>Ga0307514_10000673_pt1 | contig 61308 bp, 79 predicted proteins | sample 16_EM_MG_FD_203088 | JGI IMG/M metagenome (GOLD analysis project Ga0307514, IMG submission 203088) | Populus trichocarpa ectomycorrhiza microbial communities from riparian zone in the Pacific Northwest, United States - 16_EM | ecosystem: Host-associated > Plants > Roots > Unclassified | place... | reverse complement strand
CTAACCCTAACCCTAACCCTAACCCTAACCCTAACCCTAACCCTAACCCTAACCCTAACCCTAACCCTAACCCTAACCCTAACCCTAACCCTAACCCTAACCCTAACCCTAACCCTAACCCTAACCATCCTGAACATGATAGTCAACGGCGCGTCAATGATTTTTGGTCTTGTATGATGAGTAATCAGGATGGCGATTGGATGCAAACGATCATAAACGATGTATTGGCGGTATTCCAACCCAAAAGAGAAAGAAATACGCTCACTGCCCCATTCTGAAAATGAGCGTCAACGGAGCGTCAATGATTTTTGGCATTGCAGGATAGTTAATCAAAGTGCGAGATAGCTACTAATATCTATATATGGAGTTGTGACTGGTTTTATTGGCTAAAACGTTTAGGATCACTGAGTTGCAGCATTGAAAATGAATTAAGTTGTGATTGTCCGGGAGGCTGTCGCAGGACGGCCTCTTGCTTATTAGCCTAGAAAGGCAGCCAAAACCTTATTTACAGATCTCTACGATCATTTACCACCAAGATTACCCAAGATTCAAGACCAACAATCATTGTCGCTCTGTTGACGCTCATTGTCAAGATGGGGCAGGGAGTGTGTAGCATTCTCTTTTGCCTAAAAAGGCGGCCAATACAATGATTATAGATAACAATGGTTAATTCTCATTTTAATAACCTGACTTACAGGACGAAAAATCGTTGACGCTCCGTTGATGCTCATTTTGCCACAGGCGTATCCGCATTACGCAACCAGTTACTTTGGCATAGATTATCAAGTACAGTGTTTTGACAGTTGTTCTATCCGTTTCATGTATGTTTTCATTATCACTACATTGTTCTTTAATTGTGCATATAAATATATCCTTTAAAATATACAGTAAAGTGTCCCTCCCGTTACGTTCAATCAATTCTCATCCCCACCCTCAGATTCGCCCAAAAGGCTGTTGTCGTCTACGAAATCAATGTCAGCGGTATTTCCACCCAGCATATAGTGTACTCAGCAGATCTGGATTATAATCTTTATCGTGCTTGCTTTCCTTGGCAAATGCATTATGATTGAAAAATTGAGTGTTTGGAAGTGGAGAATGCATATACACACACCTGGATGGCATACTTTCTATTTCATAACTTTTGTTTCCGTCAGCGTCACGTGGTGGCGCAGGTGGCGTTCCGGGCGAAGGTGCCGCCAGTTCTGGAGGAAGTGCGGCGGTTCCTTTGCGCTTCCAGCCGGTCTGCGGATTCTTTGCTGTACCATTTTGGCATGGGAGGTAGCCGGCAGTGTGATTTTTGTAAACCATTGCCGGGTGTCTTTCCATCGCAGCCTTCAACATCTGATGCCCAGGAAACTCAACTCCTTGCTTCTTCTCTTCTCGGACTTCGGCACGAGGTTTCTTAATTTGTTGTTGGGTTTCCTCTATCGCGTCGCGCGAAAACCCGCCTTTGGCCATTTTCGCCATATTGCGGGCAAGGCACAGGTCGGACTGTTCCAGCTGTACCCAACCTCCTTGCCTCGCCATAGTCGCAGACATGTTGAAAACCTACAAGGAATTAGTTGCTGCTTCTAGAACAAAGCTTTGGCTATCACCTCGACCATATACGACTCTGTAGCATCCTCTACAGTCTTTAAAGCCTGTGTGGTCCACTCCCGGGGACCTTTATCATGAAATTCGTACGCGAAAATCCCAGAGCTGACGACATCATGATGTTCGATTTCGTGGACCGTACGGATACATGCCTTTGTCGACCATGGAGGTTTGCCATTGCGGGCAGCAATAAATTGGTCACGGAGCTCTCTACGTATACCAGCTGTACATTATATAGTTAGTTGACCGCCTTCTATTTTGATATGCAGCTACTCACATCCGATTGCATGCTGCTGCCTATTATTGCTGCGTCCGGTTTTACGTACTTTTTTTAAATGTGCGTCCTGAGCCATATTTTCGGGGGCTGCAATTGCAGCGTCGTGGTACACTAACTGGTATCGGCGTTGCAATTGTATCTCGACCAGGGGTGCATTGGATGAAACGCCCGCCGTTCGGCTCGATTCGGATTGAATCAAACCGGGCTGAGGTGTTTCTGGAGCCATGACTTGCTGTTGTGGAAAAGGTGAGGAAGATGATAATGAAAAGTGGGAAGTCCTGAGGAATATATAGTAAGCTCTAGGTCACAAGGGAATGAATGACTGTCAGCGTGCACATTCTACTCAAGATACATCCTGCTGCATATCGCTGCAAGTTGGAAGTGATTCCAATGGTCCCGCGATTTGTAGTAAGTCGGTCCGATGATGTTTGTTTGTTTGTTTGTTTGCAGCAATACATTGAGGTAAACGACAGCTGATATCTCGTATTTGATAAATATAAAAAGGAAATTCTGCGACGGAAAGGTCGTCTGGTGATGTTTGTTTCAACACATAGCCGGGATCTTACATGAAACATACGCTAACTATCATGTCATAACATACGATTAGTGTTACTATTCCAACTGAAATGACGGTCAAAACGCAGATTTTGCTTTGTTCGAATTGATCAAACGTACGAACCTTGACATAAAAGACTCGGCTTGCCTCCATGTGGTCCATATCTTGCAACATCCAACATCACGCCCAACAAGGTCAACACACGATACAATGGTTAATGCACCCAAAAAGAACTTTTCTCCACTTCCAATGGGCAAAATATGGCAAATCGACAAAGATGTCCACACGTCAACGTCATCATGCGAATGAAGGCAAGAGCGGCTTGGAGGCAGAAAGGGTCCGAGCATTGGGAGCATTGCGCAGCTTGCGATCTAAAAAGAAGCTGGCGGCGGAGAAAAGACAGGAAACGCACTTTTCAAGCAATGAAGAGCGAGAGAAATGGATTGAGGATTTCGTGGAGAGAGAGACTGCCGTTGCAAGAAAGCGAGTTCAAGACGCAGAGACAGCGATTATGCAAGATATGACGACTGCTGAAAACGGGGGGGCAACAACCGGAAAGCCCGAAACAATGTTTGAAGAGATGTTCAATGCTATCGGAGACAGTCTGAGCGATCTTGCAAGTTCCGATGATGAGCAGGATGGGGAAGATGAGGAAGATAATGAAGAAGATACAGAGCTCGGCAAGCTCAGTGATAATGATGAACCTGGTTGGGTGATGGGCAGAATCACCAAAACGGTACAGCACCGCATGGAGAGCTTTCGGCAGAAGCAGATGAGACTTGACGAATTGACCCAACCGGGATGGGGGGATGCAGCCAACTACTTTCGTCAGAGAGATATAAGGTATTGGGCTGCGGAATTGAATGTTCCGGCGGTTGTCAAGCCCCAAATAGAAACGACTGCAGCCACACCATCACCAATAACAGTTGGAGAGCATATGCAGACTCCTGAGATCGTCCGAGGACAATCGGAAATGCCAGCAGTGACTTCTCGACCAGGAAGTAGTCAAATGAGGCTGGGTTCGGAGAAACCCCAGTTACATCAATTCATATCTGTTTTTTCGCCCGGCATGACGACCGATTCGATGACGATTCAGGATGCAAATCCGGTTGAACCCGTAAGCTTTTACCTCTGCATAAAGCATCCCTAGTTAATTACCATACAGAAATCGGATACGAACGAAGATATGGTGAAGGCTCCTGCGTCGCCGGAGGAATAGATAGTCAAAGAGGTAGTTTTGACGATCTATCGTGCGGAAAAGCAATTTGTGTACCTACTTTGCCACGTGTCAGCTTTTGCCTGATTTCAGTGACCAAATTGTGAGACATGATATTTCATCAGAGTGTGTGCAAGGGTCAAACTGGCCATGTGAATGTGCTAGACTCTAAATCTGGTTGATGGACGGCCAGCAAACGTGATATCGACCTGCCAATTACAGTTACATTAGAATGCAAAACCTAAAATAGAGGCGAAATATACTAAGAAAATTGAATTCAGTGATGGCATACGAGTCATAGGACGAGCGGTCAGTGTGCAGTCTGGACCTGGATCAATGGCAGCCGTCATGCAGTATTAGTTTATGCAGCTAACTGCATAACTGTCCGCTCAGACCTGCTGCACCTGGTCGAGATTTTGAAAATTGCTTATGGTACGTCATGGAAATCGAGGAAAACGAGCTGGAAAAAGAAAGGTCAGGAAGTCCGGATCTATATATCTAAAATTAGTTGATTGATCTGCATGCCGTAACTTACCGGCTGAAAGCACCATAACGCGACGGAACTACGTCATTGATTGCACTCATGACGTGAATAGTGGTGCAGAGGTTGCAGTGAGAGCGGTTGTGTTGTCGGCCAGTCAGAATACGTCGCGATCTCCGGTAGTGTTCCAGCCCCGAACCGGATGGTAAAAACTTATTGACTGTCAATAATGACGTTATGACTGTCATGCAAAGTGATTGCGGACCGAATGATTGTTGGTATGCCTGTAAAGTGAGCATCAACGGAGTGTCAACGGAGCATCAACGATTTTAGTTTGATTTTTTGGGCAATCAAAGAGTTGCATTGTCACATCAATCCAAAGACAAGTAATTCGCCGGCTTTTGATGTGAAACGGCAAGTGATATGCTCGTTGCCCCATCCGAGAAATGAGCGTCAACGGAGCGTCAACGATTTCTGGTCTTGCATCTTGGATAATAACTAGGCTGCGCGACAGCATTAAGCCATAATAGCAGTATTGGCCACCTTTATGGGCAAAAACGCCTACTACCATATCGCTACCACCTCCTAAAAATGAGCGTCAACGAAGCGTCAACAATTTTTGGTCTTGCATCATAGACAATTCAAGGGCTGTGCAACGGTATACTCCCATTATCATAATATTGGCCGCCTTTCTAGGCAAAAATGCTAGTAACGATATCGCTACTACCTCCTAAAAATGAGCGTCAACGGAGCGTCAACGATTTTTGGGCTTGCATCTTGGATTATCAGACTGTAATGCAGCGGCGATGACACAAAATCGGACTATCGGCTGCCTTTATGGGCAAAAATGCTACCGATGATATCCCAACCATCTCGTCTTTGTATGCCCTTGTATTCAACTTGACAAATATGCATGCGATGTCTCACAGGTCTGACTTTTTTCTTGCTTGTAGCTCTAAAGTCAATATTTAAGAACCTGCGTTCTACCTGACTATAACGTATCCATTGACAGTCACCCAATTCGAATTACGCAGAGTGCAATTTCCTACGGCGATGTCAGATACAAAATCTCTAAATACCTCGTTGCTAGAGGTTATGATATCTTCCAAAAACGAACGTGTCTTTATTCGTGATTTAAGCGACCTTACTTTACAAATCATCTTTGATGCTTGGTGGGCTTCAATGAATAAAGGCTCGAAGTGGCCTATTGCTTGGAATAACTCTAGACATGCGCCTTCGTGGCGATTCTATTTACATTGCGGAATTGAAGTGACTGGCAGCCCAGGCATCATATGTATTGTTTGTCATCAAGTTCTGCGCCATCCATCAGAACATGGGACCAGCTCACTGGGCAAACACTTGCTGGCAAAAGCGCATATCGCAAAGATAAATGAATTAACAGTGTCAGAGGTAACTGAACTAACTAGTTCAACTGTTGATGAAACAGCTTTGGCCATACAGAAGCGGCAAGGAAGTCGAGGGATTCCGATTGTAAGTTTGCAAAGGAAAATCAAATTGACCATTCAGGTTTCAAGTATACTTACTGAATTGACAGACAAAACGCTCTAAACTGGCAGCAAAGGACTTTCAAACTGCCGAATTTCACCAAGACACCTGGAATCGGTACCTCATGTTAGGTTTTGTTTCGGCACATATTCCATTGAACGCAATATCAAACCATGAACTACGACGGTCATACAATGCATCATGAAGCGAATTGGTCTTACCATCAGCCAGCACCCTGAGTAATATTTGCCGGAGGGAATACACACTGACAGTGGATGCAATTAAGAAGCAATTGCCGTCAACAAATAAAGTTAGTTTAGCTTTGGATGGATGGACATCGACAAACAAATTAGCAATAACGTCGGTCATTGCTCATTATATGGATCGAAATTGGGCTTTTCAAGAAGTACAACTGGCATTCAATGACGTTAATAGCCCAATCGTTTCCTATTTCGAAAGCTCATTAAGAATTACAGGTCCAGGGTCAGCATACGGAAGCACGCCTAGCCGGACATTTGAAGGAAGTTCTTGATCGTTTCGAACTGACTGACGGCTGTATACTTGGAATTACAACCGACAACGCTTCCTCAAATTACTCGATGACTCGTGAACTACAAACTACCCTTGAGGCCTCCGGAAGCGAGTGGCCCGCATTGAGAAACCACATACCATGCATGGCGCACGTCATTCAGCTGTCTTTGGGTGTATTCATGAGCAGTCTGGGTGTAAAAGATCGCACCAAGTCTTGGGAAGCCCATGAGCGCGATCAGCAATTTGGAGAGAATGAAAGCACAGACATTGGGAAGAGTCAAAGACTTTGAAAAGAGGGCAATGCTAGAATCAACAAGGTGTCCGGCATGAGATCAGGTTTAGCGAAGATAATTGAGACAGTACGTATTTCAACATATTATGAAAGTTCTGAAACTGACCTTCATATAGCAGAGAATGCTTGCTGTATTGATTACGCTGACACCTGGACGTCGAAACGAGTTCATTGACTGTCAAAAAGCCAAAGTCCGGATCGCAGTGCTACCCATTATGGATGTGAAGTCACGTTGGAACTCGACACTGGAGTTGCTCGAGCGCGCCTACCGATTGTGTGAATTCACCTGGGAGTGGCTTAAAAACCCAAAATATAGCGACTACAGGCCGCTCTTCACGACTCAGGATGAGTGGACTATTGTCAAGTTTGTCATGGAGGTTTTACGGCCATTCCGGTACTGGACCCTTTGAATGTCGAAACAGCATACCGTTACTCTGCATAACGTCATCACTGTCTACAATGACATGTTTGATCACATGGACGGCGTGATGCGAGCTTTGGCCAAGAAAAAGACACAATGGAAGGAAGACATATTCTTTGCTGTGAAGTGTGCGCGGCAAAAGGTGTCGAAATACTATACGGAAGTAACTCCAATGACTGGTATGCTCCTCATTACGGCACATATCCTTGATCCTTTCCGGAAGTTGCGACCGTTTAGGAAGTTGGACAAGGGAATGGATATTAATCCTGAAGACGAGACCTCTTATACTACCCAATACCAGGAGGCCTTTCTGAAGTATGTGGAGAACAAATACTGCGCGAAACATAGACGTTTGCCGGTCATTAAGTCCGATAACACTCTGAATAACAATCTCACCTCCTTCGAAATGACTTCTAGATCAGTTCAATCATCTTGTGATCCATACGATTTTTCCAGCAATGACGACGAATACTTAATGCCTACCAATGTGGCCGAAACGACACCTGGACGAAGCGATCGTGCAGTACGTTCATTGACAGCCGTGAGGCTCTATTTGAATTCACCTCCTGAATTACCACAGAACTGGGGGCAAATTTATCCAAATCTTAATGATTACCACTCCGACCTGATGGCGATTAGTAGTACATATTGGTTACCGGATATCACCGACTGGTGGCGGCAGCAGGAAGAAACGCACTCAAAGTACGCCGATCTCTCCAATGTGGCACGGGACGTATTCTCTATCATACCTCACGGTGTCAGAGTGGAGGCCAGTTTTTCCCTTGCCCGAGATGTGATCGGGTGGAGGCAGTCGAAAACCACAGGCGAGACCCTTCGCGAGAAAGTGGTAGTAAGGCAGTTTGCTCGAGCCAATAGAGGATTACTGGCTGGCGAAGACCCAGTATTGGATCCAAACAGCACTGATAACGACATGGAGCTGAAGAGAGAGGCGGAGGAAAAGAAGTTGCAGAGAATGGCCAAGTTCCACGACTTGTTGGAGATGTGGCAGGGTAGCCAAACCCTACGAGCTACACAGAAGGAATCTCACGCTCAAAATAACCAGACGACCGCCGTAGGTTACATTTCAGATACCGAAGAGATCATCAAAGCATTCTGGTCAAAATTTCATCATGATGGTGCGGCTGGATTTAAATTGTCGGAAAAATCACCCATGGCACCAGCTTTGTCGGCAAAGGACCTCCCTGGTGGACGAACTCAAGTATTGAATGTCCGCCGAATCAAACGAATCGACCACCATCCTGCTGAAAGTGATGAGGATAGCTCACCTGAAAGCATTTCAGACACCGAAAATTGGCTTAACTGGAATGGGGACTTGGATAATCCAAACAACAGCGAAGATGACTGGGAGGCGGACAATGAATCAGATATGGAACTGGACAACTGCAGTGAGGTATCAGAAACCCTTGAGGTGCGGAATGTGAGTGCGGCACCGAATGTTCCTGGACTGATTCGACCTACACGACAATCAAAGAAGAAGGTTGAAAAGGAGTTACTGACGGTCAATATACTGGAAACGAGGAGGAATAAGGGGATCAAGAAAATGTAGGACAGAATGCGTCAATGTATTATCACCAAGTTCATTATGTAGTTTGACGAAGAATTTTATTTAGAGAATGATTATGGAAGAAAGTTGACCAGTCGCAAGAGAATATTCGTTAACAAACAAACCTGTAGCAGGCAGTATGCATCATTTGGCATAACATATAAATTTTAACCGGATGAGAGCGACCACCGCTGGAATATTACTCGGCTCGGCTTTGCCATTGAGCCAAGTCCTAATCATGCTGAAAGGCATCCACAAAGTTCAAACATTTAAGATTGCACTTATTGGTGGCAGCAGATCTTGACTTCACATCAGCAAAATGTAAATCGGTCCGGAAGCCACACGCAAACCTCCCAGACACTCCGGTAGACCTCACCGGTGCTCTCAAGTAATTCCAGATGCTCCCAGGCCCCCCTGGAGCGAAGCAAAGCGCTCTCAGACTCTGCAAGAGCATTCTCAGGTGCTCCTGAAAGCACCTGCAGTTCTGGAGGTGCATTCAGGATGCTATGAGATTTGACTTATACGATAGTCAAATTTTGGAGTAGCTGAGACCTCTGCACAGGTCTGCGGAGACTTCGAGAGCAGCTTGAGACCTCTGCGGGAGACTTAGTGCCGTATTCTCACAGCAATGGTTCATAGGGTTCCATAACCACAAGGCATTTCGTGTATCAGATTCGTCTTTGTTACAGTCACAAGATTCGCTACATTATAATATGGCATGTATTATCTATCTAAGTCACTCTATATATATACATACGGCCAATCTAGCTGCAGACGGTACTGGAGCGCAATCACAGGCGCACCTGGAGACGCTTGATTGAGAGAACTTAGAGATGCACTTGGAGGCCATGATCGTGTGAACTGGGAGATGTACTTGGAGGCCGTGATCGAGCGAGTTTGGAGACGCACTTGCCGGCCGAGATCGAGTTGAACTCATAGATGCACTTGGAGGCCGAGATCGAGCGGGTTTGGCGATGCATTTGGAGATGCATTTGGAGGCCGAGATCGAGTAACTCAGAGATGCGCTTGGAGGCCGTGATCGAGTTGAACTCAGAGATGCACTTGGAGGCCGTGAGGGAGGGGGTTTGGAGATGCATTTGGAGGCCGAGATCGAGTAACTCAAAGATCCACTTGGAGGCCGAGATCAAGTTGAACTCGGAGATGCACTTGGAGGTCGTGATCGAGCGAGTTTGGAGATCGTGTAACTCAGAGATGCACTTGGAGGCCGTGATCGAGCGAGTTTGGAGATGCATTTGGAGGCCGAGATCGTGTAACTCAGAGATGCACTTGGAGGCCGTGATCGAGCGAGTTTGGAGATGCACTTGGAGGCCGAGATCGAGTTGAACTCAGAGATGCACATGGAGGCCGAGATCGAGCGGGTTTGAAGATGCATTTGGAGGCCGAGATCGAGTAACTCAGAGATTCACTTGGAGGCCGTGAAGGAGCGGGGTTGGAGATGGATTTGGAGACCGAGATCGAGTAACTCAGAGATCCACTTGGAGGCCGAGATCAAGTTGAACTCAGAGATGCACTTGGAGGCCGCGATCGAGCGAGTTCGGAGATGCATTAGGAGGCCGCGATCGTGTAACTCAGAGATGCACTTGGAGGCCGAGATCGAGCGAGTTTGGAGATGCACTTGGAGGCCGAGATCGTGTAACTCAGAGATGTACTTGGAGGCCGTGATTGAGCGAGTTTGGAGATGCACTTGGAGGCCATGATCGATCGAGATTGGAGGGGTGGGAATGTAGAGAGTTGAGTACAATCAGGTCCGCCGAGAGATGAGAGAATGGCTGGGAGCGGGAGACAGTCGATCTTGGGATGATGCAGTACTCGGTGTATGCAGTGCTCGGTGTATGCTGTATTCTGTGTTAACTCATGATCATTGCATGGAGAGATAGATAGGGATGACTTAACTTCGTGTTCTTAGGTGATGGTAGAGAAAGAGAGAGATGAGAGGAGATGGGGGAAATCATCATGAGAAACTGGGACTTAAGAGAATTTCGTGTTCAAGTCAATTTACCATTCCTAATACGGCAGGTACTACTCCCGATCCGGCCGGTAAAAACACAGATACGAGGTCTTCTAAACCCAATCAGGCAAGTCGTACCCCTGACTTCTCATATCCGCTCGTATCCTCCATATCGTTCCCATCTTCATCCACCATCTCTCTTTCTCTACCATCATCGCAGAACACAAAGTTAAGTCATCCCTCTCTATCTCTCCATGCCATGATCATCAGTTAACACCGAGTAAAGCATACACCGAGCACTGCATACAGCGAGTACTGCATCATCCCAAGAATGTCTGTCTGCCCTTCATTCTGACGATTGCGAGTTGACCCCTGAATGTAGCATCAGCTTCCGGCGTGCCTCCCTACAAGATCGACCGCCACCAGCCAGCACTCCATGAGAGCTCAACGGTAAAGTCACCTCATCATATTCCCACGGTTGCGAGTTAACTAACTGATGGATAGAGTCTCAGCACCCGGCGCGCCTCCAATCGACCGCATCCAAGTACTCCTCCGATCTTGCTCGATCATGGCCTGCAAGTGCATCTTCAAACTCGCTCGATCACGGCCTCCAAGTTCATCTCTCAGTTACACGATAGCGGCCTCCAAATGCATCTCCAAACTCGCTCGATCGCGGCCTCCAAGTGCATCTCTGAGTTCAACTTGATCTCGGCCTCCAAGTGCATCTCCAATCTCCCTCGATTACGGCCTCCAAGTGCATCTCTGAGTTCACGGCCTCCCAGTGCATCACCAAACTCGCTCGATCACGGCCTCCAAGTGCATCTCCAAACTCGCTCGATCACAGCCTCCAAGTGTATCTCTAAACTCGCACGATTACGGCGTCCAAACTCGCTCGATCACGGCCTCCAAGTGTACCTCCAAACTCGCTCGATCACGATCTCGAAGTGCATCTCTCAGTTCACTCGATCACGGCCTCCAAGTGTATCTCCAAATACGCTCGATTACCGCCTCCAAGTGCATCTCCAAACTCGCTCAATCACGGCCTCGGAGTGTATCTCTGAGTTCACTCGATTGTCATTTTCAGGCGCACCTCGAATTGCTCTCAAGCACCGCCTGCAGCCAGTCCAGATATACCGTGTGTAGATGGGTAGCTATATAGATACATAGATACATAGATGAGAATACAAACTGAATACAGTAGCTATGATTTCCAGGCGCACCAGCAGCGTTCCCAAAGAAGATGTTTTTCCCAGACTGCTCTACTGTGATTCGAGGTGCTCCCAGACATGTCGCCGGCGCTCCCAGGTTTGTCGCCGGCGCTCCCAGGTGCTGCCAGGTGCTCCCAGGCTTGTCGTCGGCGCTCCCAGGCTTGTCGCCGGCGCTCCCAGTTACTCTGAAGGCCGGCAGGAATGCCCTCCTAGGGTCTGATACTCTCCGGAAATTGACGCATCTAAGTTTACACTCCACATCCTCTCAGACACTCCTGGAGGCTTCCAGTGACTAAAATACATTTTGCTGATGCACCGTACATTAAAATGAGCGTCAACAGAGCGTCAACGAATTTCAGTCTTGTAAGTCCGGTAATTGAAAGGTGACGTGGTCGGAACTATCCATAACGTGCATACTGGTGGCCTTTCTTGGTAAAAGAGTAAACCACATGATCACTGCCCCATTCTGAAAATGAGCTTCAATGGAGCGTCAACGATTTTTGGCTGTGCATCTTGGGTAACTTAAGTGCCGATTGGTTGCAGCCATCCATAAACGTAGTATTTGCTGCCTTCCAAATCAAAAATAATAGTATCAGGCTCCCTGCCTCATCCTAAATATGAGCGTCAACGGAGCGTCAACGATTTGTGGTCTTGTAAGTACGGTAATTCACAAGTGACTTGGTCGTTGATATGCATAACGGACATATTGGCAGCTTTTATTGGCAAAAGAGATAGCATCACAGTCACCGCCCCATGCTTAGCATGAGCGTCAACAGAGCGTCAACGATTTTTAGCTTTCCATCTTGGGTAAGTTATGTTCCGATTGGTTGCAGTCATCCATTTATGATATATTGGCAGCCTTTACTGGCAAAAACAACAGCGACATGCTCCCTGCGGCATCCTGTAAATGAGCGTCAACGGAGCGTCAATGATTTTTAGCTTTGCATCTTGGGTAAGTTATGTTCCAATTGGTTGCAGACATCCATTTATGAGATATTGGCAGCCTTTAGTGGCAAAAACAACAGCGACATGCTCCATGCGGCATCCTGAAAATGAGCATCAATTGAGTGTCAAGGATTATTGGTGCTGGATCTTGGGTAATCTATGTGTACCAATGTGGTAACAACTCAAAGACACAGTCGTGGCAGCCTTTTCAACTGAAATAACGTATGACACATACGTTACCCCATCATGAAACTGAGCATCAACTGAGCGTCAACAATATTTGATCTTGAATATTAGGTAATCAAGGCTTTCTGCGCATAGGTGCCGCCATAGCAGAACTATTGACAACCTCTCTAGCGAAAAATGGAACGGGTAGAAGGCAAAACACGTATTCCAAAATAATCAATGTCGCTGATTGCAAAACATCCAAAAAGAGATCATTGGCTGTCAAATACCTAATTTTAATAATGTTCAATTATGCAACTGCAAAAACAAGAACATTATATAAATCTACAGATGGACCCGCTGTGCGACCCGCTGACAACCCGCCCAATCCAGACGGGTTGGGAGATTTGCATCGAACCGTACCCGAATCGACGGTTCGGGTGTGTTGACAACCCGGACCCCCAATTTGGGGACAGTTCAGTTCTGACCCGGACCCGGACCTGAAGTGACCGTCCGGAACCGTTGCTAACACTAGGTGGAAGAAGGAATCAAGTACAAAGCTATTGGTCTGAAATCCTATCAGGGGTTAGTAATGGCACTTACTTACTACCCTGTCTTGGATTACAGCAAGATTACCAACCAACTTTGTATTATCTCGCCCTCAGTACTGCCTGCCGGCAATGAGATCACTACTCCACTTCCATCTCCCCAGTATTGGAAGATGCTCCCACCGTGAAACATGCAGGGACAATCTAGCCAACGCCATCGGAGAATGATGCTGATTTGATCCCACTCGTGTACTCTGAGAAGAAGCTGTTAAAAACACGCCAGCCCGAACAGGGCAAGATGCCGGTAAAGCAACAGAGAGACCTATTGATTCTAAGGAGAATGGTACCCGACAACCTGACTGGCCTGCTACGCTTGACAGCAAAAGTAGCCGTTCCGAGAACAACGAGAATGAGGATAAAGAATATTTGAGCTGCATCATGGACTGGCTTCGCCTCGACCCCGACTGCAAGAGAATGTTTGACAACATGACCATGATATTGGCACACAATGAGAGATTCATAGGGAACAAATCAATGCCTCTCTTCCAACAAGCAAGAAACGAAGACCCTGAGTTGTGAACATTGGCCTGATCACATATCACAGCAGCCATATATGCGATGCAAGAGCCGATTGTTCCATTCGATCCTTAGCTTCGCACCATGGTGTACTTCACCTGTGGTCAGGGAAACTGGTACGCGGACACTGAGGGTGGCAGGAGAAAGAAGGTGCACAAGAAGTCACAGTCTTTATGTTTCTCCTTTGAGTTTATGGGTCTCCTTTGGGTTGTTAATTATCTTTTGAGTTTATGGTCTTCCTTCGGGTCTACATTTATGTGTTTCCTTTTGGTGAATGTCATCGATATGGTCTTTCGGATTTAGATATAAGGTTATATCGGATGGACGAGGAGAGGTGTGCTTTGCACAATGAGCCAGGGAGTACTTGTGGCAGGAAAATCAATTTCGCACCTATACTGCCACTCAGCTTGGCGGAGGACCGAAAGAGGCCACGTATACGGAAATACCAGGATGACACATATGGAGTGGGCGATGGCAGGTATACAGCAATATTGGAATGATGCAAACTAACTGAACATCAGGCGGTGTATGCAGATAGAGCGGTAGCGGATATACACAGAGTGACTAGTAGTATATATTAAGGAAACCCCAAGGTTGATAGCTTGGAGCCCATTTGGTATCTCATATAATCATATCACAGCAAGAAATATAAACTTCATCTTTCACATCTTTTGATCCTACACACTAATTCTGAGATTTTGTGTGTATCCACAAAATTGCCGTCCGTCCTCACTTCCAGGTGGTGTGATGCCTTCTCACCCTCTATCTAAGCTTCTCGAGTCAGAACTACAGTCTTGTTGACTAAGGGATTTAGCCTGCGGGCGATTGAGACTAAGGCATACACAAGATATAGCGGGCTTCGTACAGAGACTATTTCTCTGTCAACTTCGGGCTTAGTGCGGAGACTATTTGTCCGCCAACCTCGGGCTTGGTGCGGAGGCTATTTCTCCGCCAACCTCGGGCATGGTGCGGAGGCTATTTTTCCGCCAACCTCGGGCTTCGTGCGCAGGTTATCTCTCTGCGAGCCTCGAGCCTGATTAGTGTTCATTCTCTTAGTGTTTATCACTTGTTAATTCGCTCTTAGTGATTGAGATGATTTCTTTCTCTATATATATGTCTATCTTCTTCTTTCTCTGTACGATAGACTGTTCAATTAATTATCATCTCTCTCACCCACATTTGATTGTCTCATCATGTCTGACAAATCCTTTTTGGAAAGCTTCAAGAGCTGCGGTGGAGTTTGATGATGGGCTTTCTGTGTTCTAGCTCTGTGATTTCACCACACCAATGTTCATATCAATAGATCAACGACCGTGACCTGGCCAAGTGCAAGAAAGATGTATATCATTATTAAATCAATAATGGTAGTAGGAGGTCGATTGTCAATAGTTACTCATTATTGGCAGGAAACAATATTCCTTGTCATCAAACACATGACTATTTATCCGCCCTTCAATGGTTTATTTCTAGGCAGATATGGTGTCATCAACATCAGTGCTTAATTGCATCTCAAAATATTCAGAGTCATTCAAGAGATGAGTCAATAGCCAGTAATCAATACATTGGAGCCCAGTTGACAGACAGGACTTAAACAACTCCACTATTACTTCAATCACTCATTCTGTGTTTCGGGCAAATGGAATGTGCGATTCATATGTCCTGAGTTGTGTGAGATACTCTCCAGTCAATATATGGCAAAACAGCTCAGTTCCAAATTACTGTACATCCGGCTACAACATAGCATAGTTAAATTAAGCATTCTGTTTTTTGTTGCAATCATTGAAACATTACATAAGCGGTGGGTATATAAGCTGCCACTCTCGCAGGTTCTCGGTGACATGAATCTATATATTGATAATTGGATTCAGATAAGCTTGTATTCATATCAGGTATTGGCAATAGAAATTATGTCTCAATACGAACACATTACCTTGATGATGTTGTTAATACTCCTATTAGTTAGCACTGAAGTAGGGATGGTAGAGGGCGAGGATGATGAGGCAGGTGTTAGACCGGGTCTTTGTAGAGTACGTCATCATGTGGCTGTGGATTAGGGCTGGAACCTACGATATAGGCTACGTGTCATCTTCGACTTATACCCAATCAATCAATTGTTCCGACAGGTTCTTCACAACTGGTTGTGATCCCAGGCACGACCACCATCCTGAAAACATTTTCACAACTATCAGGAGCAGATAACAGTCGAATCACGAACCTTCATACGAGCGGGGCCGCAGGGTCCCAGCTGCGTTGCAAACGCATCCATGATCAAAACACCCTACGGACTCAGGACTATGATTCCACGATGCAAAGAAGTCAGATTCCTCCTGTCGACAAAATCTGACACTCAACCGCTTAGAGGGCTGTGATGGCTGTAATGGCCGCGATGGCTGAGATGGCCGCGATGGCTGAGATGGCCGCGATGGCTGAGATGGCCGCAATGGCTGAGATGGCCGCGGTGTTGAGTTCTACAGGTATACGTGACTACAGTAACCGAACACTATGTTGACAGGACACGTTCAAGACGAGTATGGAGACCAGTTTAGCAGGAGTTTTGGTTAACATCGTATCAACACCCTCGGAGGACATTGTGTCAACATCCTTGGAGGAGCTCGTGTCAACACACCTTGGAGCAGCTCGGATCAACGTTCTCGGATGTGTTCAGGTGAACATTGGAATGATTAGGATGTGTTCGAAGCGATTTCGTAACACGTCAACCGGTGGCGAAGCCAACCAGATCGACATACAGTATGGTATTTTGGATAGTATATAAGAAGTGGGCGGGTAATGGACCGCAGATACGTGGGAGATATCGGCAAACACACAGGAAACCCCCAGTGAGCGCGGCAGTTGGTCCGCTACAGTGTGCTGGGTATGTGATTTGCAACCGACTCAAGAGACCGGCGTTGGCAATTGTGGCCAAGAATCCACAAAGGCTGCGGACTCCTCGACTGTAAGAACGAGGAAGCTTTCTTAGCTGTACGGTGTGTATTGTACCTTCACTGTGAACATTCAATGATAACAAGCCCTCCTCCACCCGAGAGGCTGTGTACGGGGATCCACAATCTACGGGTTTGAGTTTCCTGGGGCTCCCCGAGGAAGAGAGACCTTCGGAGAAGTGTCTCCAATTCGAATTGCAGCTATGGAGAAGTGTCTCCAATTTGGACAACGACACCACCACCACTGACATCGACAACGACGTGAGCATCCGAAACGGAACTGACTATGATCAATATTTCCGCTTTGTTTGTCGAGCGGTAGTCAACATGGCAAGGGAGAAGTGTCTCCAGTTTCAATACCGACAAACACACCTTCGCATACGCACGCACATACTCGACTACTGGAGTATCCGCCACCATACAACAGCTTATGAGCACTTCCATTTAACAAGCAATAATGATCAACATAGCCAGTTACTTTGTCGAGTGGAACTTAACATTGCCACGGAGAAGCGTCTCCAATTTCGACGCACCACCGTACAACTGGCTATGAGCCCTTGCTTTTGAAAGGGAAACGACAATGATCCGCTTCGTTTGTCGAGCGGAAGTGAACATCGCAATGGCGAAACATCTCCAATTTCTACACCGACAGCACAACCCATGATTGGGACTGAGAGGCTGCGTATGGGAATCAACAACACTCCAGCTGGTTGGAGCAGTACCTTCCATAAAGTTTTTCAACATAATACCGATCACAATAGAACAGGACTGTGTGTCACCTTCAGAGGAGCGGTTGACTGGAAGTCAAGACAGTTGAAGCCGACAGCACAATCGACTACCGGGTTTAGGCATAGCCCATAATTGACACCTCCAATGGCATGAGCAGTCGTTTGGGAGGAGCTCAGGGCATGGCATGATCTGTCTTCTGTCTTCTGTTTGTCTTCTGTCGGTTTTTTCAATGGCTTAGTATCTGACGGACGTGATAACGCCCTGGAGGAGTGTGAGACCGGTTCTTTGTAGAGTACGTCATCACGTGGCTGTGGGTTAGGGCTGGCAGCTACGATATAGGCTACGTGTCATCTTAGACTTAGACTCAATCTATCAATCGTCTCAACAGGTTCGTCACAACAGCAGTTACATATGCAAACTCTGAAATATGCTCTGGCAGTCTGAGGAGTGTAAAGAGTGAAGATTGTCTCATATATCTTGCCGATACAGATATCGAGCAAGGACATTGCTCACTTGCTATCAAACCTACAATCAATATTACGATTTCTCAATTGATATCTATTGATCTTCTCGATCTGGAGGTGAAGCCTGAACTTGATTCCCTTGCATTATCCATTGGTTCTGTATGGAAGTCAACCAGAATGCTTCTCTATTGACTTCCAGAGTTCAATATTCATCTTCAGATCTATATCGCGGATATTTCTATCACTCTTGATACTTGGTTATTCTTAGTACCTTTGTTGAAGCAAGTCCTTAATCAGGAAGAAATCAAGATAATACTTCACAGTCCAAGGGGAGTCCAACAAGCCAGTTCAATAACGTGGTGGATCAACTGATACTTATGGTAGGATACTCTTGAGTCAGCACTACCTCTTCTAGTGAGGCAAAACAACATAGCTGTATCAGATAACACAAGTCAATAGTTCAAGTCATTTCACTGGGTGACAGTCAGTTCTGTGGTATGATTCCTGGTTGCTGCGACAATTCTCCTGACTCTGCAGGGAGTCTGATGACCAGCAGGATAGTGTGTTACTTGAGACGACCTTCTGAGTAGCATAGTCTTGGGTTGTGTACATCAGTATACTGATAGTGTAAGATGATACTGTGTGGTCAATACTAGCTTTCGGGAGCAGAGTACAGAACAGTTACTTTGTCCACTTGGCTGGTAATCCTTATACCCATCCTGAGTGAAGCCTTATTATTCTTCTCTTTATAAGTCTGGAAGTCGTTAGGGGCTTTTATTGATCAGGACTTAGGGTGGATCTCCCAGTGTTACACTCAGAGGGAGGATACCAATACCTATTGCACAGCTCTCATCTTGAACAAGGCTAAAACCCACTTTCTCAAACATCAAAGAGGGCATATCTTTACCCCTCACCCAGAGCTGGAATAGTAGGCAATTTTCAGTACACCTTGCAAAGGGAAAGTTGCTGGGATGGTGGCTTTGCCAGTAGGAAACACCGGCAAAAGTGCAAATCGACTATAGACTGCGCTACGCGCACTCGTGCACTCGCGCAGCTCATAGCAAGCTTCCCGTGGACCCCTGCGCGACGCGCAGCCTATAGTCGTCTATAGTCGATTCATAGAGTTGTGCCCGTGGGCCTCTGGAACTCTATACAGCTGGCGGCCGGAGATGGACCTGTACCAGTCTTCACTGCCTGCAGTCTTCGCTGCTATACTGGTACTGTACACTATCGCTGAGAGCCCGCTTGAGCGCCTGCTTGAGCGCCTGCTTGAGCGCCTGCTCCAGAGCCTGCTTGAGAACCTGCTTGAGAGCCTGCTTGAGAGCCTGCTTGAGAGCCTGCTTGAAAGCCTGCTTGAAAGCCTCTGTGAAAGCCTGCTTGAGAACCTTCTTGAGAGAGCCTCGCATCGGGAGGAGTAGAGTTTTCCACGGGAAACTTTTGGCGGATGGAAAACCCTGAGTTTGTGGAAGCTTTGGCTAATAGAAGGCTCTAAGTCTGTGGAAGCTTTGGCTACTAGAAGGCTCTAAGTCTGTGGAAGCTTTGATGCTAACGTTGACATAGCCAACCTACTTGTCTAAGTGCTTCTGGTACTATGATCACCACTACCGACATCATCATCATCACTATCGCCATCATCACCATCGCCATCACCATCGCCATCATCACCATCGCCATCATCATCATCAGCCCCGGCCCAAATGCGCACACATACGCCCACAATCGGTGGGAAGCAAGCAGCAGATTCCGCTGGACAATCTGAGTCGGAGCTCTGCTATCCCCAAGATCCAATTGTCTACCATTCCTACACAATCTAAGACTGCAATTGTCAACACCCATGGTCGTGAGGCATCGTGAGATTTCGTCTCGGTGGGCGCGCTAAAGAAAAGATTCTGACTATGATATCGACCGACGTCATGATTTCGGCCGCCCGCCACCCGCTACCCGCCACCTGCCACATGCCACACGCCACCTACCAAACACTGCTCGCCACCCACCAAACACTGCTCGCCACATGCAACCTGCCTCACGCCTCCCGGTCTGCAACTCAACAAGTCTCTGGATCGAGCATGTAGGACCATATTCGGGAGGAGTAGAGTTTTCCACGGGAAGCTTTTGGCCGATGGAAAACTCTGATTTTGTGGAAGCTTTGGCTAATAGAAGGCTCTAGGTCTGTGGAAGCTTTGGCTAGTAGAAGGCTCTATGTCTGTAGAAGCTTTGGCTAGTAGAAGGCTCTAAGTCTGTGGAAGCTTTGATGCTGAAGTTGACGTAGCCAACCTACTTGTATAAGTACAATGATCACAATCGCCAACACCATTACCATTGCCATTGCCATCTTCCCCGTCAGCCCTGGACCGAATGCACACACATACGACCACAATCGATGGGAAGCGGGCACTAGATTCCGCTGGACAATCTGAGTCGGAGATCTGCTCTCCCCAAGATCCCATTGTCTACCTTTCCTGCGGAATCTAAGGCTACAATTGTCAACACCATGAGTATGAGGCATCTTGAGATCATGTCGCGGTGGCCGCGCTAAAGATAAGGTTCAGACTATGATATCGACCGACGTCATGATTTCGGCCACCATACGCCGCCCGCCATCTCCCACACACCCCACGCCACATGCTGCCCGCTAAACACTGCCCACCATACGCCACCTGCCTCACGCCTCCCGGTGCCTGGCTTCTGCAACTCAGGAGGTCTCTGGATCGAGCATGCAAGAGCGTACATGGGAGCGTATAGTCAAGCAGGCTGGGAGTGTACCATCGACTGCATTTGGGAGCGTACTTGAGAGCGGCTCGGAGGTGTACATGGGAGCGTACTCGGAGTGTACTTGGGAGCGTCTTGCGAGCGTACTTGGGAGTGTATAATCAAGCAGACTGGGAGTGTGTCATCAAGTGCAATTGGGAGTGTACTTGAGAGCGTGCTCGGGAGTGTGCTTCAGAGCGTCTTGAGAGCTTACTTGGGAGCGTATAGTCAAGCAGGCTGGGAGCGTGTCATCGAGTGCAATTGGGAGTGTACTTGAGAGCGTGCTCGGGAGTGTGATTGAGAGCGTCTTGAGAGCATACTTGGGAGCGTATAGTCAAGCAGGCTGGGAGTGTGTCATCGAGTGCAATTGGGGGTGTACTTGAGAGCATGCTCGGGAGTGCGATTGAGAGCGTCTTGAGAGCTTACTTGGGAGCGTATAGTCAAGCAGGCTGCGAGTGTGCAATCGAGTGCAATTGGGAGTGTACTTGAGAGCGTGCTTGGGAGTGTGATTGAGAGCGTCTTGAGAGTTGACTTTGTAGCGTATAGTCAAGCAGGCTGGGAGTGTACAGTCGAGTGCAATCAGGTGTGTACTTCAGAGCGCATTTGGGAGCGTGCAAAGAAGTGCATTTGGCAGTTTGGTTTCAAGTTTGTTGAATGCAGCATGATGTATAGTATCAAGCGCACATAATTGCACGCGTATCATAGTAATCTAGTCGATGCGCAGGTCCATAGGACTTCATAGTGCCACGCGTCAAATATGCTATGGATCACAGACCCAGAAACAGCTTCTCTATGAGTTACGCGTCGCGTAAGGTCATTTTTCCCGGTGAAGCCCAGCCAGAAATACCAAATCTCCACCCAAATTTTGCTAAGCATGTTCAAAATGCAAGTAACTGTGGTGTCTCAATAATGAAAGGTATTGTTTTGTGGAATTCAATCACCTGTAAAGGAGAAAGGTTGGTAGTGGTGCATAGAGATGGGGTGGGTTGCCAGTTCAGAGAGCGAATTTTGGTGGGGCAGTAAGACTTACAAAGTCACATCACATATAATTTACAATTCACTTCCATAGAAAGTCCCATTTGTTACTAACGAAGACTTGATAAAAAGGACGGCCTCTGATGACCTTTTTGGTCGTGTGGTGAGGTGGTTGCGCGGGCGGCCCGTGTTGGCCGGGAACCGTTACGATCCAGTGGATAGCGGAAAGTGGGTTTTCCATACTCCACATTCCAATACATTCCTTCCCACTTTCCCGCGGTTGGTAGAGGCAGGCAAACGATGCACATACCCCCGTCGCTACTTGCCAAAGTGTCCAAGCCTAAGTATCCACCTGTACCGCTCACAGTAGATGGAGTAGGTCACCACATTGAAGAAATGGACTGGCTATGAGTCAAAACCTAGGACCTTTCCAATACTGGACGGATGCGCTACCACTGCGCCACCAGCCCTTGATGAGTGTGGATTGACATGTTCCAACACTCCCCCTCAAGCCACATTCCGTTTGTGTGCTTATCAACACCAGTCACCATCTTTTATTTCAGCGGACACAGCGGGTAACACTAACCCGGGCTCATAACCTGAAGAAACGAAGAACTAGGAGTATATAATTAACTAGCCATGCATTCATCGTAGCGTACACGTGCCCGCAATATGTCAACAAATTATAACTTGCATAATCCACTTTACCATCACCCTGCCCCCTGCGCTATTTTATACACGCCCTCAAACTTCTCTTCATCAACTCCAACCATCTTCCTGCCATTGCATCCCACCGTTCATCCAAACTCATATCCCTTCTCACTGCCCCTAACTTCTCGATTCCTTACCAAAGTCGACAATCTTGTCAGCACCTCTCCCATCTTCGTGGCATACGAATGCGATATTGCCAAGGCTATCGTGTATGGCACCCGGGGCATCTTCACCCCCACCCTCCTCCTTCTCACCAGTGCTATGCAAACTGTGATTATTATGGCACCAAGAATAGAAACGGAGAGAAACATAGTCGTGGTAGAGTCTTCGTACGTTTGCGTGCTGGAGTAGGGAATATTAGAGAGGGAGACGATGAGGGCTTCAACACACAGGCTGATGTCCTGTCATACTCTAGTAAGAGTGCATACAGTATGAATAAACAACAACACACAGGCTGATTATGCTGATTAGGAAGATAAAAATCTTCCCGCTCAGCAATGCAGAGATCACGTTGATAATTGGGGGAGGAACGCATATCGTCTCGCAGCAATATAGATCCTAACTAGTGAGGCTAGCCGAAGATATAAAAAATCTCGAGATGTCGAGTTTCTACTATCCATTAGTAACAAGGATCTAAATGAATGCCAAGGAGAGCACCTCGTTCAATTAGCTCCCACCATAATCTCACTGTCATTGCCAGTGCCATGAAAACAACTTCACCCCCCACCTCCTAGCCACTTATAAACCGTTCAATTTTACTATTCACTATAAACCAGCATATCAACAAGAGCGCCATTACACCGACTAGAAACAGGTTATACACCACTACTGTCGCGTTCCAGTGTTAGCGGTCTTTGGATATTGCAATTCCTTTACTCCTGGTAGTTTCGCAGTGTAAGGTATGAAGGAATCTGTCACAGCAGGAAGCGCGGATTTCGAGATAAGGTTTCCCAAGATACTACCTCTCCGCCAAAACGTATCAATTCCCATCCTCTGAGTTTTTGTATGTGAGATCTTCCACTGGCGTAGACATTCCCGAACCCAGCCGAAGTTCTTCCCAGTCAGCTACCAGCGTTCCTAACCCCGCCAGACTCCGAGACTCGACATAAAGTAAATTCGTTCTTCTCAGCTGCAACGCCGCAATCACAAGTACAGTAACTATAATAACAGCTAGCACCCCTTGTAAAACCCGTGCAAACACGACAAGCATTCGTTTTTTGTTTTAATCATACTGTATTCACTCTAAAAGAGTATGACAAACATAACAAACACAAAAATGGCGAAGCTCCCCACCCACTACCCAGGAACGAAAATTTTCACCCCCTCCCCTCTTCTCTTCCGCTTCCACGTTAATTGACCTATCGTTCCATATTCTCGTCCTCACCCAAAAATGTAACTGTTCGGATGCAGCGCCACATTCGCCGGGTCTCATTGATATTATCGCAGTGGAATACCCCAACCGTCCTATAGTGGGGCATGAACGGCGCTTTTGATGTGTCCGCTGATTTTCGCTGTTTTAGTGGGTTAGTACGTCCATGTGGACAACTGCTAGCATGTCGTATCGTTGTAACTGGCGTAAAACAACCGAAAAGAAGGCAAGTTGCCCCAGAAGGGGGACTACCGGTCGGTGTCGATGCTGAGTGGTATCGAGCGATATAAAAGACGAGATACACTCCCCAAAAGAATGGAAGGGAGCGGACATACACAGGATGAAGTCAAAGTAAAACCGCGACCCCACCCAAAAGAGGGGAAGACTTGGCAAACCAGGCGGTGAGGAGTGTTGTCGAAGGTGTGTGTGACAAGCATTCATCCGAAGATGGGCATGTTTCAAAGGAAAGTGGACGCAGTCCATTCACTCATTTACAAGATTGGTAGATGTAAAAGCGGTGATAGGCTCAATTTAATAGCTATATTGTGTTATGATTTCTTGCACGGCTCGAGAACCGCCACGAAGCAAAAGTTCGCAGAAAAAGCTGTATTAACTAAATCTTATGCCATTGCCTAGGAAACATATCTCGACCGGCCACTCTCCTCCTCTCTCCGTCCATTGCATAAATTCCTAGCGGGTATTCCCCTCATGCTATGTCTAGCAACTTGTTAATGCGCTGCAAATGGGCATCCTTTGAAGTTTGAAAATCGAGACTGAGGGTTTTCGGGGTTCTTCAATCTATTGTGCACATCAACGACCTCTTTCAGCTCCCCCGAAGTTGCCATTTCCACAGGGATCGAATTCGATTTCAGACCAGTAGCGTAAGGAATACTCATGGGGAACTCTGCCAGTCCATTTGCAGGATCGAGTGACTCGGGAGGGGGTCGAAAGACTCTTCGGCGTGACTCGGCCAACCGAAGATAATCATTCACTCCCTCCTGAGTTTGCAACCGGCGTTTGACGTTATTGATGTACCTCGAAATCTCGCCCGCGAAGTAGGCTTCGTAGTCATCCCTAGCGAGGTACCGGAGGTATTCGGACTCGGGGGAGTCCCGTACGTTCTTTTGTGGTGAGTTGTTGATGCTCTCGAGCAGTTTCTCCGCCAGGTCGTAGTCCCCGTTCCCGTGATACAGGGCGGTTTCTGGGATATGCTTCATCAAAGCTGCACGGCGCCAAGAATATATGGGATTGCTGTAGTGGATATTCAGTACACCATTCATCTGGAATAGAAACCACGCGAAAACACGAGTGTGAGATATTTACCAGAAATCAACCATCAAAAGAGCTGCCAGGTGCTTTTTCGGAAGCAGTCCGGTCTGCAAAATAATCATCACTCCTTCGGTGTCTTCCCTGCTGGGTGTCAATACTATGAACGGTGCCTGCCAGAAATGTTCGTCAGATTTCCCTCACAAATATAAATAGATGGGGTTATGGGAGGTGGGGAGAAATCACACCTGTCCCTCATCATAATTGGCTACCTCGGCCGATTTCATGTCCTTCAGAATTTTGAGGCCCATCGTCTTGATTCCGTTCTTATAGAGATTTGCGCTGACATGTCCAATGTTTGGGACCTATGGAATATAATTTTAGCAGGGACGAAATACACGAATTTTTGATAGGACGGAGATCGAACCACTCCACCATGTTCTCCCAACAGCAGGTGCAGACAGTCCTCGTTATAAAATAACCCCTTCGGTGTAGGAAATTCATTCCCTTCCTCGACCACAGACTTCGTATCGACGGTTGACGCTCCAATATTGACGGTGGTTGTAGTCAAGACATGCGCGACCCATCTGCGGACATTCCGAACTTTCAATCCGAAGTCAAGGTCACGACGCTTCTCAAACCTGACAGGAACAATTAGTGAAAGGCCCCACGATACCATAGGACGTGGAATACATGCCACTTCTTGATCCCGTGAACGACAATAATCTCCATATCATCGGCTTTACCAGCAAACGTCATTATCGGATTCTGAGCAAGTGGGCTGGTCGGATTTAGGCACTCCATAAGATCTGGAGACATGGAGCTGTGCCAGTGAACCCATGGCCTTTCGAGTTCCTTCATGACCAACGCTCCATTGACGTGACCGCAGAAGACACCTTTCCCCTCAGTGTCGGGTTCAAATGCGTCTTTTGAACAGCCGAAGTAAAGCCAACCGGGCTGGTTCTTGCCGTCGACTCCGGTCCTTGAACGCTGCGCAAACTTCGTCAATACATGCCGCTGGCCAGAAGGAGCTTGTCAAAATAGAATGGAAGCAGAAATACCTCGTAGAAATTGAACCAGCCTTGTTGATCAAAGGCAGCACATTGTAGGAAGCCCTCATTGTTATCAAGGTCGCCGCCCCCGACAATGAATAAAGTGTTGGTCTTGAATGCCCATGCACGTAAATGATCCACATTTGCAACTGCACAAGCGCCAGGTGGTTGAGGGGGCCCTGGGGACGGTTTATTTGGCGTAGCAATAACCACGATCCTCGGCTTCTTCAACTCCCCAGCCTTAGGAATGTGGAGTCCCTCATGAATAACAAAAGGAACCCAACTGTATGGTGGCAATGATTTAATAACCTGGCGGAGAGATCGCGGCTGATTGGCAGAGGGGGTTCTGATAAGTTGTTGGCCGAAGTAATCAGTGATCTGGGCTGAAATAAATTCTGGAGTAAGAGGCTCCTGCTTGGTGTTGCGACCAGCGATGAAGGACCACAGCGGCGAGGTGTTCCTCGGCACAAATGGGATAGCTTGGACCGTGACTTTGACTTTAAGAAGAGCTGCCAGCTGTGCGCCATACCGAATCTTCTGCTTTGTCAAGCGATGGCGGATATCGCCGAGGACGCATCCTGCTCCGGGTGGAACTTCAAATTCAAGCCGTGTAAACCTTCCCCGGCTTCCTCTCGAAAATCTCCAGAACACAGGCACGTCTGAGCCAGTCGTAGTCTCGAATTCCCCTTCACCATCGAATCGTTCAAAGTAAATACCGATAGGGTCGGCCATTGCTACCATCTTCCCACCTCTGGACAGTTTGTTTACCTCTTGGGCAATCTAAGATCTTGTTTAGCTACTGTTTAGAAGAGGAAAATAAGGACACATCCATACATGAGGATCGGAGTTCCTCCGCCATGATGAATAGCCCGCAAGCCGGACTAAGCTGGGGCCGTCTGTAATTGGGTTGTTCTCGTCGTCGCGCTTGATAATTGTCGCCCTTGCAACCAACTCTATCGCGTCATCCAGTTGGTTATTTGGGTGTATCATATGTGCGATGCAGCCAGATTCAGTCCCAATGTTCCATTTGTTCAAAGGGTTGTATTTATAGTTAATGTAGAGATCCTCCATATTAATCTGGCAGCCGGGATTGAGTTGCCGATAGAGCGCGAGGAGATTTTGTGGAGATTTAGCCATGTGCTCCCAGTACTTGCTGCAACTCAGAATCCTGGTTAACTTCTAGTGCGAATGTTATAGGGTATACCTCTGGTAATTCACACGTAAACACCACTTTTACGATCTTCCCCTCTTGATTCTTCTTCACACTCCATTCGCAGTATTCATCCTGCGCATTCCGCCTTTTATGGTTCTCATCAGCCTTGGCCCATTTGGCCTCGTCATTAAGGTTCGCAAGATGATTGGGGAATATGAGCCATGACACATCAGCTGTAATCGGAGTTACTCCCGGGGGGGTACGCTCCTGGTTGTAGCATCGAACACCGTCCTCTGTTCCTTTCAGGCGAAGCAGACGAAGGACATAGGCGGACCAAGGCTCAAGAGGGGGAGGAACAAAGTCCGGGGCTAAGTCTGGTGTAGAAAACATTGACGTGCCTCGCTGGCCGTGCTGAGCTTTGGTTGTTAGATAGAATCTAAAGGGATTGGTGCACCTGATACGGAATTCGTTTTCATGAACGTAAGAGCGTGTAGCTTGGATCTCAGGTTGTCATATACCAGGTGGACGAGATGAACTCAAGTTAGAGGAATGACTTTATAAAGCAGTGCAAGGGGTAACTAAATAGACATATGAAAGTGAAATACACAGGTACAAAGCCCACGGCAGGCTACGTATGGGGAGCCCAACATAAGATCTTTAGCCTCTCTTATTTCTCAAATTACCAAATGCAAGCAACTCCGTAGTAGTTGAATCGTCTCCTCAACAGTTCCAGCATTCTAGTAGGGCACCCAGTGTTCGATTCCCAGCATCTGCAAGTGTGCAGCACCAAGTTCCGCCAGCCTTCCTGTTCATTACTCCGCGCTAACGCGCGGAATCAATGTTGTCAGAAGTGGGACCCGTCATTGTTTGCAGCTCTCTGACGTTTCAGGTATTCAAGATGTATTACAGTTGAGGCTTCGAGTGAAGAATGTTTACGAGTTCTTGTTACTCATGGTGTACCAATTGTGCATCTTAGATATGATGTGCGTGTGCTGGCTCTCCCGGTGACCTATTGAGAGACGACGTGGAACATTGGTTGGCTATGACAAAGTGTTTAAAGCTGTGTTATATGTACGCAGTAGAGAAACCTCACACTTCAATTCGAATAGCGAGAATCAAGCACGTTCACAGACTATTTGTGGGTGTGGACAAACGGGTGTTCTAATGCACCTTTTGTTGAATCCGGAGAGACATAAACTGCAGTGTTCGATTGTACGTTTGTTCCATTTCAATGCATAGTGGACGTAGACGTACAGCTAGAAGCACAATTTATGCAGGTCTTAGTGCTTCATGAGCCGCAGACCAAAAGTATATCAGGATAATGGGGATATATTGAGGCATTTCTGACAGCGAACGAAGAAAGTCGCGCCATAAAAATAATCTAATACTATACTGGGTTGGGTGCGCATATCGTGTGGGTGTTTAAATATAACATAAGTCCATCTTTTATGGACATACCGTATGTGCAACTTCTCGAACGGCGTGTTGGTTAATTGAATCTCCGATGGAGAGTAGATGGAAAGTAAAGAGTGGTTCTGAGAGCAAGCTTCGCTTCAGATTGAGCCGTTACGTCTGAGCGTCGTCCGGGGTGAAACGGCGTGTAACAGAACCGTACCGAGCAGGCCCTTCTCATCGACAGCGATCCTCTGCAGCGCCTAAACAGACTGCTTTCGTCCCTGAATGCCTTATGGCCTAGAATATCAAGCGCCTTGCATAAAACACACCGTCAAAAAGGACCTGGTACCGTAGCATGCGCTTCACCGTACACCACTTCTCAAAACGGCCTGCGGGCGTGACAACTCCTCTTCACTGCAACATATAGCTCGAGATATCATATTCCGTTTGTGCGAGGAGTCTGGACACGCACAAATCATCTGGAACATGGTTCATGCGTTGGCTCTACGACGTGTTATCTGACCGGGTCGTTTGAGGGTGTTGCCAAATATTCATCTTGCATCAAACACCGTCAAATAGGACCCGGTATCGTAGCATGCACTTCACCGTACACCACTCCTCAACACGGCCTGCGGGCGTGACAACCCCTCTTCACTGCAGCATGTAGCTCGAGATATCATATCCTGTATGTGCGAGGAGCCTGGAAACGCACAAATCATATGGAACATGGTCTATGCGTTGGCTCTACGACGTGTTATCTGACCAGGTCGTTTGATGTTTCAAAGCCCGTAGAGTCTCTATTAGATAAAACAGATGCCTAATGAATATAAAAAGCAGGCTGTTCCCCCGTTTGAGCTTTCACTCAGCAACCCAATCCCCGAAACTACCAGAGCCAGCATTAAGAGCTTTCTCATTATTAAACACCCACAGAATACACCCCAAAAAATACCTATGTAAATTCAGCCTTCCAGGGGGTGGACGTTTCCGCTAACCTTTGGAATTTTTAGGGCTGACCTCTTAGACCGCGCTGCTAATTGCTTGGCTTCGACAATTAAGGGCGGTGGAAACCTGGCCGGCGATGTTGTCAAGGGTGCTGCTTCTGTTGTGACGGCCAAATCCGCTCAGCCATTCCCTCCGCAGCAACAACTCCAACAACCATGCCCTCCGCAGCAACACTTTCAGCAGCCGCAGCAACAATTCCAGCAGCCGCAGCAGCAATTCCAGCAGCCGCAGCAGCAATTCCAGCAGCCGCAGCAGCAATGCCAGCAGCCACAACAACAACAACCTGGTTTCGCAACTGCCCAGCCAGACAGCAGCGCCTGGTAGTGTACGTAACTCCAAACAATTAAATCAGGTTGACTCATATAGTTGACGCTCTGGTATTCACTAGGACACTGTGACCTGCCGAATCATACATGATCGGCCTAACACATCTTGGTTTTTAGTGTATTGGGGTTTTGGGGCTTTCTGCAGTCGTTGTTTGGAGGAAAGTTGATGTTTTTTTGGATTGGTCTAATTTTACTTGGGGTTGAGGAAAGTAAAACCAGAAGATAATGCGCTGACTCGAGTTCATATTTCGGACTGTACTTTATGAATCTGATTCTTGGTCTTCTCGTAAAGTGGGTGTTGGGATTGTGACGAATATTACTAGACTGTGCTGTGTGCCTCCGAACATATGCCACCAGGGTAGGCGTTTCGATTCCGGACCTTATATCAGATACTTTGGCGTAGCAGAGCAATCATATTGCCTGGAATGCGGTAACTCAAACGGGGATACCTGCCTCCGCTATATTCTGCAGTAGTGGGAATCTTTCATTTGGTATTTGCTAACTCCTATCATATGTAACGCACTCACAAGCCAGACTGGTATATAATAAGGCGTATTGCAGCCTTATTGTGCAATATGTATATGCAGATATGCAGTGATGTCAACCGTCCCGTCCGACGGCCGGGGACGGTAGGCCATTTGATATATCTCCAGGACGGACAACGGCGCCAAGGCCGTCTGTCCCGTCCTTAGCTCGCTGAAGACAGCAAGACGGCCAGGGGTTGGTCGTGGACTGTAAAGGTAGCGTCATCGGCCGTCATCCACCGTCCCCAGCCGTCATCAGGCGGTTATCAATAATATGCATTATTTCTTCGTAGGGTTTGATATTTGGGGAAACTGACCCAGATATGGTACCGATGGAGCAGATGCAGAAGGATCTTGCTTCTCGTTCAGGATTAAAACGGCATTCACGTAGTGTTATTCAATGTCATTTATGCATGTTGAGAAAATCCATGGATTGTTGTACGGTGGCGTGTGCTCGAGTTGTCGAGTGTGCGCGGGCGTATGCGAAGGTGTGTCTATTGTATCGTGTAACGAGACATGTCGCATCGACATAAGGTCGATCGATGACTAATGGCGCTAACTACAAAAGAGGCAAGTTACATCATAGTCCTTGGCATAGTGATATCCGTACTTCTATTCAGCTCAACACTCCTCCAGGACGGCTATCACGTCCGTTTCAAACAAAACAGTAAACCAAAGAGAAGAGGAGCCAATCAAACAACGTGGATCTCCTCGAAACAAACGTGCCCAATCAATCAATTTGCTTTCGGACAGCAATCTTGACGTCATTTTCACTTCCAATTCCGATACCATTCCCATAACCATATCCAAGCGTAGTGAGGTCATTTCCGAGGCCATTCCAAATTCCAATACCGAGACCATTTCCGAGTCCAATTCCGATCATTCCCCTCACAGCACCCTCCTTCAAGACAGTGGGCTTCAGCAGTGGCTTTGTGGAGCAGTCCGCGAGCACCTCAGCAGTTGGTATGTATCTCAAGTCAATCTCTCCATCTCTAGCCATATCTGCAGCAAGATAGTACTTGGTTGCAATGTGTGCAACAGCAGTTCCACGGTAGATTCTATTCTTGATGCTCGCCATCAGTGACTGTGAATCAGAGATCATGTGAGGGATAGTTGGGATGCTGAGCTCGTTCGAGAGATGCGAGATCAATGTGAGCCTCATGCAGCCTACCCCAAACGAATGCTATTCGGCATCGGTCGTGGACTGGGCAGTCGAATTCTGCTGTCTCGGTTTTCAGTCGACCGCTCTTCCGATGGTGATGACCAGTCCACTTGTCGATATATAGTCATCCGGGCATCCAGCATAGTCCGAATCAACATAACATCAAAGTGCACCTTCTGCTTCTCGTCCGCAAGGCAGTCACCAGTTCTTCGTGCCATTGAGGCACCAAAACACGTGTTTGAGAGCTATCATATCCTCATTGCTGGAGTCGTGATTGTCCCGGCTGAGAACTCCAATGGCATATGCCATATGGGGCCAAGTGGCGGTCATTAATGACATCAGGATTCCGATCATCAATTGGTATATGCTTGGATTACCGACTTCTTTGTTAGGCTGTTTCTTGTGAAGCTTCATTGCCATCGGCGTGGCAACTGGCCTGGACTCGTCCATTCTGAAGCTCCCCAAGATTGTCCGAATGTAGCTGTGCTGATGGATGTCGATCGTGTGATGCTCCCCATTGCGTTCAATGTTCATCCCGAGATCGAAGGGGACACTCCCGAGATCATGCATTCGGAACCTCCCCTTCATCTGATCCTTGACCCGTCCAGTCAAGCCCTTCTTAGCAATCATGAGGAGATCATCGACGTACAGAACGACTGCGGCAACGACTATGCGTTCATCATTATGATGGAGCATGGACATTCCTCCTTCGACACATGATGCCTCGAACCCAATTGAGATCACGACGTCCTTATAATTCTCATACCAACTATGGCAGGACTGCTTCAGCCCATAAAGAGACTTTCTCAGGAGGAGTACCATCTTCCGGGAACTCTTTGATTCTAGATCAGTGTATCGGTTCCCATTCTGGAGCAAAGGAAAATATACCTCCAGCGGATGCATATAGATCTCTTCTTCGAAGTCAACTCCCAAGAAAGCCATTGCGGCGGAAAGCCTGAATCAGGAGATCGCACTGCAGCTTCCTTAGGAAGCTATGGGAATGGAGGTTTTGTTTCGAGGAGCGTAGGGAGCGAGTAGCAGCAGTGAGATAGTTCATCGGCTAAAAACTCAAAAAAAACAGAGAAGAAAGAAAGAGATGAGATGATGATTGGTAAGTGATTGGTGTGGGCTCTCTGGATCATGGTGCAGTGAAGGTTATTTAAACTTGTCGATGGCATGAAGCAGAGCCGCGATAACCCTAACCCAGTCACGTACCCGCTCCAAATGTGTGGCTTGGTAGTGGTGGGAGCCAGTTCCCTACCACAACTCCTCCCCAGCCACCTGGTGTGAAGCACGCGGTTCTCCTCTTCCGGCATCCTCCTCCTTGTCTTTACCGTGATCCCCGGATCGGCAAGATCTCACCCGTTATCCGTATCATGCAGATTATGCTCCGATTGCAAACCCCAACCGGTAAACGAACAAAGCAACAAGAAAGGAATGAGAAACGACAAAGCAACGAGAATACAATGGAAAACCCCGCCCAAAAACCCATTGTAGCCAACCTTCCACCAAAGTCGCATCAACTCATATTCTGTGCCGTTTGCAGTTGGTGCTGATTGTCCTTCGTCCGGGTTTGAACAGACGGTGCTCACAATCCTGTGTCCTCCGAGTGCTCGTCCTCGTTTAACAAGATGGTGCTCCCGATTCTCCACTGTGGTATCCACCCTTAATCCTCCTCTCGAGCCATCTCGTCCCGGTTTTGACGAGAAGGTGCTCGCTACCAGCAGTATCCTCCGTGCCTGTCAAGCCCGCTGCATCTCTGTATTCTCTGGGTGCACATCTCGCAGTCGTATCCTCCATGGGCGCTTCCTGTACTCTCTAATTGCACCCTCGTCAAGTGCGCATCGCTCCAGTGTCCTCGAACTGTGCTTCTCACGAGTGGTGGTAAAAAAAATGAAATTTCCTCTCCCTGGCCCTTTGTATGAAGCACACTCTGGGTTCTCGTCTCCGCTCGCTCGCACCAAGCCTATGCTTTACCAAGTAGATGGCGTTCAGAACGTGACTTCTCCGGCATTCGTACTAGTCGTGGGGCAAGTGGTGGGTGGGCAGTGTATCTCAGGCTGGGTTGCACGTCGACTTTGACTTACCGAGATCGTGCGAAATGCTCCATCACCTCCCCCATTAGCTGTGTCAATTGTTCTGGTGATAGCAGCGGTGGAGAGATTGGTATTGGTCGAGCAGGGGACGTGGCTGGTGAGACTGGACAGGCTGGAGAGACTGGTCGGGCTGGAGAGACTGAGCGTGCTGGCGGTGGTGGTGGGGACAAGCGGGCTGATGGCTGTGGCGGCAGTGGCGAGTTCGAGCAAGCTGGTGATGGCGGTGATGGTCGTGCTGACAGGATTGGAGCTCCTGCATGTGCATAATCCCTTATCGTGCGGTAGTCACGGTGAGCTGGTGCCAACGGTATATCTCCACCTGCAGGCCCCAGTACAAGTCGATTGCGGTTGTTGATGCTTACAATGCCCTTCTCCAGATTGGCACACAGATCAAGACACTTCCGGAAGTGATGTTGGCCTTCACAGTAGTAGCAAGGTGGAACATCTCGCTGCAGTTGTACAGGGTGTAGACATGGTGGCGGCTGGTCGACTGCTTCACTGTTTGGAGATGCGGGTTATTGATTGGACAGTGGGTTGGGCTGTGGACGGTGCTGCTGGTTAGGCACTTGACGGTTCTGCAGGGCAGACTTCTGACGGGGTTTGCGCTGCACAAAACTGTGTCAACGGACTGTCGGGCCTCGAGGTGGCTCAACACTGATTACTGCCAGGCATACAGTCGGTCCAGCACCGATCTTATATCCTTTTGCCGTGGCAGTTGTCGTGGGAATCTTGGCAACTGCGAAAGCGAAAGGAACCGTGGAAGCCGTGGAAGACGTGGGAGCTGGGGACACCAGGAGAGCCAGAGAAGTCGTGTGAGTCTTGGGAGTTGGCGGAGTCAAAGAAACAGGGAAAGCCAAAGTACTTGTGGGAGCGGTGGAAAAGGTCGAAGCCGTTGGAGCCAGGGGCACAGGAGAAGCTATCGAAGTCGAAGATAATGCGAGAGCCGGGGAAGTTGTCAGGGGTGGTGTGGCAGGAGCGAGAAAATCGAACATTGTCAAGGCCTCGGCAGCTGCGATTCTCGCTACGATCCAGCCCTTGAGCTTATCGTATTCGAATGTACGTGGTTCGAATCGGATTGAGACTAAGCTTAGCGATTGCCTTCCTCCAAAGTCGCTTGGGAAGTGCACACAGCAACATCTCTGTCCTCTCATACTAGACTATCATGCGGCTCTCGGTGACTACTCCACTGATATAGTCGTACATGCTGCGGAAGAACTTCGGGGTCTCCATATATTCTCGACCTCCGATCTGGGCGCAGATATCCTCATGATAACGACGTGTGTAGATGACGTCCCAGGATCCACTGTCGGCCATCCGAAACGCGTCCAACATCTCCATCCTGAGTACAGCCCAACCTCATTTCACGTATCCACGCATCATGACAACCGTGTCTCGAACATCAGAGCCTTCAACACAGCAGTATTGGAACATCGTAACGGCTTGGGAGCCAGAGTGGTCGGTACTGGTGAAGGCGGCGAGGATCTCGTACTTGTGTAGGAACCTTGTCACGTCAGAGCCACGAAAGATCGGCACACCTGGACGAAGGGGACGTGTCATCTGATTCCGGTGTTTGGTCGCAGCCGAGATGGCCTTAAGGTGTAGCGGTGAGATCTTCATGCTTCCAAGCCCGCATGTTGTTTACGTTGGCATAGAATTGTGGTGATGTTGCTCGTATGGGTGGTTCTCGCGATGCTGATGGTGGCTCTGACCTCCAGGAGTCATATCAATGCGTCTCTGCTTCCGATTCCAGTATCCTCGGGTTCGATTCTCCCACTGTCTATTAGTCGATCTGTCGTTGCCTCGTGGGCCTCTGTGCTTGATTCATCTTCAATTGTCGCTGTGGTGTAGTCTCTGCTCGCAGCCCAATTTTCGGTGATGCGTCGTTCCACTCCCGTCGCGTCAATTCCATCCACCTATTGGTCGTCGCGCTGTTGTCTGTCTCTCACTGCCAGCATACTATCCCATGCCCTGCTTTCCGAAACGACCTCCGAGTCAGAGCATCATTTGTGGCGGACATCCCAGATCAGGTGATCGCACTGCACCTTCCGTAGGAAGCTACGAAATGGGGGTTTCATCTCAAGGTGCGTAGAGAGGGAGTTGCCGCAGCAAGATAGTTGATTGGCTAGAAACTAAGAAACATCACAGAGAAGAAGGAAAGAAATGTGATGATGATTGGAACGTGATTAGTGAGGTCTCTCTGCATGTTGGTGGAGCGAAGGTTATTCAACCTTGTCGATGGCGTGATGCAAAGCCACGATGACTCTAACCCAGTCACGTACCCACTCAAAATCTGTGGCTTTGTAGTAGTGGAAGCCGTTTTCCCACCACACCATGCAGATAATCATTTGATGGATCCCGAGATCGTACTTGGCGGCGATGGCGAATGCTAGCCTAATGTGGCACAAGCAAGCAGTTGGTACATACATAGCCTGGTACATCAGCAACAACCCTAGTGTCCGTCAGAAACACCCGGGTATTCCAGATGGCTCTAACAGCTCTGACGGCTCTCACAGAACCTCATACCTTCTGACGAAGAATTGCACGCTTCCCGTCGCACAGGCAACGGTTTGCGTTGCATACAGACCTCCTGTACTTTGCGCCTGGAACGCGGTGATGTTTACACAGCATCAGAATGACTCATGTGTTACACTCTTTGCAGGGGCTGTAGTTATGCTGTAGATGTTTACACAATGCCTGGCAATGTTTATGCTTTTCTTCGGCCGATAGCCACATGCCACAAAGTCATTTATGTTTAGCTTGGAGCTTATGTCACTGATTACAATACAGTCTTCGCTTCGGATACATGGCTTGCCATAGCATTTGCTTCGCCATTATCGTATTTTACATGTTTGAAATATACTCTCCAATCTTCACACTCTCTAGTCCCATGCCCTCATACCCATAGACATGACTAGTTTCCAGATCAAACCTCTCGAGTTCAGTCCCGGATCATCATCACCGGCTTGCGGTGGCGATCGCATCGTGGTCGTCGCTTTTGTCAACTTCATCGTGGTAATCCCTGCTACCCCCTGGCATCCTGAAATGCAGTGCGTCATTCGTGCAATTGTTGTCTATCGGAATGTTTGGGTCAGGGCTTCCTATGTCAGGCTCCTCAAGCGCCACTTCGGAGGTCAAATAGTCAAGAAGAATTGCATTTTCAACACATGCTGCTTCCACCCTGATGACAACAGCAGGCATTGGGTTCTTCGCCTATTGGATCTGACACTTACCCAATGATTCCACCAGTCCGGACGATCCCAGTCCGAGATAGGGCTCAGTCCAGTCCAGTCCAACGAGATGGCCGGACTGGACTGGACCGCAGACTGCCAGTCTTGGACTGGACGGGCTCAGTCTGGACCGGTCCATGCAGGTGACGTGATAGGAAAATCTGTTTCTCACCACCACCGCCACTCAGCTTGACAAGGGGAAGCCGGCGGGGGGTGTACGGAGATACAGGGATAGCGGAGATGGACTGAGCGACGGGGAGGATATATATGGGAGACCCCGGGGTAGATAGACATCATCTCATCAAACAACGAAATACACACTGTATCTTTCTCAGCTCTTGGTCCCACGCACTCTTGCCTAGCTTTCATAGATCCACGCAATGTGTGTGGTTCCTCAAGCACTCTTGCCGAGCCTTCATAGATCCATGCAATTTGTGTGGTTCATCACCGCCTGGTAGCCTATCACATCCTCTCAACCTCTTCCTATGCTCCTCGAGCCAGAACCGCTCTTTCTCACGAACATGACTCCTCTTGTATGACACTATTCAGTGACTCAGTGTATGACTGACTCTCAGGGACATCGGGCTAATTCCATCCGAGTGGACTGGTCCAGTCCCAGTCCGTCCCAGTCCAGTGGAAATTTGGACTGGTCCGATCCCGGTCCAAAAATCTCTTGGACTGGACTGCACTAAACCCAGACTGGTCCACCTCCGGACTGGTGGAATCATTGCACTTGCCTGTAGCAAGAGTGTTTTTATACACCCCCTGTTGGTAGCGCTCCGGTAGTGGGTTCGAGGTATTCATCAAGAATGCCTACGTATCTGCCACGCCAGGCGAGGTTAGCAACGGACGACCCATTGTACCGCTGCAGGATGCCTTCTTACCACCATCAGTCTTACAATTGAGGTAGTTGGAGCGATCAGGTCTGTGTACTTTCAGTTCCGATTTGGAAGCTTTTGGATGAAGACCTTTGTTCTATTGCCTGTCCAGAGGAGCATGGTGCAACGTTGTGGAAGTAAACATAATCAGTTCCGAGGGTGTATGACTGTCTTTGTCGTTTTTCATGAAATTATAAAATCCATCACCATAGTTGCCACAGTTGTTCACCCAATCATAAAATGTGATGTATATACACTGCAGGATTGGTTCTGCCATGAAGTACGGTGGACACTGGCCGTTCACTGGCAGCTGCCGACTCGCTCTGCGTTGGATTTGCACTGTGTACACCACCATCCACACACTGTGTGATAGCAAAAAGATACTTGCTGACTGCCAGAAGGGAATCAATGAATTCCAAATGCTCTGCAGCAGATTGAAAGCAGTGGAGATCATAATGCTCTGCTATGTTGTCCCTTGCGGATTAAATGAAATGGGATTTAACCATATCGACTTGTGCTCCAACCTGGTGCCGGTTTAAGCGTGTAATATCCAACATGGGCTGTTGCTTCAGCATGCCTCTTTCAAGATTTCCTTTTTGCGCACCTCAAATGCTGTGAACCAAATGTTGTTTTGCTGCTTGGTGGTGTTCCAGTAGGTTTCTAATATCTGCCAGTGTGGGGCTTGAGCGGATGCTTTCCAAATGCGTCGTGTTACGTAACTTACTGTCTCCAAGTCGCATGCACTCAGGAACAGTAGTCAGTTCCACATGTAGAGCTCCAGGAGTCTGCCATTGCAACAACAAGACACGTCATGTCTGAGTGACCATATAGATGGATGCTGCGACTGCCGGATAACAGTGATCGAGGTGAATATACTGCCTGTGGTGGCAATTGCCACTGGCTTTGTATCTGATTCTTTTCGGTAGCTTACATTTGGAGTGGAATTGCAATGATTGCGCGGGCTTCTGGAGCATGGATAGGGGTAGTGAGATTGTCATAACTTCTGAGAGAAGTGAGAGTGATCGCAATGCCGGATGCGGGGCTGCATACAACTACTATGAGCAACAGTTACCAGTTGCCTGGCATTGGTCAGGGTTCGAATTAAGCTGAAGGCCCCACTCAGGGTCAGTAACCGCCAACCAACCCAGCCTTGGTGAATAGCACTGGGTTGTGTCCCGGACAGGATCTAAACTCACTGTTTTTTTGGCCGCGTTGTACATGGACAGCGTTTCCATATTATGGTTCTTGCTAGTTCATAAATCATTGGCTCCAACTAATTATATGAGTTGTGACTGTATTGTGACATGATCAATACGTAGATTGTACAGAATTAACCGCTCTTTCACCCCTCGCTTTCAGATTGGCGATCCGACTAATAGTTGTGGAGTGGCCTGGAAAAAACCCACAATTTTGCACGGAAATCACGGGTTATTGATATCAACTGAACGAGTATTGGTTGGATTGTTATTATGAATGCTCGAGGTGAAAGAGCGGCTTTTTCTGCACAGTCTACATATTGATCATGTGCTGATATGATAAGAACTGAGAAACTTGATTGGACCCAAAATTTTGAAGTTGAAATGCCAGGGCGTTAGTGGTAAAACCGGCCCAATAGCAATGGCCCGGGTGTTCAGGTGGTACGACCCGGGTCCCACCCTAACCCCTATCTGTACTCACATGTTGGACCTGTTGATAACGATAGACACAACACGACCCGTTGAGGTTCCTCAGGATGCTGGTGTACCCCAACTGCTTGTATGTGGCATGGCGGTTGCAGTCTGATTTGAGAGTCTCTGTGTACCGGATGGGCTGGAAGTTATGCATTGAGTGATATCTGCAACGCGAGAATTATTCAGCGCAGATGAGGGGTTGCAGTTCTGACTTTGCATTGTAGATGCCACAGAACTTCCTCCTTGAGAGGAATCCCTCTCCCCAACTGGTACAGAAATGCGTCTCGAAGCAGGCGGAAGTTGATAACTACCTGAAGGCCCACGATTTTGTTGGTTTTGTTGTTTCGTAAGAATTCAATCATTTTGTACGACTGGAGTCGGGCAAGGGTGAGCGGTGTGGGAAGGCATAGTCCTATATAGATGTTCGACGTTACAAAAGTAGTAATTATTGGCTGTGCATGCAGATGCAATGGCAGGCGGGGTAGACTGCTATTTGAGCAACCAGGGACGCGTTCGACATAAATGGGAGGCGTAGTGTATACCGCACTAGACTCCAAACCCTGACAATACTAAGTCACAACATCCATTGAAAAGCATTCTAATATGGGGTCGACTGCCATCAGATTAACCGCAGCATGGATATTCAGTGTTACACCAACGTCTGAAGGAATATTTGCACCGCTTGAAGGGTGTTTATGCCTTCCTGGCGCAGTTATCATAGTATTGCACTTATGCTTACCACAGTACTTCGAACTATCGATTGTGTATATCTTCAGCTTCTGGGTGGATATTTCTGTATGGTTGATATAAATGTATCGCAATACGAACAATGAGGAATTCTCCATTCTATGACATCAGTTGCAGGTGCTTGTTCCACCGCTGGGCGTTGGTAGCCATGTCGGATGGTTGCACAGTTTGGACAACTTGAGAACAACTCTGTTCGCTCTGAGATGCAGGAGGTGAAAGCAGCAACAGTGGTATGAGATGCCAGAGCCACGCCCAGCGTCGCAAACTGTCCTCACCTTGATTATTAAATCTCATCTCCAGGCTCCTCATTCAAGAAGTGCCTGGTGGATGTGCCAGATGAACGCTGGGCCATTTTGGGTTCATTAATCGACATAACATAGAATATGCATCAAATCGCAGGAACTCGAGTATATATATCCGTTCTTCCCACTGACACCTCATTTCCTTCACCTCCCATATGTGACACACCGCCAGCATCCTCAGCTCTCTCGAAATCACATGACTGGAACAAAACAACGCCTCTCATTCCAAACACACCCAGTAACCTACACAACGTTGTATGGTCCCTCTGGCGCTTGCTTATGCTACATGGACTTGTATCATAATGCTAATACCTTGGATGTAGATTGATATTCAACACACAGCGATGGCACCAAAGGGCAGCGGTAAAGAACAGGGGATCAGAACTTCTAGGGTAACAATGCCGACATCGGTTAAAAATCGACGCCTGGCGTTTGTTCAGGTCAGTATACAGTAATTCATTACGGAACACTTTGGTGGACTCATACGGATATAGACCGTTTGCACTGTCAAGAGTAAGAGGGCATGGGACCACTTTTATAATGTAATCTTTCTTAATCCAGTCACGACTTGCCACTTTTACAATTCCAGCAAATGTGGCTACACCAATCAGCAAAATGTATTTTACTCACTGGGAGCCTCCAGAAGTGTCTGAGAGGAGGTGGAGTGTAAAGTTAGAAGCGTCAATTTGAGGAGAGAACTAGACCCTAGGAGGGCATTCCAGGCGGCCATCGGAGTAACTGGGATCTCTGATGAATTGTACGGGGGCACCATGGGAGCGGTTGTACGATTTTTGGGAGCACCTGGGACTGTCACCCAACCAATGCGGGAATCCCAAACTAACTCTGAGAGATGTTTGGTTCTTAGGGATATTCACTGGAAGGACTGCAGGCGATATCTGTATGTAAACAACCAATAAGAATACCCTCCACGTATGATGCATAGATTATTGTTCATTATCAACTTTTAAATCATACTACAGTACCCAGCATCTCATTCCACATTCTATTGTTTGCATCGCTGCATTAAGGAGGAGAACCAAAGGAAATATGGAGTGATTCAAAAATGAAAGTAGCTAAAACCGAAACATGAACCCAATTAAGCAATCGGATTGCGATCGAAAATAGTCTGAATGTCATCCACTAAATCTCCCATCTCATCAGGGCCGAAAAACGCAGGAACACACAATTCATCCACGGCGCAAAGGAGCTGGAGGCGATCTTCGTATTTCCAATGTTTCCGGCCTGGCGAGTGGGTGAAATTGAATTCCAATGTCGTTTGGCTCGAGTGGTGATATCTAAAAGATTGAAATTGAGGTTAGCGAGCAGTGAATCGAAATGGGGTTTGAAAGACAAATATGACGAATTCGGGGGAAAACGAGGTGCACCACCAGGAAAGGAAGAGTGCCGGATGTGGAGTTCGAGGTGGGCAAGGTCAGTGCTGATGGCGATGGAGGAGCGCAGAATGAAATTGAGGGGCGAAAATCATGGCTAAGCAGCGCCGACGGGGATTGAGCAGGGCATATCCAGCGGGGCAGCCCATCCATGCTGAGCAGCGCTGAAAGGGGAAAGAGGTAACGACTCTGGAATGAAATTGAGGCGCTTCTATTGGAGGTTAAGGAGGGGATTGAGGAGCGTCGATAGAAAAGGCAGTAGGGAGCGCTGAAAGAAATATTGAAGCGCCATTCGAAACTGAGGAGCGTCGATGAAGATTGAGGAGCGCCAATTATAGCGGAGGAGCACCATGGGGGGGGGGTATCATGCAGCCCCACCATGTGTAATTGTAATGAGTGCAATGGCATCTGCAGTAATTCAATCTATCAGCGTGGAAGGGCAAAATTTACCTCGATATTCATTTTGAGAAAACATAACTGTAACTTTCTTTGCAGTGGCATACTCAGACAACGCACAATGAATAGCAGTGGCCACAAGAGCTAGTGTCTGCGGTGTGAGAGGTTGAAAGAATTGCGATGTGGTCGGTTGTTGCCCCAAGCTATTGGCGGTGAAAAAGAGCTGATGGTAGATTAAGTCATGCACTTCCATCTGTGTGAACCACGCTTTCTTATCATCGATGACCTTGGAGAGATACGCATTGTCAAACAGGAGCTTCTTAACCTGGATTTGAAGCTCAGAGTCTACTCCTAAATCCAACCAGTAACTTTGGACAATAGTTCGACGAGCTCCATCTGCCAAACGCCCTCGAATGGTTCCAATCTTTAATTTTAACTATGATTATTGTTTGGGGTTTAGCATCATCATAAATCGAATGAGGGAGCAGAAAGCAGAATATACACTTACAGCTTCTCGTGTTTGCGGGTCAATTTTAAGAGATGGACCCCCGGGCAATTGATACATGGATGGTGCACCTACTGGAGCACCTGCTAATGCCGGCTGACGATCCTGAGCTTCAATGGCTAATTGCCAAGCTTCGTCAACCATCGAGTACTTCTCATCGGAAATGATTGGGCAGGGACTCTTCGTGAATACAATTGCCTCCATGAACCGTTTCGCTACATCAAAAGTAGCCGTTTGGTGTTGGGGAACGTTGTGACCACCACCACCGGGCTTTTGTTGAGGAACATCCTGGTCTCCACCAGCCTTGGGAAGCGGGAGCGCCTTTACAATGTCAGACTTGCGTGATATGTTGATGGTTGACTTTTGGCACTTGAGCAATGGTGGTGCCATGGCTCCGGCTGGATGTCGCAGATTTGGAAGTGAAGTGCGGGCAATGACAGTATCTGCACGGCTCCGTTTCTTTGGCGGTGGAAGACTTGTAGTTCTTATTGTCTTATCACGGCGCGCCTGGTCTAGATGTAGGACCTGCTGCTGGTTGTCCAAATTGTCTTCTACGATATCTGATGACAAGGTGGACTCTCCAAGGTCTTCACATTCGTTTTCGCTGATCTCCCGCTCGGTATCGTCAGCATCGTGCTTCATCAGATTTATAGTGCGGACATTAGCTATTTCCAACACTATCCTCGATGGTTGGGTGGGAAGTTCAAACATTTGATCAGTAATGAAGATTGGCTGTCTTCTGCAATGCACGTGCAAGTGCTCTCTCAAGGTGGGCTTCTTGATTCTTCTGTAAATAGTGATTCCTCACCTGGCTGGCCATAGGTTCCATGTTGGATGAAGTGAAGTTGGGGAATGTAGACAGAAGTATATAAGGGTAAATATAGTACAAAGTTTAACAGAATGATGGCAGAATAGGGCAATAAAGTAACAAGCAGTCGAGGAGGATGCAATTCGAGTCGTGTCTGGAAAAAGTAACGCTCGGCAAGAGAATGCAATGCGCGGCATCCTGGCAGGAGTCCGGAAGATATGTCGGCGGTTCATATTTATATTCTTGATGCTCGTTATTTGTTGTGATATTATGACGCGGCAGGTGCACCGGATTGAAAGGATTCTTCATGCCCCCAATTCCCGAATGTCAGCACTTGTATCCAAGTCCGCTATTGATGCAAGAATTGGAGGTTGGTTTAAGCCAACATACCTAGAATTGAACAAGACGCACCTGAAGAACTCGAGACATTGACATGGTTGTATCACTAACTAACTCTCACGGCCGGGCATATGGAGTACTGAGAACTGGGTTGATCATGATCGCCCCGGTATATGACTCCGCGAAAGGTAGGTCTTTATGCCTCTAGTTCGAGCATCTGAGTGGTGACCGCATGGCACAGAATTGTTGGTGGGTTGAAGTATCTTGCAGAATTTGGACGGAGGATAGAGTTGGGACCTTGGTGAGTGGCAACAGTTGAAGTTACATGGGTTCAAACTGAGTTTGTTGCTGATAGTGGATAGATCTGAATCTTCATATGCAGTATACCAGTCGGAAGGACAACCTATTTTCACAATAATTCTGTTGTTTTAAGATTCTGCAGCAAAGTTAGTGGTCGAGTAGGCAATGTCGTGGGCAGAACTTACCTTTCAGCGGTCCGAGTCTGCTGAATCACAATATGTAGGCAGTCAGTATAAGAGACGAGGGAAAGAATTTGGGGTTAGAAAGGAGAGATTCAACATAGAGAAAGAACAGTAAAGGTACGATGAAGATTCAGGGGTAATCAAATCAATTCCAGTTCTCGTCAATGCCAAGATTGCTAGCGAATGGGTCATAAATAGTCACTCACAGCAACATGTTGCGCATACTATCTTGTTAACACCGCATCATTAAATCAGAAACTCACTTTGAGTCTCAATGCTACAATGTTGACTTAACATAAATATTGGAGTTCAAACCACTGCATAAGAATAATATGAATGTGTCATAAGGCTTCATCGGACAGTGGAAAGACAAATAACAGCATGCAGTTCCGGCCAATTGAGGTTCAGCAAGCATTAAGTCGGCATGCAGGATACAATCTAATGTCATGGCTGGGATTCCAGGCTTGCCTTACATTGACAATAACTTGTACTCTCAGAAACTGCCTTTTCTTAACTTGAGCCTTCGTCATGATTTGTTCTTCATGCACTCTTGGGATTGGACGTCAGATATCGACTGTTTATAATTTGTCACGAACTTCAGGCGTTCGAGACATGTGGTGGACGGGAGCTTGCCTGTCACCGAATGTGCCGCTGAGCAGAGATTGCCATTAAGATTCTATCTCTTCGAGCTCTCTTGATGGAAATCGGTTCACATAATCTATTTTAAGATATGGCGGTTTGCCGGCCCAAACATACCTGTTAGTCAAAATGTAGTTAAGTCAGCATTAGAAGCGCTGTGAATTTAAGCCTATTCGAGAAAGTATGGTATTCCAGGGAGTGGGAGTTGCCGGTCATCTGCAGAGTCGCTGAGTAGAAGCTGTCTTTTGAGGTTCACTCTCTCAAGCTGCAGCTCGATTATGGAGCCCGAATGTCAGAAGCTATTTTAGAATCTGGGAATTGTATATATCCAAACATACTTCTTAGTCACAATCCAGGGAAGTGTGGAAACTTATCGTGCAGGGCTGTGCATCTACGGTAAGCGTGTAGTGGACACCTTCCTCCAAAGGATAGGTTCACACAGAGCATGACATTTATGGCATTTACGCAGCCGCCTTCACATACCAATCAAACATAGAGTTAGATATTAGCTCAGGCCGAGCGGGATGAGCCTCACCTGCACCTAAAAGTTTCGTATCTGAAACATGACTCTCAGTGTGTGCTGGCAGGCACAGATTGAAAGCATTCAGGAAGGAAGAAATTATGCTTCGAATGGAGCAAAATGAATCGTTCAGAGGCCTGCCTTGGAGTAAAAGCATATGAGAATCATCAGTGGCGGCTTGTCAAAATTGGCCAGTAAATGGAATATGCGGGCGGTGCCAAATCTGAGACAATCAAAGTCGACAGGATGGTGCTTTTCGGGTGTGCCTGAACTTCATTTCTGAGCGAGGAAATGTTTGGCTGTACTCTTCGGGTCAGCCTGAAATACGCGAGCCAGGTCTCAAGATACAATACATCAACTCCATATCGCTTAGACTGTCTTTCTATCCCGGGATAATTGGATATTCGGCACTGGATCTGTCTCAGGAGAGTCGAGATGTTCACAGCGATTCTCTTGTGCAATTGACTGAAAATCAGTCAATATGGTTGGTTCATTGAGTATCCCGAATCTTTTCGTGAATGTAGTATCTGGTGCGCCTCAAATAGCCACGCATCAAATAATTTGAATCAAACTCGGAGGTTCAGGCGCACTTGAAAAAACGGATCCCGTTCGCAGATATTGTTAACACAGATTATCACAAGAGAACATACGGCACAGCGGAATTTGACTAAGTCCACCATCAAATTGTCGCGCCTGCTTTTCATTACATATTGGTTTATCCAATTCAGGCTATGATTCAGTTTACCAGATGTCTGTTTTCCATTGACTTCACCTCATATTCATCACAATAATCATCTAACACAAAATGGAATCGAACTCTAACCATAACTCCCAGACTCCTCAATTGCACCATATTCTCCATAACATTTGCCTATGTTGCATCAGTTGGTGAGATTGTGTTGGCTGAATGTTTAAGGATACATACCTTCATTTCACTGCCCTGATCATGATAGTTCATTCTCACCATCTGACGGCACGAAATGGCTTTGCTCTGTAAGCCGCTTCGTATGGTCCTGAGGACACTCCCGATTCCGGTATATCATCGTCGTCGTGATGTTTGGTCGGTTCATCAGACCATGCAGGACTCTCATTTGAGCCACTCCCGAGAGCTGGTGGAGATCACTCGCTCTATTATCATAACCATTGGGTCCAGTGTTCAGTAGCCATGTGTGTGGAACACTGTTTTGCCCAAGTTGGACAACTGGTGCAAATGCCTGGCGCTGCTCATTCAACACCCAGAACTTCTGAGTTATTACCGCATGGTTCGCTGCGGTGAGATTGTGGCCTGTCCCACCCTCTTTGGGTGTAGTTATGAACACAGAGGGATTTGGCAACTCTTGGAATGTAAGCTGCATTTCTGTGCCCTCATCGTTGCCTATTTCTGTATACATGTAGAAAATATCCTGATGATCCGCAAAAAACTCTGTGAGCCACCACATCAAATGACGAACTTGGCCAGGAAGAGAACAAAATAGCTCCGCCTTTTGAGCAGGAGGTGCAGGAGGCAAGGTGCATTGATTACTTTCGGGTTTGTGCAGGAGCACCTCGTTTGATGTTTTGTCTTCGTCAGGCTCGGGATACTTCGCAGGTTCATTGATAGTCATTGGTAGAAATGAGACTCTCAGCTATCGGAAAATCGGAGAATCCACCCAAGTGTCAAGTGGCCATTCATTGTACCATTGTCCTGAAACATCATTCCGATCCTCGGTGTCTCCCAATACCAATGAGAAACATGCCAACTGCCATCTGTGTACCCTCCACGTTCCTGACACACCGCGTGAAGTGTATCTATCTACAAGGGGCTTGAGCTTAGCTTGTTCTTCCTCAGTCCATTCGAGATCATCAAGGTGTGCATTCTCCTTCTCTATCGGAACCAGGGGTTTCCCATTCGCAAGTTTCGATTCTGACCACCTCCTTGTCGTCCAGGGCTTTGCTATTTGGATTATCCGGTGTGCCGCATCCTGTTGAGCATCCTGGTCTTCTGTCTGCATGGCATGCATCAAACTCTTCACTGCGGAATACAGTGTATTGGCGCCGGGTATTTCCATCAGTATCTCATCCTCTGGATCTTCAGGCGCACCTGAAACAGCCACATCGCCTGTTAACACCAGTCATAGAGTGAATGGAATCCCGGCGTTGCAGTGACTGGAAGTTTGAATCCAATTTTCGCATTCGTCGCGATTCGCCAGCCCATACTATTTTTCGTCTTGTACCGATGAGACTGATCAAAAATTCCAAAACTCCATGTACAGTGTGAGAGCCGGCCATTACTTGATGGTTTCGCTCTATATGTTAATGTGTCATACGACACGGGGTGGATATTCCATCGGTTTTCCGGCTCGTTGATACTGGTTTTCAAATCCTCGTGGGTGAGATTCGCAGCTTCAGCGTGGAAGAAGTTGACCAGTTTCAACTCGGTTTTCTGTGTCATCTGGTCGATGACAGTCTTGAAAGTTTCGGCCACCTCGGGCATGGTGACAACCAAGATTGGTTCATGGACTGATATAAGTGCCGGATGCCCGTGAGGTGGTGTTGTCTGTATCTCCATTAGGTGGCGGGGCACAGAATTCAATCTCTGGAGCGGATACCATTCCTGTTCTTCACCGACAATGCCAGGAAAGTCATTGTGCGCTAGAATTACCCACACTTCAAGGGTATTCCCCCATAAAATGGACAGTGGCAACCCCATTACCACTTTCTCAGTGACCAATTTGCCAAGCACTGCTGCTGCAACCGAGGTGAAAGGCCTTCAAAGATCCATTTCATCCGCTACCAGTGCTCCTGGCATATCAGCATCCCAAACTCATCTCCTCACGATGAACCAGATGGCCCACACCTGGTGCGCCAGATACTTAGTTTCCGGCAGGCCTGGAATTGAATACTTGTGGCCCTGCACACAGTCATCTGTTGATTAGGGAATCAGATGGGCATTCAGCAGCCTGACCGCCTCATCAAGACACTCGTGTTCAAATTCGTTGTTGATTGTGTTGAGAAAAGTGCTCAAGACTGGACAAGTATAATCTGGATTGAGGACCGCCTCGCCATCCTCCACTTGCCCCTGAACCTCTCTTGAAGCTTGTTTGGTCTTCATTTCGTCCTCAATGATCTCTTTCAGTTGCTCCATGATCAGTTGGGCAGATGGGCTCATACTCCGGCACTCCTGAAAATAATTGCGATGTTAGGTATTTCACAGACAATTATTTGGACGCAAAAATATGTTGTATATAATCAATTCTATTCACTCAATCAGAACTTACATTAGTACTATCAATTTCTTTCCCACCTGCCTCCTCATCCACCACTCTTTCATTTTGATCAGATCCCTCCAAAGTCTCAGTAAATGGATTAGCAGTGGGTACAACTTACTGTAACAAGGCTAGCAGGGATTACCTTGGCAGGTCTCATTGCGTGCTCCGCAATCTCCTTCCCTGTCGCTGCCTTCATTTCTATCAAGAATAGTTGCACATTGTGTACCAGTTTGAACATGAAGGCATTTGACAGGGAACTGTTGTATGATATCTGATCATAAAGAGGGTGATTCATCATTTGCCCCGGTGCGTATAATCCCATATACTCTTCATCCAATTCTCCCTGCGTCCAGTTCCATTTGTATAACACAGTCAGACAGTATGGTTTTTTCAGGCCACAATTTTTTTCGATGAAATCAACCAGCTCCTCCCAGTGCCTCACATCTGAGTACGAATCTTGGAGTTGCATGCTGGATGTCGGGTCATTGTTGCCGTTCGGCACTCGACGAATCACAACCATGAAAGTTGTATTTGGCAACTCAGGGACGTTACCTCTCGCTGTTTTGCCAGCGCGCTCTCCCAAACCGGTTGCCGATCGCTTCTTGCCTCGCCTTCCCTTCTTCCTCCCATCCCGAACCTTGCATGCCCATTTCTTCAGAAACATCTCAACCCATTGTCACCGAATCCATTCTGCATTATCGTAGTTTTCCAAACCCAGCCACTTCTCGAAAGTCACCAAAAAATCTACAACCGCCATCGCCCAGCGCAGGGGTCCATTTCGCTGCTGTGTCAAATGGTTCTGTCTCAGGATAATTGAATGATTCTTCTTCTCGTGAATCCCGGCCACCCATACCATCCTCCACATGTTGGATGCAATAAAGTTGGGCTGCCGGCTGAAATCGTTTTGTTGGGAGGCTAATGAGTGGTCTTCCAGGTGCGACGGGATGCTGTCCATATGGTGTCGAGGTGGAAGAGGTCGGCCGAATGACTGGAATGTTTCCATTCAGTGCTGGAGGCACTCGAGGTGCGCTTTGTGATGACAGCCCCTGTCCGGGGAATTGCTGAGGGGGGAACATTTGAGGTCCACCATAACCTCCTTGGGGGAAATCGTATCCTTGCCACGGTGGCCCATAACTCGCATATCCTTGTGCTGCACCAGAGCTGGGTTGTGAGCTTGGTGTCATATTGAAGGGGCATGGTGGTGGAACTGGGGAGCGCCTGGAAATGGAGTCTGCGAAGGCGGGTAACTATACCGCGGTAGTGGAGGAAATTGATTCTTGGGTTGCCCAAAGTGAGGGTCTTTGTTCAGTGTATTTCCTGCATCGGATGCTCTCACATTGTCATCTGGGCATTATTGTGAGCCAAACAGGCCACCAGGTGGAGCCATATTGGTTGTCTTCAGTGGAGATCCATTCGTCGACAACCTATGTGAACACAATGATGATAGTAATTAAATAACCAATTCAATTGGCAATTCGAATGAAGCAGAGTATAGTGGAGAATATTGAAGGTAGCAGTGACCTTCGGCGGAATGAAGGCCTCTTATATCCATCCTATTTGTCACGAACTGAGGTGTTTCACTACACCGTTGATTGCACGAAACTAGGCAGAGAAAAAGAAACCATAACACACCCATCCTGCCTTTCTTTGTTATATGCTCGAACTCGTATACTAGCATCTTGGATAGAAGCTCACGTTTGTTCGGTTCATAACTGTAAAGGTCATTGCAGGAATACGACATGATATCTCCAGGAAAGCAGCAAGAACTATATCCAGTTGGAAGGTTAGCATGACTAGGCATTTTACACTCCTAATGTGTGAGTACGACCTACTACTTCATTCAATATGAGGCCCATTCGTTGAGCAGCAACAGTGATTGCTTTCTTTTGAGCTCCTTGTGTAAACTTCATTGTCTCCTTAGGATCCACCTACCGGTCAAGGATCGTTACTGAAGAAAACATCCTACCAGCCTATCAGTTCTCAATGATCATTGAGCGGGCATACAGCTAAGCTAGGAAACTTACCTATTGATTGGATTAAGCTGATGTTATGCGCTGCTTGAGGCTCGAGTGTAGACAGAATCTACACAATGCCGCAATGACGTAGTATACGATAAGGTCGATCGTGGTAGCACCTGGTGATCAGTATTAAAAGTTGATCGCAGTGATGACAAAAGAAACTATCTCTGCTAAGGATTTTCAGTGGATAATGTGCAACATCATTGAGCGGGATTCGATAGATATTATCCTAGTTTGTGAAGAAAACTGATCATGAGGTGACTTTGTTTTACCCCTCCTCTCCATTTGGTGGGCTGTGATGCGGCTTTGATAGTGATACGCTAATCTGAGTTAGCTCACTTTCAAACAATATCCCTGAGGCTCAAATCCAGCAACAAACCATACCCCCTCAAGCATCATCGAGATTTATCAGAACACAGGGTGTTTCTCCAATATGGTCAATACTCGCCGGAAACATGTTAAATGCTTTATCTGCAAAATAAAATTATGCAATGAGAACCGACTGGAAGCTCACTATCAACAATATTAGAACCCAATATCGATGAATGAAGGGCTATTACCGAAAGGGATTCTACCACCTGCCGGCTGGGATCACCCTGAGCCATCATGATTTGACTACAGTAGGTGCACCTCAAGTGCCATCGACAAACTGCCAATTAACGATCAACTCAGAGACAACGTACAAGGTGCACGACCACTGGAAGATACTCCCAACAAAGACCCTATTGACCCTCTGCAGCCTGATCTCACCTGTACCCCTGATCCAACAAAGATAAAGGCTTATAGGGAGGTAGTTGGACTGGAAAATGTGGGGGGGAAAGCATATGGCAAAGCAACTGGATTATACAACAAGCATCGCAAGTACTCAGAACAATGGAATCCACGGCATCCATTTCAATCCGCACACGACTTCCAGCAGGCTCAGTCGTTTAGCCAACAAATGAAAACCTGCATAGATCAACATCTCAGGCGTGGACTGGACAACTACAAAATCGAATCATTTCAATCAGCAGATGCCCTACGAATGCTGCTCTCTGAACTCAATTTCCTGCTCCGCGATGATAGTTAGATTGAAGATGACTCACATATCTTCAGAACATTATTCTACAGGGATATTTTCAAATGCATCCGGTTCTTTCTGATACATCTCCCATTTCAAGCGCACTTCGATTTCGAACCGGTGCGCCTCACTGACTCTGCGGGTCATCAAATCTACAGCGGGATGAACACGGGCGGTTGGTGGTGGTATACACAGGATCAACTTCCTGCCGGAGCAACAATTGTGCCCGTCATTTGTGCATTCGACAAGACTCACTTGACCAATTTTTTGGGCGATCAGCATGCCTGGCCACTGTATTTCACACTTGGAAATATTCGGAAAGATATCCGCCATACACCTAAAACGTGCGTGTGGATTCTTGGCAGGCTGATCCCATGTCTCCTGAAAGGTGCTAAAAACATTGACGAGGCATGGCATTTCACAGTTGGAACTGTGCTGTCTCAACTGACGCATCTTGACATCACTGGCCCTGGCTTGAAATGGGATTGTCCAGATGGATTCCAGCGACAATATTACCCTCTTTTGGCTACCTGGGTCGGGGATTATCCGGTACAAGTCATCATTGCTGAAGTCTCATATGGCTCATACCCGATGTGTGAAATTCCTAAAGGTGTGATGATGGTGCATGCAACTTTTCGAGCACTCGATAACTCAAGAGACCAGCGTATTTACTCAGAGCTGCTCAAGGACAATCATATTGATGCTCTGCACACTCTCGATGTCCACCCAATCCGCAAACAGTTCTGGCAATACCCTCTTTGCAATGTCCATCGGCTTTGGCAGCCTGATGAATTCCATCCGCTGCTCCTGGCGTTCGTTCAAGACTTATTGCACTGGCTGCTCAAATACCTGAAAGTTAAAAATTTCACGGATCACTTTGACAATTGATTCACATCGGTACCACAATATCCCTGTCTCCAGCACTTCTCTAAACCATTCAATTCACTGAAAAGCAGCACCTGGCAAGGTAAAGAGATCCGTGGAATGATCAGAACACTGGCAGTGAATTGCGCTCCAATGCTTGTCTGCTCCACAGATGACAGGAAAACTGCGGTGGAAACAGCCTCTGATGGAATGGTAAGGGGAGCAGTGCGGGCATTATGTGAATTCCCTCTACTCGTTAGCCCACAAAATCACTCGGACCTATCCCTCAAAGCACTGAACGCTGCACTCAAGCGATTTCACAAGAAGTAGGGTGCCTTCTGAGATCAGAAAATGTCGAAGTCTGCGAAGGCCAAAGTGGATGACCTGTTGGTAAAGGAATCCCATCTGTTACACGAACATAAGATTCATAAGATTCGTACTGCACTGGAGGCTGTTGCGCATGGGGCTGAAAAGGTTTCCACAACCAAACGTAGGGAATTTTAGGTGCTTCTAAACAGAGCCCAACAAGCGGCCACGATGTGGTCAGATGCTGATCGTCAGAAGGCGATAGAGCGATTGGAGCGCGAAATCAATCAGGTGACACCTGCTAAACACAAGGTTTTCGATAAATTATTCGAACGTCAAGAGCGACATCTCTTGCAGGAAGTCGGGACTAAGGCAACCGGTCCCAGAAGCAAATTCGCCAAAGACCTTGCCCTAATGAAAGCTGCCGCTGAAGACGAGGCATACAGGGCGGCAAACATGACCGCCCACAAGCGACTGCAATTTCAGATCCGCCTACCCGATGCTGAGACAGATGCCACCACCTGGTGCTTGGCTGATACAGAGCGCGTCACTATCCAGCTGGAGAGAGAAATTCAAGGCATCACCTGGAATGAACAGAAGCGGTTCAGAACGGAATTCTCCATCCATTTGATCGAGTTCGAAGCTTGGTGGGAGACAATCAGTATTCAGGCGCTCTGGAAATCCATTGAACAACGCGTAATACATTTTGGATATCCAAAGATTCATCTTGTGAGCCATATCTCATAGTCAATTTGGTGCATGGGTTCCGGTGACAATTTCACCACTGATATTTTCAAACTGGTACATATCGCCAAGGTGAAGGAAGCTTATTGATCTACCAACAACGTCAATTACATTCGACAGATGCTCAAGCACAATGACCAGTGTACTGGTCTTGACTATATGCAGGAGACACTATCATATCTTGCACTCCAAGGCTCGTACGATGTTGACTCAGCAAAAGTTTTCAACCTACTGTCCGCTACCGATAAGCGGCGAAGTACAAGTAGAGCCCATCATTTACGTCTCCAAACAATCGAAAACGAGGCCATGATCAGCCCTATATCACAGTAGTTATATCATTTGAGAGAAACGCATATCTGCGGAGTGTGCAGAAGAAACACACTAACCTTACTCAGAGATGCATCAGAAGACTTCGGAATTCCCAACTTTGGACAGCTATTCCGCGCGCAAATTGAAGACAACTGGGGACATGAAGTTGGCGGACTCGTGCACGGATATGCTCAGAATGTACTCCTTGACGGTACATTTATTAAGCTCCCGAATGGGCTGTTGTATTACCGTCAACCATTTCACAACCCTACTTCTGTTGAGCATGTGGGACTTGATTGCACAGTAGAATATACCAATGGCAACCAAGGGATCATGCCTGAAGTTCATAACATCTGGGGCCAGTATACGCAAAGTGAGGAGAATGACCTCGTTAACACCATCCAAGGACCAGTTCCTTCTTTTCCTGTATTATACTTCGGCTGGACTCCCCCGAATCAGATCCTCCAATTTCAGAAGCGCCTGCCAGCCGGGAAAGCATTATCGACCTTTTCTAACAGGTGCGAGACGACTCAACAATGGGTATTACATCCTCAAGCTCAAGAATACGCAGTAGTGATTCCAACAAAGTTCAAAGATCTTCATGATTGGGCTGATTGTGTTGACGGGTTCATCTGGGTTGTCAAACAGACGAATAAGATACATATTGTACCCGTTGAAGCAATGGTTCGACTGGAACATTTGGTGCGGGAGAATGCTGCATCATGCGGCATCGATAGCGTATGGCTTGTGAATAATCATGTTGATTTAAATACCTACTGGACTGTATATTAATTAGATTAGATTGCCCGATTCAGGATTGCCTGATTCAGGTGTGTAGCTGTGAGATAGTTTATCGAATTGTACTATTCAATATAGACATTATATATTATCACTCCCAGAGAGTCTGGCTCAAGGTGCATCGGAATCGTCTTGGAGACGAGTATTATAGTCCCAGCAGCTCCGAAATTTTACCACCTTAAAGGCATGATTTTATAGCATTCTGAAGACGACTTCATTCTCTTTAGAATATTCTTGTATTCCGTTCCGGTCTGTCAGAAGTGTTGAGGAGCACCTGAAAGTACTCTCAGAGCACCTGGGAGGGACATCATTTTGCATTCAGCCTGTTCAGGAGCCTCTGGGAGCTTCTGGACGGATCCGTGTGGCTGAGCAAAACAGCTGAGTCATTGAGTTATGACTTCTGAACAATTTTACATTTTGCTGATGCCACAGTGGCAGGGGTTCGCCTTTTCAGGAGTGGTGGGCAGCCATCCGCTCATATATGGGGCAAATGTTTGACACAACCCACTACCAAATGAACAATTGAAGCTGGGACAACCCCAGTGGATTCTGGGATGAATGTGATCACTCCAATTCACGGACAACCAGCTCGCGGAATGTTAAACGCGGCAGTGAGCGTTTCTCGTGGCACAGTAGCGTTGATCCTAGGGCAAAGATTTATCCACCATGTTCCCAGCAGTTCATGCCAGGTGACCTCCTGACCGTTAGACCATAGAATTGTGATGAGATAATCCACAAAGATGTTGATGGGGAGAACTGGGCGCATTCCGGAGCGCCAAGCGGTGGAAGGAGCCATCCTAGCGATGGCATTGACAATGTACAGGACGAGGGTGATGACAACACGCACGGTGGTGAAAAAGTCAACGGGAAAGTGAAGGGAACAAATGATGACAAGGGGAAAGAGATGGGGAAAGGGAAAGGGAAGCGGAAGAGAATGGAGGAAAGGAAGGAGAAGAGAAAGGGTAAAGGGAACGGTATTGTTATAAAAACTGCAAGGAGAGATGATTTATTTCGTATCGTTGCTTGGCAGTTGTAGAAGGAACTGTATGAGGCAGATACGGACATGGAGGGCTAACTAGAGTGGATATATTTAGAGCTGGAAGCATCACCCTCCATTTCAATTTCCTCAGATGATGATACAGAATCTACCAAGTCGGACGGCGAATATAATTGAGAACATAATCGTGATATTGATATGCGCATCAAGGATAATGTGGTCTCACCAGACAGTGTTCTTTTTGACAGCTATGTGGATCTGGAACGGCACAGTCACGATGAAGAAGATGACGATGAAGTGGAGCAAGATGATGAATAGGAGGAGGAGGAGGAGGAGGAACATAAGGATGAGGAGGAGCATAAGGATGATGATGATGGCAAAGAACCTCGGACAATTGGCCAGGGAGAGATGTTAATTACTTGGTCAGACGATGTTGATACCATGGTAGACGATGAGCCAATCGTGCTTTCTGAGCACAGCCAGGAGATGTGCGAGCATACCCCACAGCCAGAACATCCAGCGCCTCCCAGATGGCTACAAACCTTGGAGTCTTGCGCAGAACTACATACTCCGGAGAATTATTCTCTCAGTGGGCAGGATCATTTGGGGCATGTGATGCTACAAAAACCTCGCCCGCCGGTACCAAGTCTGCTACATGGTGACCCAGCCGGAAATACCTCGGTTGTACATCTGGATCAGCAGCTGCTCGGCGAATCGACAGGCGGCGACTGTCCCTACAATATCTCTCGCGCCGATGAGCATCGCCCTGAAGTGCGCCTGGATTGGTCAGTAGGGGAGGAGTGAACCTGTCCTTGCGTTGCAGAGAATGCAATGGTGGTTGGGTGGGAGTAATGCTCTGGTTCTCGTCTTGTTCCGTTCCTTTGTTCTACTATATTTATCTTAGGCATTGCCAATTACATGGGTTGCAAGGTTTTTAGAAAGTTGCTGAGGGAATATTGTAGTTATGGGATTTGTATTAGCTTTAATTCATTCATCGTATTATGGGACATTGCGTATCAGCATTTCTGCAACTCCTGGCTTGTAAGGAAACTTCTTGTGATGGTTTTGAAGCTTAATAGGTTAGCTGAAAGTACTGTGAGCTTACACACCAGGCTGCTCAGACCCAGCACCAACTGTCATCCCATGCTACATTGTACACTCCACTCCTCGCGGTTTCTAGATAATGCCAGTCAAGACCCCTTTCCGTTACCCTGAAGGTTCATGCTGGAAGAAGTTCACCTCTGAGAGCTGGCAACTGAAACATACCAAATCACGCCGTCCTGAACACCTTCAATTTGCGCGCCAGAAGAAGCTGATTATTCGCAGTGCGCCCTGACGTGTTGAACCCATTCAGTGTGGTGCATTCAATACTAACAAAGATTCAGTTCAAGTCATCAATGCATTTCCCTACCTCGAACACATTGACAACAACTGACACTCGGGGTCTCAACCACCACCACCTTTCCTACCGTGGACTGAAATATACCCCAGCGCTGGCCCTCCACTGATCGATTACATTGCTCAGCCATGGGAACACAATGCCCAGGGTTGCCTTGAGAGGAATCTACAAAACAATCCTTACTGCCCATTTGCGATGCATGAAGAGAACAACTATATCCAGTGTGAAATCAAGAAGAAACGCATGAAGACATACTATGACAACGTGCTGAAGGAAGAACACAGTGCTATCTGTATCCAAGCTTCAAATATGGGGACGGCATCCAAAAGCTGTTGGCTAGCATGCTGGGTGATGAGGCACTCGGGGTGTGGGAACTACACACTCTCGAGGATATGAGATCCAATGAAAATCGCCAACACCCTAGGAAATACTGAAGTCGAGATATCATCGAAAGTATGAGATGATTGAGGCGGCAGCCAACCTACGCCGAGAATCTCATTTACACATCTCAGCATTGCTTCAACAGCGATATACCACCGAAACGCCTCTATATGGAAATGAACACTGCGGAATGGTGGTGGGAGATGCAGGTAAAGAGAGATACTCCAGGATACTAACGTCCTAATCGACATTGAGTCAAAGCTCCAGGTGAGTGATACACTGATTCCATTGATCTTCATGTCTGATGGAACACATCTCTTGAAATTTGCTGGCGGCCAAAAAGAGTGGCCTCTAAATATGACAATTGGCAATCAATGTTCAAAGATCCGCCAGATGCCCACAAGGCGCAGCGTCGTAATGGTCCCTTTCCTGCCGACTCCAATCAAGAACCACAATATTTCTTTGAAGCGCCTGGATGAGCAGCGGAAAACATACTGTGAGGTGCTGAACCAACTTGTACTTATACATGTACACCAATCTCTCATCTTTAAACAAAATCCTGGCACCAAGACCGTGTTTCAGAAGTTCACTGTGCAGATGGCAACTCCAGGCGTTGCAAAGTGCTTTTAGCAGCATGCGTAGCAGATTGCCCTGAGTATAGTGACCAACATCATTTCATGCGGCATGTCTGTTTTTGGTGCAAGTGCTCAAAGAATGATCATAAAGAGTATTTCCCTCCTGACAAGCAACACCGCTGGCAGGCTCACAATCTATGATGGATGCTCAGTGATGCCTACAACGAAAAAGGCAAAGTCAATCTCTCCTGGCGCCATGTTCACCAAGAATTCCACGTGTTTCGACATATTCCCTGTATTGTGAGCGACATCCCTAAGCCTGCCCTCCTCCATACAATGCAGAACGGCATGGTTGACCATCTCTAGAACTGGATTCTCCACTTCATGAAGATGAATGAACAGCTCGACAAGTACAATGCAATCTGGTTGACAGTGCCTGCTTACCATAACCTCACACCAAAAAATATGTTATATGGAGATGATTCTCTATAGAATGAGAAGGAGATGAAGAAAATGAGCCGGAACCCTCATAGAGTTGTAACCAAGGCTCTAGGTGGCCGAAGCTCCGCTTAGCGTCCTGTATTCAATCAAGCAATTGAGTGCACATGGACATTGTAAGAATTCTATGCGTATACTTGATATCAATCTCACGATGATGCCAAATTGAGCTACATGTAAGACACCTTGAGTCATTTTCACACCTTCAAAGATGTTTTCTTACTCAGGAGAACCGACACGAAGGTGAAGGCCCATCCCAATGCCCTGAGAACGGAACTCATAAACAAGCGAAGGGTAGACAAGGAAACAAATCCTGAAACTTGGAAGCTGTCCAAGAAGTTTTGGAAATCCGCTCAACCCCGGGCCCGAGTCCACCCGATGGCGGAGCGGCCAATGTTGCCTTGTCATTCTGTATATAGAGAGACCGCTAGAGTAGAGAGAACGATATCGCTTTTGGACCTTCTTACAGCGCCGGCAACCATTTCCAAAAGGTTATGAGCCCGGACAGCGCAGCACTTGAGTCGGTCTAAGACTTTCACCCCCATTCTTTTCTACTCCAGACCTTCCGTTGGGAGCTTCCCATCGGGGAATGCTATCTGTCTAAGTCACTCATCCAAGTGCACTTCTGGTTTATTTCCTACGGTGTACTCTAGACCTTCGGTTTGAGAAATTTTTTTTTTTTCAATCTCCTTTTCTCTGACAACTAAGTTCTTGCGGCATTTCTTGTCCCGTCTTTGAACTTCTAGGTTAGCTGTTAGCGGTGCTTCTAGCGGTGGAGCTAGTTGTGCAACCGTCGGTGATAGTGGTGGTGCCATTTAGATCACCCCTGGTCACCCACCGCGCTACGGTTACTTCCGGCACAGAAATAGCTCACGAAGAAATTTTCGTCTCGCTCCCCACACAGGTATTCTGATCAACTGGTATTCTGATCAAATGGCGCTTGGTACGCAATTTGAACACATTTAGATCAGTCCTTTCACCAAAGGATTTCGTATATAAGGACCTCCTTCTGTCTCCTCCTTCAATCACATCCAATTCATCCAATTCATCACATCTAACTCATCGTCGCATATTCCCATCCCACATTGCTTCTTCTATCTCCACTTCATTTTAGTATCATATCCCTCCATCACATATATCTCAATATGACTTCTGATCGCTCTGCTCTCGCTTCAATTGGCTTTATCAAGCCCCTCAGCTCTCATTTAGATTTTCGCAATTGGCTACTTGCTGCCACCGACAACTTGGCGGAGAACGATTGGCTTGCACTGATCGAAGGCAAGAAACCTCGACCTGCTGCCACCAAGGACGCCACTGGATCGCCACCAACTTCCTCTACTCCAGCTGGCTCCACCTCCACCTCCTCTGGTGCATCCATCGATACGAAGCTGGATGAGAGTCTGCAGGCATGGGATACGAAAGCCACCAAGGTCTGTGGACTTCTAGGACGAATGCTTGATGCCAATCACCGAGAGATGTCCTCTACTGAGCGTGATGCAGCGACTGTGTGGAAGATGTTGAAGGAGCGGTACCAGGGGAAGGACAAGCAACGAATCTGGTTCCTAAGGAGTGGACTGTCTAAGGTACAGTACCAGGGGGAGGATATGTCAGATTTTATCTCGAAATTGCAGAAGCTCCTCAACCAGCTTCTCAGCGCTGGGTGCACAGCCTATGAGGACGATGACAAGATCTTCCTCTTGCTCAACACTCTACCAATGGAGTACCACCCCATCAGAACAAGCATCACCAACGCAGAGTCTCTTACCTTCGAAGAGGTATCATCCAGACTGATTCTGGAACATGAGAAGCTCGCTGGGGGCAAGGTAGCATCCAGGAGAGGAAGAATTGCTTTCTATCCGGAGAATGGGGAGCCTTCGAAGGGGGCACATACTCAGCGACGTGCGAACCGCTCCAAGGACACTTGCAGCTACTGCCACTTCAAGGGACACTGGGCGAAGAACTGTAAGAAGAGGATCGAAGAAAGGATCGATGTGGCCAGGGGTCTGCCAATGCGAGGCAGGCTGTTGCTTGGATGGCCCAGGTCAATGCACAGGATAATGCATACTCTCCTCCCACTCTGGATCGATGGATTGTTGACAGTGGAGCCTCACACCATATGACCTCCCAGCAGAGTTACTTTAGCACTTACTATCCTGACTCGACAACAGTCACACTGGCCAATAACAGCATTGTGAAGGCCGCCGGTAGGGGAGATGTGGTGCTGCTCCTGCCCTCTGGAGACATCACACTCAAAGATGTGCTCCATATTCCATCACTTTGATTCAGCTCGATTCTCTCTCTTCGCCTGATCCACCAGTCAAGGTGTCAGATTGTATTCAACCAGCCAGGTTCAGGACCACCTAATGGAGATTTCGAGGGAGCTGATCATGTCATGCACATTCTGAATGGTCCTGATATCATAGCAACTGCGACACTGATTGGACACTC
>Ga0307514_10000672_pt1 | contig 61415 bp, 60 predicted proteins | sample 16_EM_MG_FD_203088 | JGI IMG/M metagenome (GOLD analysis project Ga0307514, IMG submission 203088) | Populus trichocarpa ectomycorrhiza microbial communities from riparian zone in the Pacific Northwest, United States - 16_EM | ecosystem: Host-associated > Plants > Roots > Unclassified | place... | reverse complement strand
TCCATGAGTTTTGCTCTGATCACAAAGTGTTCTATACATGAACTATGCATAAACAGATCCTCTTTCACTTCCTAGTCTCCAATTTACTATATCACTAATATTCATAGTGCAGCTGTATAAAAAAAAGCTCCAAAATGCTGTTGATTCACAATTTCTGACTCAATATAAGAGATATCATAAATCTAAGACTGGGAGGTGAAAGAGGACATACTTATCCACATTTCATGTGTAGGACACTTTGTAATCAGAGCCCAACACTCACTGGAAATAAAAGGGCAGGTCATTTGGGATCTGAGTTTAAGTGGTAGGTACTTGCCACAATCAGCCACTCAGCCACAGAATTACAACCAATCAGAATCGAAAAAGACACATGTCGTGTCCTTATATGAATAATATCCTCTAATGTCATATGCCCATTAATTGGCCTACCGAGCGCTATAGTATTGTTGTTGTTGTTGTAATCATATTGCATTCGGCCGCTAGCGGCCATGGCATATCCCGTACATATTTCCTCCCCGCTTCTTCCGTAACATAAAGAAACAAAAGCAAAGTCGCGAGTCCTCTTCCCCAAAAACAAAAGAAACCGCCAAAAACAACATCCACTTTTACACCCCCCCATCACTCGACTCCTCATGATCTGAGTTCTCCGCCTCCTCCACCACTCCGCTAATTCTGCCCACATCTGTATGACCAACAAAATCTAACAGTGCGCGTGAACATTTTTCCTCCGCAAAAACAAGAGACATCGGCAAACTAATCTTCGGCTTCTTCATCACCTTCTCAACCCCGTCATACCCATCATCCCCCCTCCTGCCCGTCACCCATAGTCTCTTTTGTTCTTGTTTCCATCTTTTACACCATTTAAACAGGTGATCTCTTGTTTGATACTCATGCCCACACCACCAGCACTTCATATCTCTTCTTTTTCCGATACGTCGTAAGTATTTCCCCAAAAGAGCATGTCCTGTCTTAAGTTGATAAAACCTAGCCGCAATCGCCTTCCGGGATCCCATCACCTCACTGTTACCTCCCCTTTTCCCCAAATCATACCGGTAACTGTGCTTTGACTTTCTCCCCATCTCTTGTATTTTCTTCTTACTTTCCTCCCACTTCAAATTGGTCAACCTCCGATTGATGTGGGCGAAAGAAACATAATTTAAATATGGTGGCGGACTTTGTGTCTCGGACACCTTTCCTCGACTCTTATACGCCGCCTTCGTTGCTTGTTGGTCCGCTTTTTCGTTGCCTTCAATCCCCTTATGAGCGGGTACCCACCAGTATTCCACCTGGGTATTCTTTCTTAGCAACTCGCTTTCCCATATCATCGTTCGTAACGCTAGCACCTGTCCTGGGCCTGGTTCGTCCGATTGTATTCTTCGTAAAGTCGCTTGGGAGTCCGTAAAAATCGTTACTCTCATCGCTCCTTCCTTTTCTGCTATCTCGTTCGCAATCTTCACTGCTTCCGACATCGCATACATTTCGGCATCAAATGCCTCTTTTTGTCGACCCAGATGTATCCTCCTCTTCTCCCACTTCTCTCTTTTCCATACCACAGCACATCCGGTCCACTCATCTTCTTTTCTCGCTCCATCAGTCCAAAGAACCAGGCCCTCCCTTTCCATAACCGCTTCTCTCTTGGCCTCTTCCTCTTCCTGTATAATCACTTTTCCTTTCAAGCTCTTTCTAACTTTCGGTAATGTTGTCGGTTGGTAAATTCTCCGTTCGCGAAACTCCTCCGGGATCAACTCATCAATCCCCTGCACCCTCTGACAAACATTTCCTCTCGTTTCTAACATTCGCCCTCCTCCCTTAAAATCGGGCATCATCATCTGCCTTACTTTATAGCGCCTTCAACGGTTATTAAGAATGGCCTCTGCCGGTCGCAACCCTGCATCATTCATAAGCGCTCCTTGAGGTGTCGTCCTAAAGCATCCAGTTATCCTTCTGCCTTGTTCATTCAACACTTTCTGTACCTCCTGAGCCCTATCTTTCTGTCCTCGCCACCACAGTTCACTTCCATACAGCATCACCGCTTGAACTGCCGCGACTTGGATCCTTTGACAACTTCCCGGGTTCAATCCCCTCTTAACCATTAGAGATCTCACCCTATTCTGTGCTTTCCTAGCCTTCGCCAGGGTTCTTTTGGTATGGTCGTTTAGTGTCAGCATATCGTCCAGCCACACTCCCAACCATCTTGTCGCTTCTTTATTATATCGAACCTCATGATTTCCCACTCTTACTCGAGCTTTCATCTTCGGTTCCTTGTTGCTCCTCCTGTGAGTGAACAACATCGCTTCGGTTTTTTCAATGTCAAACTGACAGGCGTTTTCCTTCGCCCAAATTTCTGCTCCTTCTGCGCATCTCTCCAGTCTCTGTGTGCATTCCCCCACATCCGTCCCTTCTACCACGCATGCCACATCATCGACAAAAGATATGCCCTCGCTCTCGCATTTTTTCCCTTTTTCTTCAACCTCGCCGAATAACCCCGAGAGGTATATAACGAAAAGAACTGGCGATACCGGCGACCCCTGTGGAACTCCCGTTTCCACATCCATAATATCTCCTTCTCTTCCGTCCATCGACATAATCACTTTTCTTTCTTCCATATAATTCTCCACCCATCTCACCAGATCGGCTTCGAACCCCATTTCTTCCATTCTTCTTATCAAGTTCCCCTTCGCCACATGTGGAAAGGCTCCCTTAACATCCATCAACAGCACTGCCGCGGTATTCCCCCTCCCCCACGCTTCTTCAACTCTCTTCATCAACCTTCCAACCGCGTCTATTGCTGACCTTCTCTTTCTGCATCCAAACTGTCCATCGTGAAGTAACTGCCTTAGCTCACACTCCTCTGCTATTGCGTTTGCCGCTACCTTCTCGACAACTTTTCCCAGACAATTCAACAATGTAATCACCCTATATGCCTTGGCGACTCCGTAATCTGGCTTATTCGGCTTCGGTATAACCACCCCCTTCGCTTCCTTCCAAACTCGTGGGTGTATCCCTAACCTAAAAGTAACTTTGACAATTGCAATTATTCTCGGAGCATCCCACTCCCACAATAACCTCATTGCCTTAAACCCCAGCCTATCCGGACCGGGAGCCTTCTTCACTGATTGATCGAACAGAGCCAATCGGATGTCCTCATCAGTAATCTTTTTCCACATCCCTCCTCCCTCTTCCTGGGCCTTTCTCTCCACACCCTTCAAAGGTTTCGGGAACGCTTCTTCTTTAATCAACTCTGCTTTGTCCTCCCAGGATTCCGCCACCACTCCATCCCTGGATCGCAAAGCCTTCACCGTTTGCTGGCCCCCCAGTTTTGTATACCTCAAAGCCTGCCATACCTGATCCTTCGTTGCGGAGGACAAAAAATCCTGCCACATCTTCGTTTTCGATTGTCGGATCATTCGTCGGACGTTGCTTCGCTGCTTTTTTACCTGTTGCTGCGTCGCTTCCCCCCTTCTTCTGGCCCTCTTCAACGAGTCCAAAATCCTTCTATTCTCCGCGATCTCCTCATTCCACCACCTCTTGGATCTCGCACAAACTTTAACTTTTCTGCAGCACCTATTTAGATGATTAGCAAAATTCCGCTGTATCCACTCAGCTTCCTTTTGTAAATCTTCCTCGCTGCTTTCTTCGGTCAAAACGGGTCTCTTTGAGCTCTTGTCCTTCCATTCTTTTTGTGCTTTTTTATAATTTTCTTTTTCCCCCTCCGACTTGAGCCCATCGATATCCCATCCCGTAACCTTTCTCGATACTTTGGCTCCTTCCCCTTCGTCCCATCTTAAGTGGGCACACACCATTGCGTGATCCGAAGGAGTTGCCAAATCTGTAGCTATCTCCAAATTGTCCGCCATCGAGGCTTTCATTATGAAGAAATCTATTAACGATCCCGAAGTCTCTCCATTTCTCGTATACGTATGAGTTTCCTCCCCATCCGTAACATCAATCAAATCGTAATCATCCATCAAACTGGTCAGAAAACGATCATCTCTTTTTGGTGGGCACTGCGGGTCCCATCTATCACTGTGAGCATTCCAATCCCCTCCCAAGAGAATCTTGTCCTGCTCCATAATCTCGTTCCATCTTGCTGATTGTGCCGGTCTGCCTTGACTTCTCACTCCCCCCTCTTGTCTCTGCTGATCGTACACATTCACCAATCTCATTTTTCTCCCCGACGGATACCTTATATCAAACACCTGAACGTCCCCTTCCCCCCCCTTATCCACTTCCGAAAACTCCAGGTGTGTATCTCTTCTTATTGCGGTCATTGTTCTTCCTCCTCTGACCAACCTATATCCTGGGTGACTGATGGGGTATCCTTCCTTCTCAAAAAACTCTTGCAACATTACCACATCAGCCCCCCAAACAATTCCTTTTTCCAACGCCATCATCGTCGCCGCATACCCCCTTCCGCAATTATGCATTATGCACTTCACCATTCCTTCACGGGGGTTTCTGGGGTCCCTGCGCTGGAGCTAGGCTCGGATGTCGCTTGTGTCGAAACAACTTGTACCTCCGGCTCCTCTACTGGCTGTTCCTCCTCCGGAACTTTCTTCTCGGCCTCTGCTGTGGACGGTCCCCCATCCTCAACTTGATCCGGCTTCTTCTGCTGACCCGTTGTCACGTTTCGGCGTTCCCCTTCTCTTTCCTTCCAGGTTCGTCTTTCTTCTCTCGCCGTTTTGATCGCTTCCTGCTTCTTAACACAGGCGTTCGCTTTGGCGATATGGTTCCCCTTGCAGTTGACGCACTTGTCAACATTATGGGTGCAGTTCTGTCCTGCATTAGCTTTGCAACCTACCACGTTGCACTTATGGTCCTTCGTCAGATGCCTTCCCGCACACAACATGCAAGCCGGCATCTTCAAAGCTCCACACTTTGCCTCAACATGTCCCCATCTGCTGCAGACTCCACAAAAGGAATCGGGTCTGGCGGTCATAAATCTCTCCACATCATACTTCACTCCCGCCGCTCTCAACCCCCCCTTTAAAACTTTTTCAGCCATTTTACTCCCCTTGACTGCAAATACAACTGTCGATGCTTTCTTTCCCTCTGCCTTCTTCTTCTGCACATCTTTCGGTCCTCCAATCCAACTGATAGCGAGGGGCAACACCACCCCCTCGTTTTCAGCCTGCAATTCTTGCCTCAATTTCTCCAATCCACCTCCGGTCTTCTTTCCCACATACCGGTCGAAATTGACGCCATGCATCCTCACTCTCTCCCAGAGTTCGTTTGTTTCGATGTCCACAATCCCTGCGTCCACCTTTCTCGCCGCCTTGATCACAATTTCCCTGTACTTAATCAACATCTCAGCAGTTGCACCAGGGGTCGTAATCGTTGATAGGCATCCTCGGGTGTTCTTCGTAACCCCTTGGATGCGCACAAAGTGGGGAACCTTCGCCTCAAAAAGTGCTCTATTCACTTCCGACGAAATGTCCAAATCTTTCTTCTGAGAAAGTGGGAGTCCATTATCTCTCTTAAATGTGACTCTCCTCTTCTCCATCGAATTCTGTCCTGAAGGGACCGGCCTCAACTCCTCTTTCCTCTGTTGCTGCCTTTTCACCTCAGTGAAACCATCCCCCCTCTTCTTCATCCCTTGACTTTGCTGTTGTTGCTGTTGTTCGGGTTGTTTCTTTGTTGGCGGTGGGGCTGCTGCTCTCTGCGCCCATGTCTCCTTTTTCTTTTCTTCCGGCTTCTTAACTTCTGGCTTTTTAACTTCTGGCTTCTTAACCTCTGGCTTCTTAGTCCCAGCCTTCGGTCCCTTTGGTACCTCCTTTACCTCCGGTTTTTTCACCTCCTTCTTCTTATGTTGTGGTACTGCTGGCACCACCGGTTTCTTCTTCAAAATCGTAACCTGCCCCACCTCCAGATGCGGAAACTCTTTCACAACTCCTCCGGGTGCAATTACCGGCGCATGCTTGGATTGCTCCAGCGCTGGCTCATCCACCTCCATTTCTGCCCAGATCGCTCTTTCCACCTTCGCACTCTCTTCTTCCGAAAAAGTCGCTCCCGGCTCAAACTCAATATCGCTCATATCTTCCTCCTCAGGGGTGGCTTCTACCTGTTTCCCCCTTCGGATTTCATCTTTCTTTCGGCTTTCCTCAGCCATATCCTCAAATCTCTTAACCACCCTCTCGGTTAATTGATCCACCATTTTTCCCATGCAATCACTCATTGCATTTTCAATCGTCCTGGCCATATTCACCGGTGCAATCTTGGCCAATTTTTTCTCAATCTTGCTTAATCTCTCATCAAGCTTTCCTGCCCTAGCCTCGTCATACTCCCGACTCAGCTCCACCTGTTCTTTAATTTCCATACTAATTTTTCTCGTGCTTTTCACCGCCGCATCAGTATGGTTCTGTCTTGCTGCAACGTGTTCGGCCTGCTCCCGACACCACACCGCATACTTCACGTCATAGTCTTCTCTCCCAACCATAAAATCCCTCAACCCATTAGTGTTCCGAAGATACTCACCAATGAAGGCCTCCAGATTAGCTGGCTCCTTCTCATTCGTCAACCGCTCTGCAGGCTTGGCCCAATCAGCCTCCAGCCTTCTCCTGCTTGGCGTCTGTGGCATATTCGGGATTGGTCGTTTGGGCGTTACCGGCCTCTCAACCCCCTTCCCCTTATTGCGCTTTTTTCCCTTCTTTGTTGGCGTCATGTAGGGCTCCTCATCCCTCCACTCGACCTCCGTCATCGCCTCGTCCTCGCTGTCTTCAATTTCGAATTCTCTCGGAATGGGTGTGTAGACTTTCCGGGTCTCTTCCATCCCCCCCTCCTCATTCTCCTCGCTCTCATGTTGGCTGGTATTTTCCTCCGACTGAAAATACTTCCGGGCGATAATTCCTCCGGAACCGCTTATCCTTGGGGTCGAAAAGGGATCCATGGGCAAAGCGCTCGGTGGGAAAGCCACAATGCTTCCCTCATAAACTGTCGTTTCTCTCGGAGTCTCCGCTGGGAAAGAGATCCCGCTTCCTCCGTAATCCGTAGTGGGTGGTGGTGACGAAAGCCTCGACGATCCTTGACTGTCCAGGCTTCTGCTTCTCTGTCTTCCGCTCCTCGAGGAGTCGCTCGGAATCGTGTAAACTCGCGGTTGCTTGTACACTAACTTTCCTTCTTCGTCCACGCTGCTTCCTCCGTGCACCGTAGATACCATCTGGCTCGAATGTCCAACCGCCTCTTTGTTGTGCATTCTTGCCGCCTCATTAAAAATGTCCCTGGGCAAGACAACCGGTCCTCCCAACGCATCTTCCATTCCTTCCTGAGCGATCTCAGAAGTCGTAGCTGTTCCGTCTGGGTCCCTTTGGAGGTCCCTGGCAATAATCATCTGCGCTCCGATTCCGCTTGAGTCGTCTGAAGCGCTTTCTTCAGAGGTACCAAAGCTATCCGCGATAGCTTTTGCCGCTTTTTCGTACTTGTCCATCCTTTCCTTGGCCGCTTGGAAGGTGGTACTCTTTCTAGCTCCAAAGAGGCTCATCGTGCTTAGCTTCTGGATGACTGAAGTTCTTTCAGTTGAAAACCGAAGCAAAAATTTTCTCGCGATGTCAAACTTGATTGGATAAAATCGGTCTTGGCAAAACTAAAAGGTGGTGTGGTGTGTTGTCGGAGGTGTGTGAGCGCTATAGTATGATCCTGATCAACCCAGAAAGATCCTTCCAACCGCAATGACTAAAAACAACAAACTTCGCAGACCGCGAAATCACGGACCCCGCATGAAACATCAAGACCCTCCAAACCACATAACAATGCGGCTTGACCAAATAAAACCCCTTTCCATGAACCCGCTCCCACCACATCTCAGTAAGAAGGACTTGTTTTCTCTTCCACCCCAGTCGCATTCCCGATGCGCAAAGTAAATCTACCACGTCCCATGCTCCATACCATGCCGATACCGACCGGACAACGATGCCTTGTGCAATGATCACGTCTTTGAAATTGAATTCCAGCATCTCTGCCGTGAGGCGTGGAACTAAATAGTCCACGGAGTTGCGCTTGATTGCGTAGATGAGGATACCTTGGGTGTCATGCTGGTTCAGCAACTGGAGGGTTGTGAAGCAGTGAAGACGGTCGGTCTGACAAAGGTGTAAGAGATCCGATGAGGGGATATAGGCGGTGACCATATAGTAGAATTCCAGAGGGAGGCGCTCTCCAAGCATTATCATGACTGCGACGGGAAGGGTAAGCTAAGCTGGGATACCGTGATAGGAATGCGTGAGAAATTCTGGTGAGAGTGGATTCCTCAAGGACAACGCAGATAATATGTTTGGATTGTAGTGTGATGATTAAAATAGAAAGGTCCAACAAATCTTCTGGCATGCTCAAATTTCAGTACTCTTTGAATGACACAAGCCCGGGACGGCGATTAGGTCAGTGGATGATGACTCCTTTGTATTGTTTAGCTTTTGGTCTGAATGGTATTAATTGTGCAGGGCAGATACTCGAGAGGAGTTTTAATGGAATCAACTGTCTGTTGGTGAACTGGATGCTTGTTGTCATCTTTCTTACAAAATCTAATAGTCGATCGAAGCAAAATTTTAGTCGTCCAAATTCACAACACTCCTCTTTGATTTAGGTTGTTAGTTAGTACACCCTACATAGCTTTACAATAAGCCTGCATTATCTCAGTGCACTTACCTGTTCACAAATGTAGGTCGTGCGGGAACCAGAGTCCTCTGTGAGCAGTAACCAAAGACCTATTCTCGTAGGGTGCAACCATAGCCACTATCCATCTGCACTTAATTCCCAATAGGTTGCCAATTAAGGCGTACTGCCTTACATCGTTCTGGTTCTTTATGGAGGGCGAGGTGTTGGACTCATAAACAACCCGAAAAATCTGCTTTCAGACTTCCAGTGTAACGTCTGTGAGCAGAATATCCCGTCATTTTGATCGTGACGGTCCACGCCGGGTATAGCTATATCTACTCCATAGGTGTGGGATCAATGGTGTTTTGATAGTCTTAACATTATCGAACTGTTCTGATTCGGTGGTTTCTGTTGGGACTCAATGGCCAATTATTAAAAACACACGAAGAAAAAAAAAACTTCTCTTCCTCCCCCACCGCTTCCTCCTTATCTTCCTTCTCCTCCTGCTCCGCCTCAAACCCCTTCATCTCTTCAGGCTACTCCAATCGTTCAAACCCCGTGGGAACCTTAACCACCACCCTTACCTACCCTCCTAGAAGGGCATTAATCATGCCACTAAATCTTCTCAAAAAATCCCCTCTGAGAAGACCGGGAGGCCGCCCTCTGGCTCCTCGTCGGCTTCTTTGGCTACAAGGAGAACCGAGACGTTTCTGGAGGGCGTATATTGGTCGAACACTCGACTGGTTCAAGTCTTGAAACAACCCCTCATAGCTCGGAGTTATTTTCAGTATCCCCTTAGGTACTGATGTCGTAAGGGTGCAGGACCCGGTCGACTTGAGTGCAATGAGGCCGCGGGAGTTTTAGTCTTGGCCATTCTAGCCAATATTAGTTAGCTGGAATGGGAAGGAAGATTAGATTGCGACGTGTGTTGTTGGTTGTTGACAAAAAGAGGGGGTTTGTTTGTTTGTTTTATTCATACTGTATTCACTCTAACTAGCGTATGGTAGAGCCAAATTCCCCTCCGCCTCCGGGCGAGCCGGTCAAGGTGGCAGAGATCCCCACCCACTACCCTTCATCCCCGCTGACAAATGAAAAGAAGAAGAGACTGACCGTACCTAAAAGCTCACCAGACAAAGGAACGAAGAAAAGAAAAAAGAAAGGAAGAGAACGAAGACCGTCTCGTCAATCCCCAGTAACTAATTCACTTGGGCGGCAACTTTCTAATGTCCGTCGCCGCCAGGAAGTCCATCACCGCCTGATCACATGTCTCCATGGAGAACAGTTCAGAGATCTGGATATTCCGGCATCTGCTCACTTTCCAGCCCATCGCCTTCTCGACCTCTCTCCAGAGCTCCTGCTGTTCTTCTTTCCATCGGCTGCAGTGGCGAAAGAGGTGCTCCCGTGTCTGGGCTGTCGTTCCTCCGCACCACCAGCACTTGTCGTCTTCTCGGTGTCCGAAGTGTTTCAGGAAAAGAGGTGGTTTGGTCGATGCTGTGAAGGTAATATGAGGCTCGATCGAAAGAAAGTCTGATGTCCGAGAGAAGGGAGGGAAGAAAGGAGTGAGGGGTGGATTATAAGTGTGTGCGAAAATATGTGAATGTGCTCTTCCTGCTTCAATAGCAAGTGAGGGTGCTTGTAGGGCAATTGATTTTGCATCACAATTGCCAACAAGTCTACTACTACAACGGATCTTGGTCAGATGTCAGATGTAAGTGAATACATGTGTGCATTCTAGTCTCAAATTTCTCTCGTTCCTAGATTTTTTCGTCGCTCGCAAGCTGTCAGTCAACTGGTTTTCGAGCGTGGTCTCGCTAATAAATTAGGATGTCAGCCATGAAATAAAAATTATAGAGAACTCAAGTTGCATTTTGAACAAGTTGCGAGTCACTATGTACCTACGATCCAATTAGCATACCAAGTTGGTATGCTAACCCATTTGCTCTGATTTCTTGCTTTGAGAACGCTCAGTTGCATCTTGTGGTCACAAACTATTCTCCCCGAGGTTGCTGGTGTCGAGCTGACAGAGAAATTGTATGCTCAATTTATTTTGGTGTTTGAGTAATGCATACTGTTTTGAGATTAGTCGTATGATGAGAAGCATAGTGATAGGCGTGGGTTGATGCGAGTCGAATTTCCAGGACGCAACTCGAATTGAACGATGGAGTGGAAACTGTAGAGTATCTCCGATGATTGAGATTCCCTTTCAGGTTCTCGAACTCAGTCTAAAACCCAGATTTTAGTACATGCAAGTTGGCGGACACATGATTGTGCGTCCCTTGTGAAGTACGCGACTATCCGTGACTCTTGCGTAATCCGACATCAGATGTTGACTAAACTCCAATTATGCACGCCGTTTCTCTTTCGACAGCCGTGGAACGTGACCAGGAGCCACCAGAATATTGAACCGTGTTCGGTTCAGTATTCCCAATAGGCCGGGCCGGCCGGGCATTACCATAGTAGAGCCGGCCGCAAAGGTTTCAGAGTAGGCCGGACGCCCGCCATTAGCGCAGGCGTCGAGAGTAATAGCCCGGCCGAAAGCCCGTGAAAGCCCGAGGGTCGGCCGGGCCCGTCGGAAACAAATGGTTCGGTTCATTTGATGTTTGTTAATCATAGCTGGAGTAGGATTTCCGATGCGGTCTGAATATAGATTCTGACGAGGTTGGTATCTCCGGTAGCGTTCCACCGGGCACGCTCAGTGTCTCCGTTGAATTTGGTCATGGTTGCAATAGCTCCGAATTAAACAACGCGGAAAGCTGGTGTAATTAATGGCTCAATCTTCTAAAGGAATGATAAACACAACGCGCACTTAGATGGGGATGTAGGGTCTTCGTAGTCTCGATTAGCCGCTCACCCAACAAGTTGCAGCTTCCGCATAGTGGGATAAAAGCGTCCGACCGAGACAAGGGTCTTCGGTAGGAGAGAAAAGTAACAAATGCAAGAAATCCGACGCGAACTGGAATGGGGAACGGGGTGTATGATCGTCAGTTGTCTCGCACCCGGCCAACAGAGCCCCAGCCTTAATTCGCTCCGCTAGGCTGAAGATTCCGTTTGTGCCAAACTGACTGACTGAAGCATGAGTTTTGTTAGATGCCGAGGTATGAGACTCAATATTGTGGGATAGTAACGAGGTCTGAGTTTGAAACAAGAATGTTTTTGACTCGGGATTTGGCTGAAGGTTGTTTGGGATTAGCTAAAAGGTTCTCTGCCTTCAGGCTTGATAACATCGAGCCCTAGTGTGGTCCTCGATTTCAGGCTCGATAAATTAGGGGATGGTAGTCGGCGCCCAAATGACCTTGGGCCCAGGTATGGTACTCGGCTCCTTGATAACCTAACCTCGGGCCTGGATTGTAATCGGCTCTTGGTAACGTGCTCTATGGGGAAGCGAGCGTTCTGGGGTTGATACCAGCCATCCGCGTGATGGTGACCATTACCACCTCTACAAGACTGCATTTACTTATATAACAAATTGGATACATCAATTATTTGAATGCTAAAATGGCCACGTATAAAGCCCAGAGTAGCATTAGAGCTGAATGTTAGTTTTGGGAATTAGTACAGTGATTTGAAGTGGGTACTAAGTTTCCCAACTCGTACTATACGCCAATACCTGTTACTTTGGATGCTTGAATGACTTCTTGATTGATTGATCTCTGGAGGTCTCAACGCCCGTATATGTACAGGCTCCCATATCCATATCCGTTTGCATACGCGTCTGCACTATCTTGACATGAGACGCTCTCCTTGATCCTGATACAGACCATGCATATCCTCAAACCTGCCGTGTCATCAAACGGAGCTGAGATTCACGATGCAGGTACATATGCAACAACACCAATTATCACTCTAAGAGTGATATGTTATGCATGTTGAAATACTGACTGCTAGAAGCCTTAATTGTACTTTCTAAGAGGGCCACAAGGCCATATATATACGGTACGAACACGTACTCATCTAAATGTAGAGACGGCTGAGCTCCGTCAGCCCGTATCAGAGCCAGCCCAGTCAGCCCGTATGAGAGCTGAGATCTATTTATGCAACAATGCACATAGTTTGTTGAAAACATCAAACAGGCACCGATACGGATTTGGCTGTCGCACATTGGTGGTTATGTCCGAACCTGCCTATGGGGGTTGGACCAGATACTAGCTATCACCACCGGGAATCACAATAACCAGGCTTCCAGTTAACGTATTTTACAAAGATACAATGCCATAGCGACGAGCAATCCTTGCTCTTCACAAGCAGTTTAACTAGAATAGACTACTCTACATTAATACAAGCACATAGTATCACATCCCCGTCTTCCATTAACTCCATTAACTCCATTAACTCCACCCCCATCCACTCTGTCCAGAGCGTCAAGATTCGTACGTCACGCATCGCGGAGGACTCCGAGTATTCGAAAAACCGTAACGCCAAAGTCTCGCACACGCGAAACAGTATTCGCCCATTAAACCCAAGCCCACTCAATCCCCACCCTCCCCTCCCACTCCTCAGCAATCCCCTTAAACGCGCCCGGACTAAAATCAAGATCCGTCGGCTTACACCCGGTGCACCGATCCACGACCGTCACCTCCACCCCGTTCGCCTTCCCCACCCGCTTCGCACGTATCTTCCTCCCACAAAACGGATTCAAGTTCGGATTTGCGCCGCCTTTGGAATCAAACAGCTCCCACGCAATCGCAACTATCATGTCGTTGTTGGTGCTCGTTATCCCGCATGCGCCGAGCGCCGGCCCGTAATATGTACCATCGCCGTAGTAGGTTTTGGCACCGGTAGGTAAGGGTACTGAATGCGCGCCATGATGTTTACGGAGGAGTAAAGGGAGGAGGATAGCAAGGAGGAGGACTAAGAGGAGGAGGGAGAGAAGGAGGAGAGAGAGTCGGAAGCGTGTGAGCTGGGGGTGCAGGTAGTAGGGCGCCGGGAGAAGGCGAAGGACGAGGTGGTTGTAGCGGTCACGGAGTGTGGGGCGGAGAGGGAGCGCTGGTGGGGAGGCGGCAGTTTGTGCAGATTCTGCGCCACCAGGAGTTTGCGTAGTGACCGCTTGCGGCGCGAGCGACTTTTCGGAGGCGGCGGAGGACGGCGGAGGAGGAGGATCGTCGCGTGCCATGGGTTGCGCGCTTGCGAGGGTAGAGTTGGGATTGTAGCTTGTTGAACAGTGTGAAATGGTGATGTTGAACGGAAAAGGGGTGCGCAGTTGGGAGGGGTAATACCAAGTTGCGATGCCTTGATAAGCGAGATGCTTGTTGCTTGTTCCTGTACCTGCAGCAGGTTTTGGCGCTTTAAGATTGGATGGTGACACGGTGGCGTGAGGATTTGCTGCAAGGAAAAGTTAAATTTGTCTCACTTCACGTGGGGAAGCGGGGTTGTGGTCATGAAATCTCATCTAAATTTGCACATAACATCTGTTGACTGTGATGATTGATTGTAGCTATCTAATTGAGGCCTAATGAGCTGTATATGTATGATCTCTTATATGCTTGTGCATACCCACTTATCCACCCCATATCTTGATACAAACCGCTATCTTCATTGAAGCTCTATGCTCACACAAGGCCGTAAACACATCCAAAGCTTATTCTTTGAGGTCGTAATTCGAATGTGAGCGGGTCTACAGTTTCTGTGAACTGATGTTCTAAGTTTGCAATGCAAGGTTTCAAGTTAGTCCCAAAGCTGGCAGTGTTCTAGAGGAAGCTGGAAGAGGAGACAATGAATATCTTCGGTGCGTAGATGAACGTGCCGACCACGTCCTATTTGCTATTGATAAGCATCCTGGATTCGTGAGCCCTAATTTCACCTTGGCTTCTGTATTGAAGTCTTACCATCTAGTTTTTGTCTAAACGTTTGAGGAGGAACGACGAAAACTCTAACTGGGCGAGGAGACACATGATAGGTTCATTCGTTGTATTATCAGAGGCGATGGTTGGTGTCTCCAGCTTCTAGATTCGGTGTGTACTTACAGAGCGTCACTCCAGGTATTCAGTATTTTGGAAGTTCTTAGCCTCTTGATCGTCAATTAAACGCTATAAGTGTATTCGTTGTCCTGATTTATGAATTCGATTTGTGGTCTCAGGCTCTCAGCGTCTGCTATTGGCCTAAAGACTACATGAGCAAGTTGGGTAATAAGGGTACTACTGCTGAGGTTTTGTTATGGCCTCGAACATTGCCTTTCTACAGTTGCTCTGTATTCAGCACTGTATACTGACTATTGTTCTAGTCCATTCACGGAGGCTGTCCCTCTGTGAATGGACTAGTACAAATACTAACGCTGTGAGCTGAGAGATCGTAAGGACTCTAGTTATAGGCTAGATCGGGGTGGCTCCCCGGCTCTCTTGCAGATGGCGCTGTGGTGGCATTTCCAGGTGTGTGGTTGGGAGGATGTTGAACGGTAAGCTTACTACGGTTTCGCGACTGTAAAAACCGAACTTTTGCAATACATCATCTGACACCCAACAACACCACGGAATTGTGAAAACATTCAGTCGATTATACACCAGTAAACCCTAATCAATCGCTTCTGAAAATCGTTGGCTTGAAACCGTCACAAGCCTAGGTAACGTCCACAAAATAGATTGTTTGTAGCTTGACAGGAAAGTCAAATATTTTAGCATGTAAGTTGTTACTTCATAATCCGCCTCATCCTTTCACCCTCCGTTTTCCCTCTCATCTGTCTCAATTCTCCCACCTCTTACCTCGTCCCATCTGACCAGTAGCGACTACTCCGTCGTCCCTTTTGGCAGTTCGGTATGAAGTCCGCAATAAATCCCTTGCTCATAAATACCCTAATCTATGTAATATTAGACATTAGACAAGGTACTACGAAATTAACTGAAAGAATCGCTTACAGCAACATCGTCCCTGGTAACTATCTCGTAATTCTAATATATGCTGCTGCAGCACTCGAGCCTGGTAGGGCTTAGATTTCATTGCAATCTCTTTTGCCGAGGATTTATAGACTACTTCTCTGAATGGATGATTGTATTTGCTTTGGTAGATGTGGTGAAATATTTTTGACTTTCGGTAGAGGCGAAGGGAACCACTGGGGAAACTCGGATTTGAACTCGAAGGAGGGGTAGTATTCTCAGCTCTGAGATAGGGAGAAGGCGTAATTGGTGAGGATGCAGAGGTTAATCAAAGTGTTTTGTTTTGTTTTAATCATACTGTATTCACTCTACTTAGAGTATGACAGCCCCTTAGTCCCCTCCGCCTCCGGGCTGGCCGGCTAGATGGCGGAGCTCCACTCCTACTACCCGTCGTCCCCTAGTTAATCAAAGTGTTCGGGGCCTAATCAGAATATCAGCGTGTGTCAAAGCTATTTGCATGAATGGATACCCACCGCATGCTTGAGTAGTTGCTTCTGAAGTCACATTCGTTCTTACTTGAGATGTTCCCAGTAGCTAGTGTTCCTAAGCCGGCCGCCGGGTCTTTCCGATATTTGAGGCCGCCCACGGACCTGGTTGATCGGGACAATTTTTCTGGCCCGGCTTCATGCAGGCTAGCGGGCCCCGCCAATTGCTGAGGAAATGGATCTGACGAGAGCGATGCCCGTAGCAATCGTTGAAACATTCAACCCGGTGATAAGGGAACAGCTGAGAGCTGGCCGTGCGATTTGATGGATGGCGAAGTAGCTAAAGATGATAGCTAAGACCCCAATTTTGGGCGGCGGGACGCGTCGGTAAAGGCCATCGTCTTCGAAGTCGGTTTCCTCTGGAATTTCGTCGAGTGCTAGGGCCAAGATACTGCAACCAGGTTCGGGGTTTCGGTAGGACTCTGCCGATGCGGTGAGAACAATCATCGAGGCGGCGGGTGGCCCTGTCGATGGCGAGCCAGCGGCAGCTGACCGGGATGACTGGTTTGCAGATGGCGCTTGAGGTTTCCCGACGGACAAACATCCTCGCGCAGTAAGGATGTGGGCATTCGAGTGCGTCTGGGGTGACCAAACATCGGCTGAGTGAACAGCAACCGCAGGGATTGGAGCATCTGCGAAATGGTTAGTGTGGTGATTAAACATAAGTAATAGAGTATGGATATTGAACTGGAGAGGGGGCGAGGGCTGCGGCATCTGCCAAACGGTTAGCCTGCTGATAATATATACTGAACTGGTACTAACATCTTCAGCCTTTTCTTCCTCCTTTTATTTCCTTGCGATAGTGTTTCAGGACTACATCCTTGCCTATTTGATGGAGTACTGCAGCTCGCATATTCCTATCCGCCGGTAGCTCAGTCTATTCTTTGTTGCGGACTGAAAGTCCGAGGGCGATGTAAACGCTGCGATCATATTGTCTGTCCATGGTGAGAATGAAGGAGGGGATATTCCTATCCGGCGGTAGCTCAGTCATTTCTTTGTTGCGGGCTGAAAGTCCGAGGGATGTAAACGTCGCGATCATATCGTCTGTCCACGGTAAGAACCTTGGAATGAAGGAGGGGAAGTGGTGGGAGGTGTCTGTGTGTAGGAGAGAGATGGAACTTTCAAGACTATGCCGGCAGTTATGCCTCCTTCTCAGACTCGCGAACCGACAAGCAACTTGTTTAAAAATTCTTCGTTTCGGGTCAGAAGCTGGTACACATCTCGAATGACGCACACCGGTTGTTGCCGGATATATCCACCAGTGTTCCGAAGCGGCCCGGCTGGCCACCGGGCTTTTAGATATCTGCAAACAGGCTAGCCTGCACGTGGTTTAAAAAGCCTACATCAGTCTGCATCAGCCTGCATAAGCCTTGGCCTGGCTGATGGATGGAATGCAGCAATGGCAGGGCTATGATGGTTGAGTTGGATATGGTGCATGTTTCGTACTTTGGAGGCTTTCTTAGTGTAGCCAGCAGTAGGATGGGTCGCTGGTCTCTGAAGTCAATGAGCAGGCTGAGCACTAAAGAAAGACAGGACTATTAAACTTGACTTGAATCCACTCTCCAGTGGGTCTATTCCATGAAGCGAGGGCTTTACGAAAAACCAGGAGTAAAGATGTCCGGATTATCGAGACTGCTGTAGGTTAGCCCATATCCTCCCTCCTACCTCCTCTTCCTCTTTGGCTTCTGAGTTATGCCGTTCACTAACTCTCCAAGTAGCGTGTCCACTATTTGAAGCCCCATGGTTTCGAGGATAAGAAACCATGAAGTCACAGATACGGAGCTGGACGTATGTGAATGTTGGACTTGGTAGACTGCGCGTGTGGAGCGGGACGATGATGTCGAGAAGGATAAAAAGTTTTTGGTGACGGGTGATAAGAAAGGTATGATAGATGTGAAGAGTGGTGGAGAGCTTGGGGATGAGTGAGGGGAATCGGGCACTGCAATACTCCAGATAGAGTGAATGCAGTATGAATAAACAAAAAAGTCTTAGGGGTGAGTGGAGCATGGAATGTGCGTGTCCCTAGCAGCATCGAGGGGATGGTGTTGCGACTGTGAAGGGGAGAACCATGTGTACTAGCAATGGCACGATGACTATCTACTGTGCCAAAAAACCCCGGTTTATTGATGTGACTGCAGTGCCACATTTCCCCGAATGCAGCATGGCTCCCAGAGTCTAGAGGGTGTAGCATATTACTAAATTTAACATTTCAATTACTGGGGAATAGTTCAAAATACCACAGTAATGCATGTAGGGTAGACTTGGAGTGCGGCCATCACGTGGTGTTAGGTTAGGGTTGAGCGGCCGAGCCACATTCACTTTTCTTGTGTACGTGTCAAATAGATGAATAGACAAGTCAATATACGCATCACCAATTTGGCAGCTGCACCATAAGTCGACGTACGCTTCCCTCTGCGCCAGGGTTGGTCCAAAAATGCAGGATACCAGCAAATATGACATTGTAAATAATTGAGTATTTGTTTGAATGAGATAATATTGGTTAATTGAGCAGTATTGAGCATTTGCATAGATGTGACAGTAATAAACTAGTATAGCCCTAATATGATGTTATATTCAGCAAACTACATACGTAATAGTGGTTAGTAGGTGTGTAAAATACCCACTGAAACAGGTTCGAATCATGGAAGAGATATTTTTTACCCTACAGTCAGCCGGAGAGGTACCAGCATCGGTCCATGAGGCAAGCCATTAGGTATGTGCGGGCATGTGCGGGCATGTGCGGGCATGTGCAGGCGTGTGCAAGCATATTTTTATATATATATACACATGCTTTGTCGGCTCGAATCATTCTCATTGGTTGACTTGTGGTACGTACCTCTAAGAAGGATTTTTATTGGCTGACAACCCACAGCTTCAATCATTTGGATGGCTTGGCATACCCCATCAAATATCCTCAAATATCCACTCCCAATTAAGTATTTGAGTTCAACTCTGATCAGAATGTAATGTTTACATGAAATGTTCAGAATTCAATGCTCTTGCACCCTGCAGTCTCAAATTGAGCATGTCTTTGAAATTGATTGCATGATTATGGAAAATGCTCGATTTTTGGTATCTGGTGGCAATTTTCGAGTGTTTTTGTACAGCCACTCTATCAATTGTGAGCATATGGTAATTCTGAGATGTGGAGGTGAAACAGGATGAAAGTAGGTACAATGCGTGTATACATTACATCCTGATCAGAGGTAAACTGACAGTTGTGAATTTATCAACTCAGCTTACAAGTATTACACTGGGAAAAATGACCTTCCGTAATGCGTAACTTACCGAAAAGCTGTTTCTGGGATGGTAATCCATAGAATATTTGACGTGTGGCAGTATGAGGTCTAATCGACCTGCGCGTTGGCTAGATTACTATGATACGCATTTGATTATGTGCACTCGATACTATACATCATACTGCATTCAACAAAACTGCCAAATGCACATCATTGTATGCTCCTGAGTAAGCTCTCAAGCCACTCTTGAGCACACTCCCTAGCACGCTCTCATGTTCACTCCCAATTGCACTTGATGACACTCTCAGCCTGCTTGACTATACACTTCCAAGTAAGCTCTGAAAATGCTCTCCAGCACACACCTGTGTACGCTCTCAAATACACTCCCAAACGCACTCGATGCCACACTCCCATCCTGCTTGACTATACGCTACCAAGTAAACTCTCAAGATACTCTCAAATACACTCCTGAGCACACTGTCAATTACACTCTCCAGAGGCACGATAGTTCAAATCTCACTTGACTATATGCTGCCATGTATGCTCCTGGGTGCTCGATCTAGAGACGGGCTGAGTTGCAGGTGCCAGGTACGAGGAGGCGGATGGCAGGTGATGCGAGGCCCGAGGAGCCAGGCAGGTGGCGGATGGTGGCGGCTGAAACCATGACATCAGTCGATCACATAATATGAACCGTATGATTAGCTTGGCCACCGCGACGAAATCTCACGATGCCTCATCGTCATGGTGTTGACAACGGCAGCCTTCCGTTCTGCAGTAAAGGTAGACAACTGCAGCTTGGGGAGAGCAGATCTCCAACTCAGATTTTCCAGCAAAATCTGCTCCCCTCTTCCCACCGATTGTAGAGGTACAGGTGCTCATCCGGTCTGATGCTGATGGTGATGATGGCGATTGTGATGATGGCGATGGTGATGATGGCGATGGTGATGATGGCGATGGTGATGATGGCGATGGTGATGATGGCGATGGTGATGATGGCGATGGTGATGATGGCGATGGTGATGATTGCAATGGTGATGATGGCAATGGTGATAATGGCAATGGTGATAATGGCAATGGTGATGATGGTGATGGTGATGATGGCGATGGTGATGATGGTGATGGTGATAATGGCAATGGTGATGATGGCAATAGTGATGATGGCAATGGTGTCAGTGATGGTGATCACGGTACCAGTAGCACATAGACAAGTAGGTTGCCTACATCTACGTTCGCATCAAAGCATCCCCAGACTTAGAGCGTTCTATTAGCCAAAGCTTCCACAAACTTAGAGTTTGCCATCGGCGAAAAGCTTTGTGTGGAAAACTCTACTGTGCTCGAAGCGTAACTCTCTCGAGCAGGCTATCAAACAGTCTATTATGCAGACTTTCAAGCAGGCTCTAGAGCAGGCTTTCAATCGCCAGCGGGCTCTCATGTGAACTCGCAGCAATAGTGTGTATAGTACCAGCATTACCACGAAGACTGTGGGCAGTAACAGCAGATATAAGTCCATCTCTGGCCGGCAGCTGTATATGGTTCCATAGGCCCAGACGCACAGCTCTATGAATCGATTATAGATGACAATACACTGGGGGTCGTGCAAGGGTCCAAAGAAAGCTTGCTATGAGCTGTGCATGTGGGCATGTGTGTGTAGCGCAGCCTATTGTCGATTTGCACTTTTGCCAATGATTTCCAACCAGCCAACAGCTAACCCATTTGGATCATGTCCTGCCAGACAATGCAGGTTGTGTCTAGCCTGAAGCCTGCTATTCTGTACAGATTGCATCTGGCCAGACCATCCAGCACATGAGGGTTCTCAACTATCTGTCCTATCTATTTAGAGCCATGTCTGATTGTGAACTACAGTTTTCCAAACTGAGAATCCACAACCACTTTAACCATAGGACCTTGAGTTTTGAGACCTACAACCTTCCAGGGTCTTCCAGTCCTCATTGGACAAATGTTTGTGAAGTTGTTATGGGTATGTGGTAGAAGTTTCAGGGGAAGATTCCATCAACCACACCATCCGGCTTTGCCACTCTGGGGGCGGCAGAGCCGCCACCAGTGCTAGTACAAAATATACACGTGGAAGTAATGTAGTATAACTCTAATATTTATCTCAATGCACATCATTTTGAATGAGAGCAATCCAGCATCAATGTAGCATCAATGTACCATCTAATGTGGTCTTCTGTGTTATATTATTGTGAAATTGATCCCACATTCAAAACAATTGATATTGCAAATCCTGAAATACCCCACAAGTTCAGCCAATGTATACATTTATAAAGAATTCAACATTAATACAGAATTAACTCGGCATCAATAAATGGGGCTTTTTGGTACAGTAGGTATAGGTCTAAAGGTCCAAGATGCGTAGGGAAGTGAAGAGTAAAGTGTGAAGTCTAAAGAGCAGTCATGAACCTTAGGCCTCCATTAACAGATGGTAGGAGAGGAAGGGTAGTGTCGTTGCCATTGTCATGATAGAAAGGCTTCCATGACTTCCGCTTTATGTACCGAGTTCTTATGGTTTAATATTCTAACCCTGTTGCATGCGATGGCTTCGTGAAAGGTTCGGTAGGACACAGCATCCCTTATGGATACAAAGCTGCTTACAGGCGCAACTGGCACAGTACAAACATATCGTCAATACTCCACTCGCGATGATGTAGAGTGCAATGTGCACCTTATCATGGTATAGTATTCTTTGCATACATCAACCATACTATACCCTGAGTTGTGCTCACATCTCTGCTATATAGTATAGTGATTATTATACATTTATACTTGGAATGTAGACTGTATGAAGCTGCTTCATATATTTTACAACCTCTAATCTAATTCCGAATGCTTGTGTCCTACGTCGCAGAGTGCTTACAGCAAGTCCTCTAAACTATTATCACCATGGCAAAAGCTGACAGGAGATCCAAGCAGGCAGAGTTGATTCAGGTACGTGATAAACTATTTATCATATTGTATGGCTGAATACACGACATATGCTGCGGGGGTGGAGTATTATTGGTATTATGTAATAGAGATCTAGAAACAAGAAAGCTAAAGTACAGTACAGTTGTGATTATTCCCCCACAATGCGATTATCATGTATCTCACCCCTTATCAAACACTATTATTACGCCGTAGTATCCACCCTCCCCCGCTCATACTATTTCAAGTATTCACCAAACTCCCCCTCCCCATGCCCACCACCTTCACCCCGCCACCCAAAACCAACGCCCTCTCAGGGGTCTCTCCCATTCTCTCCATCCGTCCCCCAGACTTCACTTTCCACCCCACCCCGTTAACCCTAACCTCAACCAAATGCATCCCCGCCACATCCCCCTCTTGGACTAATTCTTCTGCCTTCCGTCCCTTCTCCTTCCCCTCTAAACCAGCAATCCAAACACCCACCTTTTTTATCCACCTCAACATCGCAAAAGCTCTCACGAAATCACCCCACTGAGCGCTAGTGACAGGGAGTTCGAGTTCGGCTAGCGAACACCCGCTCAAGAGGAACTCGTGGAGTACAGGCGTGGGTAGTATGCAGGATGGAGAGAGTATGAGGCGGTGGAGTCGGAGTGTGTTTTTGAGTAAAGATGTGATATCGACGGGGACAGAGGGGATAAAAGAGATATCCTTCTTCCCTCCATGTTGCACGGCCTCGACCGCCAAGTATAAGAAATTTGCGCAGTCGGTTGAAAAAGTGGTAATGTTAGCCGTGGTGAACTCGGGATCACCCGCGCAATTCAAGAGCGTCAGAGTTTGCACAGTTGACGGAAGAGAGGAGATTGTGAAGCCGCGGAGTGTTAGTGTATCCAGGGCTAGAGGTGGGAGAACTAGTTCCTGCTGTATCTCCGCCGAAGTTTCGAGTGCCAGATTTCGTAAGCTCCCCGCCACCGCAGCGACAAGCGTATGCACCTGCCCTCCCACTTCACTAAATCCATATAGTCTCAGATCCTTGAGCGGCAGTACTCCCCAGCGAGAGATCGCCGGATTGTACTTCCCCTGCTGCGGAACAATATCAGCCGTGTCCCGGTGTCTTGAAAAGTTTAGCGGCGGCTGGGAGAGATTTAGATGCAGCTTAGTAAGGTGCGGAAGAGTTGCCAGCTTTGAGGTGGTGAGGAAGGTGTTAATTGGAATTGGCGAGTCGCAGTGAAAGCTTTCGAGCTTGCGAGTAAGACGTACAAGTCCTTGTAGGACCAAGTTGAGCTCGCGGACGCCACCGTCGGATTGTCGGGTGGTTGTTTCATAGCTGCGGCTAGATTTCGAGGGGTCGATCAATGTTACCGCGTTTTGGATCCAGCCGGCCGGGATCACGATTCGCCGGGTGTAGAGTGTGAATTTGGCGTTGTTGTTGTGATTTTTGATGAGCGTCGTGATGCGGCGGGTCAGGTGTGAGTATGAGACAGCGTGTGGATACAGTGGAGAGAATATCAGGGTGTGATAGAGGTGCGACTCCGCGATAGATTGCGCGTATTGGCAGACGCGAGAAAAGTTACAGGTGTCGGAGTTGCAAGTCTACGGCGATAATTAATTGGGTGAGGGCGGTTGAGAACGACAGGATACGCACATATTGAAGGATCATCACCCAAATCCCGTTGTGTTGCATCTCGCGCCAATAGAGAGGGGGAATACCGCGCTCGGGAAGCTTGGCAGCTCTGATGGAGCGGACACTTGGTGGGCTTACAGAGGTGACGGAGGGCGAAGAGCCGACGTTAATTCCTAGCAGGTGTGCCCGTCGAAGCATGTCTGGATCCAGAACTGGCGTCCAAGTGCTGGATTCGATGGACGAGGAGATTGTATTGGGAGTTGTAATGGTGATATTGACTGGTGGATTTGCGTCTCCGCCAATCTTAGACCTTGAATACGGAACAGCTTCTCCCGCGAGGTCCTTTGATCTTGGATACTGAAAACCGGTGGCGGTGAGCTTCGATCCCCCGCCAATGCGCTGAACATCGCCCATGTTCCCTCCCCCAGCTCCCATTTGCAAAAAGATTTGTCCTCCCTCTTGTAACCCCACATGCCTGATCCTACCTCTCACCCGCGAACTCTCAGCCGGTGCACGTACAAACAACTTCTTGACGCCGAACGAATAATCTTCTTTATCCACTACATTTTCCTTCGCCGCAGCTAATAGCATCCCGCCCTGCACAGGCACCATCTCGCGCAGCACTCCGAGCGGCGGCGCCGGGGGTGGTCTCGGTGGGGGAGCACCAGCAACATGTTTCTTCTTCTCAGACGAAACTGATCTGCTCCTTGCCGGCCTCGGTAGTGGAGTTCCAGCATACTTCTTCTTTTCAGGGGTAACTGATCTACTTCTTACCGGCCTCGGTGGCGGAACAGTAGCAAAATGCATCATCTTCTCCGGCGAGATTGATCTTTCTCTTACTGGCCTCGGTAGTGGAGCCTTAGTAGCATGCTTCTCCTTCTCAGGCGTAACCGATTTGCTCCTTCCCAGCCTCGGCGGTGGTGCAGCTCCAGCTGCTCGTGGCACATACTTGGTCGGCGAGTCTTGATATCCTTTCGTCGGCGTAGAAATCTGAGGGGAACTGGAAGGGGTGTTGGGCCATAGCGGACTCCCCGAAAACTCCGATTCCGGCAGTTCTGCTCCAGAGCCGTAAAAAAACTTGCGCGCGCCGCTGTGGAAGCTAGGCGACGACGGCGCCAATACTACGCGCTGGCCGGGGTGTGGGTCAAAGGAAGAGATGGAGGTGACGGAAGTGCTTGATTGAAGATATGGGAAGGACGGGCTTGGTTGAAGATTCCGTTTAACCGGAGAGGAAGCAAGATGCGGTACTCTATCACAGTCAAAGTCTTCGGGAAACGTTACGCGCTGGCCGGGGTGCGGGTCGAACGTGGTAGTTTGGAAGGACGGACTTGGTTGAAGGGATGCGAAGGACTGGCTTGGTTGTAGAGATTGGAAAGACGGGCTTGTATATAGGACGAAAGACGTGTCCGGCTGATGTCGGGCAAGATGCAACGGGCCTGAGATTTTTGGTGGTGGAGGCTTCGGTTTGCGCGAGAACATAGCGAGCGAGAAAGAATTTCTCCGGCGGCGGAAGGACCGTTTGTGAGGGGAGGGGGGCATTAGTAAATTGGTAATGTATGAGGAGTGTGGAAAGAGGAGAAGCGAAAGTTGCGTGGTGTGATAGATGCTTACAGTTGTAGGAAATGGGGTTTTTGATCCGTCCAAAAGTGCTTTAATTCTGAGAGCCGTTAGAATAGTAGGTAAGAAGAGAGCATCTGAAAAGGTGACTTGAGAACGTCTGTACTATCTATGTAGCACTTTAATATGATAGAGACCCTCTCCCTTTCTTGCAAAGGAACAGGTGCCAAGATAATCTCAGTTATGAGTGATAATACATGATTCCTGGGTGCGGGTCATGCAAATATATGAGGTTTGAGGCACGAAGCATAACCATCATTTGCAGTCTACAGAAACACGGAGGGAACTGCTGTAGAGACAAATATCATAGGTAAATCAGTTTCTGCTAACATTTAAACTGCTATCCTCCCTTGTGTCGGAACTATTTTTAAGTGGATCTTTCCCTGGCCGCCGATAGCGGTGTGTTCACGTAGCTGTACCACCTCGTGTGCAATACTGCCTACTAAAACCATTTTGATGGCTCCGAAGTAACCCAAGCTTTATCGGTGTAAATCCGAGCTAAATGGCGACTATTGTTGGTTTGAGGAGTGGTCTTGTATTAGAACAGAATGTATATGTTCCGTACCATGAACGACCATTTCGGTTCGTGAACTGCGGTCGCTAGTTCGCGATATTTACAGTCTATCTCACGAACTGGTGAGCGTTTGCGAACCGTCTCCCATCCACGACCACTTGGTCTGCTCTACGTACAAAAAGCTTCTTCTGGTTCGCTCTCCCGGCTAACATCCTCCTACACCGTGTGAGCATAGTACTGACTATGAGATGGAGTGAGACAATACTTAGTATATGTATGAGATCTTTGCTTACCCAATAAGTCTCAGCAGTGTTGTAAGGTCCTATCAAAAGTCCCAAGACCTTAATTACATAAATAGTTATAGTAATTAGTTGCGGGGATTTATTACAATCTCTCCAGCCAAAAACTTCGCAGGATCGCGTCGAATTGCAACCCGTCCCCAGGTCGCGGCTTGGACTGCTCCAGGTTGCGAGTCGGCACGGGTCGCGTACCGTACAGAACATATATGGCAGAACTGTCGAAACTAATGATTAAAACTTGTACACTATTTTTCTACTCAATAACTATTGATACCTATATACAATGAAAGGTTAAACTCACCGTATGATAAGATCGTTACCACAGCACACGATTGCCCTAAATACTTCAACCGAGCCGAAGAGTAGCCGGATATGAAGAATCGCCCCCGTAGGATGCATTATCTGTCGACTTTAGCTTCCGAAATTATGAGAGACTGGCGGAATAGCGATTAAAAGCTTCGAATGCGGCATGTGGCGTACCTCGGATTTTCAAGACCTTTAGAAGCTGTCGACAATCGCATGAGTTCTATCTGGTTGATGTCGTCCATGCCTTAGTTCAGCTCCCCAAGGATATTTTGGCTGTACTAAGTTTCTGATGTGTTATGTGCATGATTGGGATTGAACATTAGCTAAAATTCAGCACTGCGTCGGAGAGTTGAGGAGGGATATGAGCGATTATTGATGATCAACGGGAGACGTCCTTGCACTATCGTTCGGATTACCAGCAGATTCGTTTGTATGCTCGATGGTAGTGGTGGTGTATCGGGGTGGTGTATTGTGTATTATGGTGGTTTAATGATGAAGTTTCAGAGGTTGAACAGTACAAGTACATACACGGTTGTGGTAAAGTTAAAGTTCAACCCCAACCCATAGCGCCGCCAGGATCCACAAAGCTCCGACCAGCTGTCGAACACTTCTACTACCCCGCCAACACCAACGCCAACGCCAACAACATCACTACCACCACCACCACCACCATCATCATCCACTGCTCTCGCATCTATATTCTCGCATCGGCTCGCTCGTCATCGCGATCATGGTACGCAACTCAACGAGGTCGCACGACCGCCTAGTCCCACGCAGCCTCCCCGCACCTGCCACCTCTAGTCCATCCTCCGCATCTGATGACGACAACCCTGTCATATCGGTCCTTCCTTCCTCGCCTCCCGTTCGCACCGTTCCCGCCGATAAGTTCTACAACAAGGCTAGCTCCTCGCGTTCGAAGCTAAAGACTTACGGCAAACACACGGTAAACCCTAGGCATCTCTACCGCTTATCCAAAGACGACCACGAATCCCCTTCGGTGCGTCGCGTCCAACCCCATCGCCCTAAGCGCGACGAACCAAAACTCCTTGGCCTGAAACCCACCGACTTTGGAATATCTACTAGTGCGATCAAACTCCACGATCCACCTTGGTATACGGAGGAGTCGGATTCACCCGACGATACGCTGTCGCCGGCAAAGCATGAGCCGAGAAAGGAGAAGCAGACACAGTTAAGATGGGATACTCCGACACCAAAGAAGGAGTGTAGAACACTCTGCGAACCGGTTGAGTGTCCGTTCTGTTGGGCTCCATATGTGAGGGTTGAGAAATTGTGGGAGACAGATGCGTTTGTTGAGTATGTCTGGATTTTGAGGGGTTATCGATGTGTGTGGGGCTAACAAAGGAAATAGGCATATGCGGTTTGTTCATAAAAATATCGTTACGGAAGGGAACCAGAAGTATCAGGAAGCTTGGGATGCAATCGCGCTTCTAGAGTATGACCGCGAGTTCCATGAGCAGTTGATTGGTATTGAAATGATGGAAGCCAGGGAAAGGGCGAAGAAAGAGTGGGCTGAGACTACTATGAAGAGGCCTGCGGCGAACGCTACGATGCCTTCTGCGGGAGACATGGTCCAGTTTGGAGATGCCGCCGTGGACTTTGCGGCGATGATAGCTGACGTAGATAATATGCAGATGGGAAATGAAGATATCGTAATGTTGGAAAGCAATAGCGATGACGAGGTTTGGGATATCTGGGTTGTGAATAAGAACTTGGGGGGACATGACACTACCGAGATTTCAGAAAAGAAGGAGGAGAACGAGGATAATAGCATGCTTAAGCTTGATACCTGCGAGAATGTGCTGAAACGTGTTATTGATGATGCAGAGAAGTTCCCGGGCAAGAGGCTTTGTGAGGGATTGGATATCGACGCGGCTTGATTGCGATCCTATGGCATCTTGGATCTCATTAACTTCAGGAATAGAAATCACTAGGGTGGCATTTTCGTTTTACCGTTAAGAAATCAATACACTTGTGGTCTCTTTTGTGGTCTTACAACTGGACCCTTTTATGTTAAGGTCTGTTCGTTAGTTACATGGAAATAATGGCAACGATGGACTTTTATGCCCAATAAACTACAGCGCAGTAGTTTCTATAGACTACCACTGTGACATTCGCGATTTCACAATAATTTTGATCCATCTGTGTCATGCAACAATCAATACGATTCTAATTCGCCATCCACCATGTCCAGCGGTAGCAGAGTAGGTCCTGGCTATGAAGGGAGGGGATCAGATTTGGGAAACAGATACGCTGGCTACGATCATCAGTTACTTGAACTTCCGATACCGCATCTGACATATCGCACCTCGTTTTACAAATTCAAAACTCATTTTCCTCTAGTTTCCTGAGCTGAAAAGTCTTCTCGGATGGCATGGCTAATACTTGGTTTTAACCAGAGTATTGCTTTACATAATTTTAACCTATCACACGTGCTGAGAAGCAGGGGCGATAAAAGTTTGTTCTGTCTGGGGCCGTGATGATTTGACTTCTCTGAAAATAAGACAGCAAGTCGGCGCTATTGCATACACGAATCACTACCCTTTATAAAGCTTATAGGCTGATTGAGATCATGATATCATCGGGCTGACGGTTAGTCGGCGCTCAGCTAGAGATGCCAGCTGAATGTGCATGCATGCGAGTGACTGCTTCATGATGCGGGTGCTGACCACATGATAATGTTGTTGAAATAGTGATGATAGAGAAGCTTGATTGTATTCTATCTAAGAGGGCCACAAGGCCAGTATATATATGAAAGTACAAGTACGGCTGAATGCCATCAGCTCGTACCAGAGTCAACAGTCATCTCCGGCCATACGAGACATCACCGTCTCCGGCCATACAAGACATCACCGTCTCCGGCCATACAAGACATCACCGTCTCCGGCCATACAAGACATCACCGTCTCCGGCCATACAAGACATCTCCGTCTCCGGCCATACGAGACATCTCCGTCTCCGGCCATACGAGACATCTCCGGCTGAGACCTGTATATGCAATAAATGTCCAGCATGGCTAAAAGCCACCTCAATCGTGTTAGACTGCGTTATACCAATTGATGAAGAATAGGAGAGCTCACCTGAACGAATTTACTGCAAATTCGCTAACATTGGCACTGTCAACCAGTCACCTTGAGCAGGCCCTAGCCTTGGGATATCTTGCCCGAGGCAAGACAATGATGTCGGGTCTTATAGGGCCGGCGGGCGGATGGACAGTTTCCACTCCTGACGAGAGGGGGTTGCATTCCCTGAACTACCTCAGCTTAGTACTGTAACGATGATTGGGAAGATCAAGGGTTTCCGTGCAACCGGCAAGCACAAGGATTCCGACAAAGTTACTATTCGAAAGATAATCCGGGGGTCGTCTTTCGGTTGTCCGTGCAGGGGGTAGTGGTATTAGGTTCTTTGTCTATTGTTTCCTTTTTCTTTTAATTATACTGCATTTATCTAGAGATCCAGAGTATGGCAGTGCCTGCTTGCCCTCAGGCTCTTTGTCTTCCTATGCGGTAGAATCAGTTCAAGATGAAGAACCCGAATAGAACCAACCACCTTAGAATGCACCAAGAAGGGTGTGCTTCCCATCCAATCCCACCCCTCACCAACCCGAATTTATCTACACTTCGTTTAGTCTTATTTTCTGCGCCATCAAAGTTCTCCATCTACTTTGTTTTTGCTGAACGAATGTTGTTTATTAGCCTTTTCTTTAACCTCGCCATTAGACCCCCGGCTGCATTATCCATTTCATTTATTTCCGTTCGAAAACGGAGATTTCTATTCGGGCGCAAGTTCTCGGCCTCTGCACCCGACGGCCGATATAGCTTGGAAAAAGTTGATCAGAACCAGATCCGAGTTGCATAGAAGACTCGGCGAATCCAAGGTTCCGCGTCGTATTGCATTACTGTCAGTGAGCGTGAAGTTTTCGGGGGTGTAGTTATTTTGTTACACCATCGTCTGACTGAAACGGCATTACCGGCAGTGGGTTGGGTTAAGGGTAGTAGGAGGAGTTATCGTTTATGCAGTACTTGATGGAGTAGCTCGAGACTGCCAGTATTTTCTTAAGAAGACGTTATGTCTAATTGGGATTGGGGAAGAAATGGAATAAAGGAGGTGTAGACTGGAATAAAAGTACATGAACAAGGATAAATTATCAATCCAATAAAACGCCATCCATCACAAGTGTTAAATCATTACAACCACCTGCTTGCGATAACTGGACTATTTAATTCTCATTCACAAAAGTAACACTAACTTGCACATTGTTATAAATACAACAGTGAATTTTGACACAAGAGTTGGGAATTGTCCAACTCTAACCGCTCTTAATACATACTCCTCAAGCCGTACGCAATGACTATAAAAACGTGGCAGCCAAACAAAAGTAATAGTAAATGCGGAACACAAACAAACACAAACCTATCAACTTGAGGCTTGCTACGTTTCATACGCAGAACATTATATTTAAGAAACTCGTAACCTCCACGACATCATCCATACTCTCAACATCAGGCACATCCAGATTACTATCTCCCATAATAAAAGCAGCAATACCTTCGACCACTTGGCTCTTCTCCATCTTTGCTTTCAACCGCCACAATCGGCGGGGGTTGACCGGTCGTCACAGAACTATTAAGCCATCGTCGGATTTCCTCCCGTAGACCTTGTTTCACAGGAGGATTCAATTCGGACTCAGCCTGGGCCTCTTGCTCGGCCTCGGTTAGGGGGATTTCCGGATCCGAGACTGCAGGTTTCTTTGCTCTAGGCTTAACACGACGATCCAGCCATCCTCGAATGTCTCCCCGTAATGTAGATTTAGTGGTGGGGCGTTCAGCTCTCGAAACCTCTAAATTTTCAGTCACTTTTCGAGGGTTTTGCGTAGCTTGCGCGGACTGCGATGCGGGGTTGGCAGGTGCTTCGGTGATCTCATCTCTCGGAGTCGGCATTCTCGGGAAATAAGAGTTCATACTTCCTGGTGCGGGATGTGGAGGGAGGGTTATAGGACCTGGGTGGGGACGAGGAGTAGCATGGGGAGTAGTGTGAGGGGTAGAGCGAGGAGTGTTTTGATCCTGTGGGAGAATCTGAGGCTTTGGAGGAGGGGCCGTTGCAGATGATGCATTATGCGGCCGGGGGGTAGTATCTCCATCTCCGGTGGTAGGTTGGTTTTCAGCGGCGGCTGGAACTGCATGGCAAGAACTATGGTCAGCCAGCATTCAGAGTATTCAGAGTAATCGAAGCCTTAGTCCCAGAGACACTTACCAGCAGCAGAGGCACCCGGATGATGATTAAGATCCCGTGAATTAGAAACATCAGTGGGCTGCGTCTGAGTCAAAGAAGACTGCTGAGTCGGAGACGACATAACTGCGAAGGATTGGGATATGATGCACTGGCCAGACGGAGGGTTTTCAAAGGAAGGGAGATTATTAGAACCACTTTTCTGCCCAGTAAACATTAATATTCTGATGGTAGTTTATACGCTTGGTTGTGAGAGACGTACATTGCTCGGGTTGAAATTCCAACAATATCGAAATCAGCAAGGGGTGATTGAGGAAACAAAAGGAAAGCGAGTGTGTTGATGTGTACAGTATTAGCGAAATCGACAAAACAGCAGATTTTGAGGAGGAGCCAAGACGTTCTGGCAACTCTGCATGAGTAACGAACGGTTGTGTACCTCACCACTTAACAGTAGTTCATCAATGCCATCAATGGGCTTAAAAGGTAGCCAAAGGAGAATCTTATTCAACTCTACTTTCACCTAGCGTAAAGAAAGGGGTTGCACAGTAATTAAATTCTGCGTGCGATATCAATTTTCTTTAGTGGAAATAAGAGCAAAAAACCACTGCCATCCGGTCTTCCACCACTTCAGTGCACTGTAACAGCTACAAGAGTAATGCTAGCGGTCATACAGAAACCATAGGTCATCACAGCCATAAGTCCTAAATGCAACTGTTTAGCATCCGCCATCAACGAACATCAATCTATGCTCAGCTCCTCTGGTCAAAACCGAACTCAAACATGGATCACTCAACATTCTCCAAACATATTCTGTAACTATCCACCTCCTCGTCAGACTACAACCCTCGCAGTCTTTCTTTTCTGTTGCTCCTGCAACGTTTTCCTCGAGATCCCCGCTATAATTGCTGTTGTTGGCCTCATCCGCATGGTTCCCTCGTCCGCTATGAGCCGGCGTCTTCTCCTCATTGGATTCCAATTAAAGACACAGTATTATCCATACCACCATCCCGAAACTTCTATTCTGCATCACATGAAGATGATTTCCGCGTTGAAGTTTGCATGGTATTGAAGCGGAGGTCTGCAGTGTTCTGCAGTGTTCTCGGGACAATTGAGGTTTCTGAGCTGTGGATTGTACCAATGGGTACCGACCGCAATGCTGTGATTGGGAGTAGCTCGCCGATGAGAAGGAGGGTTCTAATGAAGTAGCAGTTTTACTATATTTCTGTATATTCCCTGTGGATTGAATGTTATATCAGATAAGTGGATAGCAGTACTGACCCCAGTGGACGAATATCTGAATGGTAAGAAGAGACCTAACACATAGTTTCACTAGGTGTTGATGAGTAGACGGAGATCTTGGTGAAAGTAGTATGTAAAGTGATAGACGTGCACTTAAGCTTGCGATATGCGGCGACAAAGAAAATTACGTTTTGTGAGGTGTTGAATAATTATCAATTAAGACGAGAGTTGAGTAGACTGTCATAGATTATTGCGAAATAGAGACCGCTTATCCATGGATAATTGCTGTTGATCTATTAGCATAAATTCATAATCAAAGCCAGCTCATTAACCCTTGATACTTACCGGTGCGCATGCTTGAATCCACTACTTTCTTCAATACAGATAAGCTACCCTGCCCCCTTATCCTGCTCTTCAATACCCTCACTCCCCGTATCGAAATAACTTTGAAGTTGGTGTTTCTAAGAACAACACTTGTCAGTTGAAGTACCTTGAAAATTGTTATCCTGTGATACACCGGCTACTGGTACATGGACATTCTATTCCCGTCTCGGTCGAAAGCAATCGTTACCGTTTACTTCTCATCTTATTCTAATCGAAGGCAGTGTTCCTAAGTGGCCCGGCCGGCCTGTACTAGCGAAGATCAGGCCCGGCTTCATGCAGAGCGGCCGGACCGGGCCGCTTAGGAACACTAATCGAGGGATCATTGTATTGCATGATAGGTCTCTGTCTTCTGTGGCCAGAGATGAGTCTCGTATGGCCAGAGATGAGTCTCGTATGGCCAGAGGTGAGCCTCGTATGACCGGAGATTACTGTCGGCCTGAAGAGTCTATACATAGATGCGTACGCACGCATTCACACTTGTACTCATATATATATGGCCTTGTGGCACTCTTAGATAATATACAATCAAGCTTCTCTAAGTATCACTATTTGAACACATTGATTATAGCTACACATTATCTGCTCATGCAACTCTGACATGTTACGCAAAGTTCCTCTGGTCCCTCATTTTCAGCCAGATGCATAGCAAGGAATTGTCAGAAGGAGCCACCAATGAACAACGTTACTTATGATGCTGTTGCGCATATATACAGACCTGACACGAGCTGACTGTAAGCGAGGCTGATGACAAGCCAGAAGGTACACTAGTTACTCTCTTTTGTATATATCTCACATCTCGCTCCTTTTCTCTTCTCTCTGTACCTATATTTATGCACATGGTTCTCCCCATATCGGAACAGTGTCATCTTGCATGCAGCCCCGTACGATCAGGAATGACTGATCAAATCAGAAACAAGCACATGCTGATCTTAAATATATCTTATTTTCGCATACTGACAATAACGACGCAAGCAACGCAATGACAGCAATAGCGATAGCCGTAGTTCGAATAGCTATAAGAATCACCCCTCTCACCTGGCACAGCTGACACAAACACATGCTCCATCTCAGTGCACATTTTCACTCCTCAGTCCTCCACAAAATCTCTGCATCACACTCCCTATAATAACTACGTACACACGGGTTGCGAAGCAGAAGCAACATCAACAACTGCGTGGATGGCCACCGTGATTTGAAGGTGAGTATTTCCGTTTACATCATAATAGGTGCGATTGTATTTGGCTAGTAATCACGCTTGTTTGATATGTTTTGAATGAATAATGGAGTGTAGTAGTGTTGGCGTAGTATTTGCTTCAGTGTTCCTAAGCGCTTAGGTACATTGATTTGCTCCTCTCTCTATCGATATCATTCATAAAAGGTGGTCGCCGTTAGCTTACATGGAGTGGAATATCTGTACAGCTCAATGAATCTGTGGCTTATGTCCGAAATTAATATAAGTAAATGTTGATGTAAATGTAATAAGATCGAGACAGACAGTCACAGACTGCCTTAATATATCGCACCCTAACACTCCAGAAGCCACTTCGTTCTATGGCGAACGTTGACGACTGCATGTAACACTTCATAAAGGCGCATTTCATTAATTGAAGAACGCATTATAATTCCTGATTGACAAAAAGCTTCAGTTTGGGGTGCTTACTGATAGCAACATTCAAGTTGTGATCGCCAAATAAGTACAGTACATATCCACTTGATTTGTTCTACTGTCGAAACTGACAGCGCTAGTCGCTCTTGGAGACTGAGGCAGTGTTCGAAACGGGCCCGGCCAGCCCGAGGGCTTTCAGGCGGGCTTTGAGGCGGCCGGGCCGGGCCGGCAATCTCAAAGCCCACGAGGCCTCGGGCTTTTTAATTAAAAGCCCGCAGGCTGTATGGGCTTTCTTCAGAAAAGGAGTCAGACGAAGCAGTTTTGAGCTGAATGGGTGACATGGAAGCAATTATAAGTGGTTGAGGTGAAAAGAGTGGTCGTATTACTATACAGCCTATATCATTATGTAGCTTAGACCAGTGTTCAAAATGGGCCCTGCTGGCCTGAGGGCTTTTTATCGGGCTTTGTGAGGGCCAGGCCCTCGAATAGCAAAGCCCGGGCTAGCTGGGCTTTTATATCAAAAGCGCACAGGCCTTACCAAAGCCTGTGGGCCACCCTGCATATCTGAAACATGAAAAACAGGTTAAAAACTTCATTGGACGACGATATATTTCATTATTTTCAGTGGTGCGAGGAAAACAATCCCAATTATTAGCGTTCTGTAACAAATTTAGGGCAGTCATGTCTCATAACTCGGCCCGCGGGCTTCCTGCGGCCGGCCGGGCTTCTGCTTCCAAAGCCCGCGCTACGGGCGGCCGGCCGGGCTTTCTCTAAAGCCTGAGGGCCGGGCCTGAAGAAGTCAAAGCCGGCCCGGCCCGGCCCGTTTCGAACACTGGACTGAGGTGCTAAAGATGTCGAAAGTTGTTGATCCTGTAACAATAGTATCTATAGTCCGGCTACCTCGATTATAGCACGGGCTTTGTTGCGTACTGGTTGCGAGTGTATCTAATCATGTCTGGAATCAGACTGAGGTATGTGATATGTCGAATGTCTGTTGCGGACTAATCATTTCGCGGCACTTATATTGACCAAAGTAGCATCAATGGTGAGCTAACGACTGCAGTTGGAGGTATTTATCAACGTACACGGGTAAGTTGGTGGCTAGAACAACCTTTCGCTAGGATTAGATGGTAGTAATGATGAGAGATAGTTCTAAGAAGAGTGGGTAGAAATGATCAGTGTATGAAGGTGTATCAAGGATAGACAACCAGGACAACGTCAACTCCTTACAAACCCAATTGTAGACAAGACCCCACGAAAGTCTAGCCTGTGTTCTCACCGGGTATACCGGCTGGGGTTGGACTGGCCTACGTCAAGAGACGCTTCTAGAGTAACGGCCGTGCTGGTATAATATGGGGTGGCTTGTCGGGTGTAGAGGACTGTATGGCGTAATCATTCATTCTAGTCGAATGAGTGGATAGGTTGGAAGGGCAACATTATGTATGTTCGACCCTGGTTTCGATCCTTGTTACCCTACCCCTCCACACATCTTCTGCACGGCACGTACATACATTCTCTCACCATGACTCAGGATATGGCTTTCTGTTTGAGTACGAAGATGACCGACCCCGATACACACCCACCGAGTCCGAGTTATGGCGCGATATGTTACGACAATTAGAGACGAGAGAGACCTGTGGTGTCCCGGAGGATTTTTGGAACGATATTAAGGATAATCGACTACAATACACGCTTGCTGAGGCAGAGGAGTGGAGTCAGATGTTACGCCAAATGGAGAAGAAACAAGCCTTAGATATGCAAGAGCATTTTTCGTCGGAGGTAAAGATTTGGACCCTAAAATTCCATCACGATTCGTGAATGACTTTGCAGAACTCAGCTAATTTTGACACGTTTAAACAGGACAGTTACGATAGGCTTACTCTACCCACTCCGATAACATTCCCCAGCTTTCGACAGTCACTATATCTCTCTATGGTTGAAACTTCTTCGCCTCTAGATCGAATTGACCTTGGGTTACCAATCCACTCAGCTCCCACAGCACTGGGATGAGCTGTTGGCCGTAACATCACCAGTATCTCAATTGAGTAGTAATTCTCTCACATCTGAACGTGTCCTGGCCATGCATGCGGACTCTCCAACTCCAGAATTGTTCCAATCTCCTGTCGCCACCTGTAAACCAGGTAGTCCCAAAAACTTTTGCAGTTCAAAAGCCTACACCAGCACCAATTGCCCCTATGTAGATACTTGAGAATCCTGAAGGGCAGGCATTAACACCCATAGCAACCTCTTACAGTCATCCACCTAAAAAAGTCTCCGAAAATCATGGTTATCAGACCATACCGCAACGCCGCTCACATAGGCCCAGAAATTCTCGAGAAGAGGAAGCAAAGAACACAGCGCTTGGTCACATGTTCTGCCGTACGTGTGAGAATTGGTTAGAGAAAAGAGCCTTTCATGGATGGAAGGCCTGCGTATATTGTCAGCAGAAGAGGAAACCCTATGCCTCCGAGGCAAAACTGCGCGGAGACACGGTAACCACACATGTTATCTCAATCAAGAACTAATTCTCTCAAATCTCCTCAACTAGTGGCGACCGACCACGCAGACATTCCTGCTATACAACCTCTACAAGCTCCTGAGAACCCAGTAGCCCACACAGCGCCTTCCCTACCGATAGCACTCACGTCTACGGGTCCTGCTAAGTACGTGTTTTGACGTATGTACTAGGGAATGGTGGATGAGATTGAGTTGGAGGGATATAAGACGTGCTATACATGTCACCGAAGGGTTAGAGCGAGCTATGAAAGATATCGTGATGCAGAGATCCAAAAAAGAGTGGCTGCAAATGTTGCAGTAGCCTAGAAGGCTATTGAGGCTAGGAATCAAGATTGATTGTAACAGAGTCCAGATAACAGTACAACAGAGAAGGCAGCGTATGATTTCAAACTGTTGCAATGGAATTGCAATGGAGTTGTAATCTGTTTATAGGTTGTCAGGGCGGTAAATGTTTGCTTTTAAGAATATTAAAGACGAGTTGAAATGCGAAAACTCAGTTACATTTCATTTGTTGCATTATCAACTGGTTTAGCTTTATTTCAATCCAATCATTTCATATCGCCACGTAAAGAGTAATGCTCATACTTCATAAATCGACACACGATCGGATACCTAATGATCTACAATCCGCGCAGATATTATTACTCGCTGTACCCCGGACTGAAAATAGTTTACCAACTCGATGAATTGACTGACTCACTTACAGTCTCACTACTCACAACTCATGACTATAACCTAAGAAACAGGCTAAAATCGGTGGGCCATGCAGTGAGGCATGGACCAAATACTGGTAGTGTAGTGGTTAACATCTCACCTTCCCATCATTTCCCATGGGTACAGGTGAGGACATGGGTTCGAATCCCGTCCAGTGTATATTTTGCATCCTAAAGTTTTACTTTTGCCTCACCCTCATATCCTGTAAATTTGTTGCATAGGTTCAGCAGCGACGGCAGTGATGTGGCACCAAAATATACGGCATGAAGTGGAATATCTCTAGTCTCTCGGGCCGCTCCTGCGCTGGTGGTTAGTAATACAAGACTGCACCTTTAATTGATGCAAAGTGCGCAACCCAAAAGCAGCCCTTAACTACATCATGGATACCAGACCTAAAACTCTCACCGTCAGCGCCATCAACAAACCAGAGACAGCCACTATATTCAGAAGCAGTATCTTTCTCACAATGCGCCTACATCTTCTGCCTGGCCTAGCATCAGTTCATTTCGTATTTCCCTATCACCTCACCTAACTTGAGCATACAATAAATTGCAACAACGAACCGCTGGTGCAAAGGAAGCACGGATAGAGCTTGTCACAAAGTGGAAGCACAGATGACGCTAGCTTAGTTCATTTACGCTCTCATCCAGTCTACTCGGATGCATGGACACTTTTAGTGGGATCTCCCTATTCCTGAGAGTGTTGTCGCGCGGACAAATATTATGAGGAAAAAATATGGTAGAGGCACATCTCAATTGCTTCTAGTAAACAGGGTACTGATTGTCGTGAATTGAAAAGATGTTCCTTGGCTAATTTCTTTGGTTATGGAGAAGTAATATTCAATGAGCCGGAGGAAACTGATGAATATGAAGACAAATCTGCCATTCTACAGGTGCCAATGACGCTCGATCACACAAAAAGTTTGATTTGATTCATTCAGATTGCAGAAAACATGGAGCAGTTCAAGATGAATAACCTCCTCCGAATATTCACAATTTTGTATTCACCTTGAAGACCCTGGGGGATAAATATGAACTATCCTGTCATGACTATTCGCTGCTATCAACAATTTATTATACACAAACTCACAATATACAAACTACCATGGCACACACCGTTCCAACACCTCAATCAATCCCACACAACCAAATAGTGGCAGATGTCATCGACGAGTATTTTTCCAAGGGCGTCGAGTTCGTACGCGCACGTCCCGACATGGAGGTTCAACTTCTTGCCGAAGAATTTGTCAACCTTATACTTCCGCACTTCGACGAGTTGATTGTCCAAAGCAAAGCCTTACTTGGGATGGGACCTAGTAGATCAATTCAGGCCTCCTTCGAGGTCGAGACGATACTGCGCGAGGAGATGAAGGAATTCTTTACAGTTGTCAGAGCAAATCCGCAGATGAATGTATCACAGTTGGTTGCTAGCAGTAATGGTAAACCTGGGGAAGAAAAACAAAGCGTTGGGGTGAGGAAGGGGATTGAAGTACATATGTTGAAGTTTTTTGTATGATTTCAGGGCTGCAAGTTCAGTGTTTTCACCGGTCCGGGGGTGGACCAGTCTGGACTGGACCGGTCCGGGTTTAGTCCAGTACGGTCCAAGGATTTTTCGGACTGGAATCGGACCAGTCTGAAATTTCATCGGACCAGTCCAGACTCAGTCTGGACTGGTCCTGGACTGCATTGCAGGGTTAGGTTTATACTTGCTGAAATCGGGTTAGGAATGGGGTAAATATGCCCTTTGGACTGGAAACCCACACAATACTAGAATAATTGTACTCTAGATGTCCATTCGTACGTGCCCAGTGGTTAAAAGTAGGGACGAATCACGGTTTTGGCGGTCACATGATAGGATCCATACCGAATCTGGATAACTACCATTAGTAGGAATGGACTAGTCCAGACCAAGCCCGTCCAGTCCAAGACTGCCTGTTTGTGGTCCGGTCCAGTCTGACCTTCCGGTTGGACCGGACCGTACTGAGCCCTACCCCAGACCGGGTCCGTCCGGACTGGTGAAAACACTGTGCAAGTTTGAAGCTGCAGGGGTGCAGGTGATGATACAGTGCAGGTACAATATGCCCAGAAGAAAGTAATTCACAGAAGCCAAAAAATATTTCAATTTTCCATTGGTGGCTTCACCAATATGAACTTGGCAATGAAATAAAGCTACTTTATAAGACTATGCCAGCTCTTGTGCCCACGACCCAATTTGGATGTTGTACGACGAGTCAATTCCGCTATGCGAGGTTGGAGGTGAAGCCGTCCAGTTGAACCATTCCATATAACTACGATCTTGTGTCTTCAACTGTACATCCTGACGGCAAAGGCTAGAGGTCGAAAACTAAAGTGTCACTCGATCTCGTACAGTTCGAGCCTTAAGATCTTCCAACAATAACTCCAGTACAAAAAATGTCCTGATAGTGTAGTGGTACTAGCTCCACCGTGCTCTGCCGTAACAAACACAAACACAATGCGGTTAAGTGGAGGGCCGTGGGTTTAATCCTAGGTGAGGGCATTTCTCTGGTACTGCTAGGCACTGTGACTTTTTGTCACCCAGAATATCGCTTCACGACAAGAATATCAAACATGCTGCGCAGTCCTTGTTAGAGATGGACATATTGTCAACCTTTTAATTTCGGCTTGCATCGGTTTTGCGGCGTTCAATGGAATATTGGTATGCATCAGAGTTGATGTGTGAATTCCCGCCTCTCCTCGCGCAATTTGAACTGAGATGTTACATTATTTGTTTGATAACGCTCAACTAGAACTCATATCCATTCAAGGTCCATTATGGCTGCAGTATACCTATATCATCCAATATAAAGTGCTAGCGGCTCCACCGCTCAACTCTAACCTGACAGCGCGTGATAGCCGCACTCAAAATCCGTCCAACACTTGGTAGGTCACCTGGCCCTGTTGATAAAGCCATAAGGTTCGTGACTGCTCTTTTAGACTTCACACTTTACTCTTCCCTTCCCTACGCATCCTGGACCATTAGACCTGTACCTAGACACTCATAGTACCAGGGTTCGCAACCGTCCGTCCCGTCCGGGCAAGGCTATGCCCGATCCCAGACTGCGATTTTCCGGCTGAAGATTCACGCCCGCTTTAGCCCTAGGGCTTCGAGGTTCAGGACTACAACCCTGTAGGACCTTACAGTCATGTAAATAATTAGCTTTATGCTGTATGGTCTTAGGGCGATGGGAACAACAAGCCGCCTATATTCACCCATCGATACGAAGCGGAACAACAGTGCGAGAATGCTGACCGGATCACAAGATGCCGAATTTTCCCCTGCTAGGTAGTCGGAATTTCCGCTAGCGGGCCGGAATTCCTTCTTGCCAGCCGGAATCATATACACTCTGTCACCGGCAACATCCGCCAGGGCCCTTCAGTCTCCCTGAACAAGCCCTAGAGATTCTAGCCTCGGCCCGGGACGCCCTAGGGCAAACAAAGTGTTCATCCGGCCTGGACGGCGGTGCCGGGCACCGAAAGACGCCAGTCCAGACCGACGGTTGAGAACCCGGCATAGTACCACAGCCAATACACACGGTTCTCCCCTTCATAGTCGCAACTGGCACGACATTGTTCAGTCTTTCAACCTCTGTCACTTGACACTCCTACATACCACGACAACTCCTACACACCACGACCACAACCAGTATTCCTAAGCGGCCAGGCCTCCAAAATCAAGGTCGAGCCAGCCTAATCTGTGGGCTGTTGAGATCAATCGAGTACGAATAGAGATATTGAATTGACTATCGTACAAAAGGGATTGTCTAAAGAGCAAAGAGAGAGAAAGACAGGCAAATATATGGGGAAGGAGAGAGCATACTCGGCGAAGCCGAGTATCACACCCGGAGACCGATGCCGGGCATCACTCCCGGGGCTAGACCTCCTCCTCGGCATGGGGGCTGGTGGCGGCCCATGGGGGCCGCAAGCCACCGCCTCATGCCCGCAGCCTTAAGCCGATGGGGGCTGTAAGCCCCCGAACGCCACACAAACCATCGGGCCAAATCCCGTGCCAACATGGGCAGCCGTGACGGCCCAGCCGGCCGCCAGGCTTTTTGCAGCGTTAGCTTTTCAAATAGAAGCCAAGCCACTTAACACTGACAACAAAATGGCTGTCAATAACGGCAATATGTAAGCAGCCCTCTGCACCTATACAACTATCCTAAGCTGGCTCCCTACTAATAATTAACTGCAGACATCAAATCGTCGCCATGCTGGCGTGGGAGCTTGTACGATAGCCAAGACAGGTCTCCTAGGATCTCCAGATCTCTACGGGTGAGTGTTTATTGTTACAAGATTATCTATCTTCTTATTTCTAAGAACATTAGCTCGAACCTCTGGATTGCCACTCGCTTCTGGAAACTGACCTCGGTTGCGGCGCTTTTCTGGGTTGTGTGAGCATCCTGGCAGGCTGCACGACAACCTTCTGCGCCTCCCACCGCTCCTGCCATTGGTAATACCGAAACCTAACAAACCAGATTACAGAGTCGCCAAAGCATACCGGGTGATTACGTTGTTAAGTTGTCTGGGAAAAGTGCTGGAAAAAGTGGCAGCCAATGCGATAGCAGAGGTATGTGAGCGAAGGAGGCTACTTCATGATGGACAGTTTGGATGCAGAAAGAGAAGGGAAAGAGAAGAAAGCGGCCGCGAATAAAGGCATATAGAAGAAAGAGAAAGAGAAAGAGGAGAGACGCAGAGGTTCCCGTGGCGGTCGCAAGAAAGGCGGCTACGGAGGCAGAGGTGGAGGAAAACAACAGAGCCTCCATTCAGCCCAGACCTCGGGAGGAGAAAATGACAATGCCAAGGTGCCTAAGGTGCAGGAATTATGCGACAGTGCAAGCGATGATGATGATGAGACGGATGATTCGGACTTGGGAAATGGCAACGGGAGCTATTAGCTGCGAATCGTCTCCCTTTAACTAAAACTACTACTGTGTCTTCTACAATGAAAAAGTTTACTCATTATCATCATCTCAGAATCAGTGATAACGATACCTTAGACCTTCTTTATTTCGATGGGAAGCTCCAATTCAAGATGGGAGATGACACATATAGTAGTTTAGCAGCCAAGACAGTCAAAGATGATGGAGCATCAGAGAATTATGTGAGAAAAGCAACAATAGAGAAGATAAGAAAGAAGGGCACAGTGCTAGAGGAGAGAGATGGCAGCTGAACGATTGTCCAAACAGCCAATAATAGGGTAGATGATGGTATTGAAAGACAACACCAAGTGTACCTGAAACTCAGGCTCGGACATGATGGTTACGCATACCCCTAGTGGTTCAGGATCTACAATGTAAAGGGATTTGATATTGTCCATGGAGAGCATTCGGTTCGTGATATTAACAGAACACACAGCATCGACCACCGCACGAACGTGATGTGGATAATGCAGGGTGGTGTACGGTTGAATGGCAGGGAAAGGGCAGCCTGCATCCACTACCTCTGCGGTTTACGGCCCGACAATAATCTGGATGACGACCTAGTGTGAGATGCCCCATGCACAATGCGCATTGAAATTGTTGATGAAAACCAACTCCATTACACAAGCCCCTGCCTGTTGGCTAAAGCATTCATGGTTCTTGTGTGATACGATGCTGAAGCAACACCTGAGCTAAAGAAGTCACCAGATGAATTTCAAGAACTGATTCAAGATATAGAGACGTGTGGTCTGTGTGCCGAACAATCGTATGAAACAACACCACGTTAACTGCAAGTTGGGATTGAAGTCTCGTCTGAAAATGATAAGAAGGTTTCATAATATCCCCCATACCGACTGTCGCCCAAGGACGACGCAGAACTACAACGTCCATTAGAATAAGCACTTCGGAATGGATGGATATACCCAAGCAGCGGTCATTATGTCTCCCCAGTACTATTCGTACCAAAGAAAGACGGTGGGTTGAGGATGTGTATAGACTACTGCGCCGTCAACTGCATTACCAAAAAGGATAGATACTCATTACCCAATATCGAAGAGCTGGTGCAACCATTGGGTGGATCATCATACTTGCTAAAGATTGGCTGAGCTTCAGGATATCTCCAAAATAGAATTTGTGCAGGACATCGATACAAGACAGCATTTTCAATGAAATACAGCCTCTACAAGTAGACGGTTATACCTTTTGGACTAGCCAAAGCACAGCAGATCAAATGCGCAGCTACAATGTTACTCAGCTCACCTCCTTTCGCACATGGTGGCCTATGCTCTTCTGGACATATGATACCATGGTCACAAATGCCTATTTCATCTACAAAGATATGCCTCAGAGTTTTAACACCATCACACATAAGGAATTTTGCCTGCAGTGTGCCTGGGGGTTGATCCTGACTAGGTCTGGACCGATTTCCACCTCACAGATTGTACGGTCCACTAGGGACAAATTCACCTGGTCAAACGTTAAAGAGGGTACTTCTTTACCCCTAGACCGAAGCTGTGAGTGTGGGCACCTTCCAGTCCATCATGAGGAGGGCAAGCGATTGGGGTGTTGGCTTTCCCGCTGGAAGCAGAGAAATAGTCCCACAAAAAATACCAAATCTCCACTAAAAACTCGCTGGGCTTGCACCCAATGTGACCGGCCACTGTGTCTCAATGATGAAAGGAATTGTTTTGTTGAGTTCCATCAGCTGTAAAGGAGTGGGGTGGGTGGTGGTGCAGAGAGAAGGGGTGGGGTGGTAGCTGGAGGGGGCAGATTTGGAGGGGCAGCAGGGTTTACAAAGCCACACTTGATGTAATTTACAATTTGTTTGAATAGAAAGTTTTTATTTGCTACTAGAGAAGACTTTATTAAAAGCAGAGCCTCTGGCGATCTTTTTTGGGGTGTGGTCGTGGTGGTTGCGCGGGCGGACCGTACGGACCGGGAACCGGTTACGATCCAAGGGATACTGGACATCGTCGTCTATTTGTGCGTATTCACTGTTTAACAGTGGGTGAATTATGATTGTGTAGGCCACCTGCTAGGAGCCATACCGAATCTGAATAGGTAACATTAGCAGAAATGGACTGGTCTCGACCGGTACGGTCCAGTGCAAGACTACCATTTTGTGATCCAGTTCAGTCTGGCCTCGCTGTTGGACTGCTCTGTACTGCTCCCTACCTAAGACCGGGTCCGTCCAGACTGATGAAAGCATTGTCCTTATTTCGATTATGAAGGGAATCGGGCTCTGTCATACTCTCGATAGAGTCAATACAGCATGATCAAAACAAGACAATCAGCTTTTGGATTACTCAAGGGACTGAAACAAGAGACAAATTTCAACTGTTTTAACTATTTGGGTAGGCGAACGGCGGGTGAAGATCATCTATTGCAGTGAGATAGAACATAGAGTAGGGATGTGTAATTCAAACAGAATAGAAGTCGAAAAAGCTCGATTTCTCACATTTCCGTATGAAAAGAACTACATTAGCAAAATCAAGCCGCAAAAATGAGCTAAAACCTAGGATTCTTCACTCTTTTACACGCCCATTTACATATGGAAATGTAATGGTTCAGTAGGGGAGAATGTGACAATATGTAGAAACTCTCCCCAAGACAGAATTTGTCTTATTGTGAATCAGTAGCCCTCAAAACCTGCCGCACGGTAGCGAGCCCAGACCAATTCATCCCTCTCTTCTTGCGTAATCGTATTTGCCTTCACTATTTTTGGCAGCTTCTGCGGTCTCGGCTCCTTTACGTCCTTCTTCTTCTCGGTCTTAGCTCGTTGCACTTTTCGTAGCTGCTCTATCTTCAACTTGTGAATGGCCTTTGAATTCTTGATTGCTTCGGTAACGGCATCGATCTTGACCAGGCGCATATCTCTGTTGGCTGTACAAATGGTCAATGAAGTGTCAATGGTTAGTGGGAATCGGATCAACTGACCAAGGTCATCATGATATTCCCGCAGCCTCTTCTGAACGCGCTCGTTGTAGCGTTCCAGCTCTCGCTTTACTCCAACTTCACTGCATACGATTATGGATTTGGTGAGAGACGGGGATGCCGACGAAGGACGAGGTGACGACATCGTCGAGTACGTCGTAGAGACAGGAGATGATGCATCGTTGGAGGTGGAATATTTGTTTAAATTAGGTGAAGAGTTAGCGGTGTAGTTTGTATAAGAAGACTGAGCCGGTTGAGACATCTTGAGTTGGAAAATTATCGGTAAGCGTTTAGAATTAGGACAGTGTAGTCGCGTACCATCATTCAAGAACTGTGGGTGTCAGACGAGAACAAGAACGAGAGTTGAGAGTCAGTGGCAGCTTTGTAGTTGTAACTTGGCAACTGGTGAGGGAATTCAATGAAGGTGGGAAGTCGTTCCGTACACGAGGTACGTCACACGAGTCAATATTTCCATACCAGATAAAAGAGTCAACAGTACCAAAATGTCACAAAATACTCATAGCTGGATAATAATAAATGCCCGTAGATGCATCAAGATGTTGATTTTGTTGAACTTGTACGCAGATTAAGCCACGGTTAGTTTTGCACATATATGTTCCGACCCATACGCCAAATTTCTCGTTGGCCAACAGGTCGACCGATTGGCAAAGCGGTCAACCTTTTGGTGTACAGAATAACCTATTGGCTAATGGGAAGATTTGGCATATGGATCAACCCAGTGGCCAACCGGGAAATTTGGTGTATGGGTCAACCGGTGTACCAAGTTCACCATACTAATTCCTTCCGCCAAATTACTAGTACACACTCCTAGCAACCGCCCAATCTGTTCTTGCTCCTCCCCCTGTGCATGTCATCCCCTTGTCACTCTTGCTGTACTTTGTTCTCCAACTGTTGTATTGGTTCTCTTGCTTGCACTCAGTCCGCCAGCTACCCCAGCTCGCTCTTGGCCCAGGGTTCGATTTACCAAGGCAATCTTAGTCCAGGTGGTAAGTGGTGATAAATTTCCAGTCATGCTCTTCAGCGTGACTGTGCACTGAACACTGAACTTGATTCTTCTTGTAAACATAGAAGCGGAAGTCAAGGAAGTCATTGTTGTAGGCGAGAAAATTTTTGGTGGAGTTGGAAGAAGAGGATAGGATAGACACAGTGATAGAGAAGTAGAATAGACACAATAATGAAGTAGGGTGATGTAGGAGTTCAACAGTTGAAAAAATATGGTGCTTTATTGCGCCTCCTTAAACTCCTCCCAACCTCCTACTTGGCACATTGGTCAGTACCCTCAGTTGGTGTATAGGTCGACCTATTCACCAAGCTGATAATTTGGCATATCGGTCGACCTGTTAGCCAATGGGAAAATTTGGCGTACGGGTCGGAACATATACGTTAGATTTCTTCGGTATAACTCAAATTAGTAGTTCCTCTTCACCATCTTAGAACTTTCTCGCAAACTTCATCTCGCCTACCCGCTCTCGCCAGCTCTCCACAAATGACAACATCTGATACCTCATTACGAATGTGTATTCATTCCACTTGTCCTCCTCATCTCTTTGCTACATTAATAGACGCAAAAACTACAATGCACATAAGCTTGCTTGGATCTCTATCTCTGCAGGTTAGAATACCGCACAATAACTTACAAGCCACCATATTCCACATGATTATTTTGTGTAGTGAACAATTGTAGAGTTTGAACTCGGGCATAAAGGTAAGTGTAGTGCTGCAATCAAGTAGTAGGGTCGACGGTCATTAAAATCCGTCCCTACGGCCACGGTCGTATCTAAAAGCGGCAAGCACCCATACCAAGGTACAGTGGCGAAATTTATTCATTTCCGAAATTCATAATGTGCTGCAAGTAAATACAAATCGTCGGCTTCCGGACGTAGAAGTACCTTCATACAGACGAATATTCCTTCGAAAACGTACACAGTAAAAACCACTCTTCAAACTGTTATTAGAGCCATACTAATATGTCCTTATGATGCAATCCGCTCGACAAAAGCATTCCAGGAACGATAACTAATAGTCTCTGACTGGTTCCAGTATATGCCTTGCTTTGCAACTACACTGTCCGACATTAAGAGGAATATCATCGGTATGACAGATCTACCCTGGGATGTCGGGATTCCATTTGATTAGTTGAAACATTACATGAACACTACATGCGGTTCTGAACCCTCCACAAAACTGTACAGCCACCTGGGAATCTGCACAGATGATAGAGTAAAGAAAAACCATTGCTAAGTCGCTATGCAGTAATATTTCCAAGCAGTAGGTTGTTTTTAGTATGACTTCAACTGACACAGTCGATGTTCACGGTTTTGGGTCAGCCAAAGAATTCCGAATATTGCAGCTTCAATGATTGCACTCTCTGCTCCTGGCCACTGATACCTGGTTGGTATTCTGGCTACTCATTGTACATGTTGCGGAACAAGACGGTTTGTAGCCCTTCGAAACCTGCAGCTTAAGGTCCACAGTCCAACGACCTTTGCAAGGTCTTACCGCCTATTTTCCTAGCTAACAATCAGCATGAACTCTCCTAGCTATTACTATACTTGTTAATATGGCAAGTAATTATTGTAGCAATGACAGGGTCTCGATACATCAGCAGTGGGTTGTTGAGCTACTTCATTGTTTAATATTACACATAATTCTCAACAGTAGCAGAATACGTGCAGGACCTGAATATATGCAAATAGATCAGCATTGCCGTCATCGAGGTTGGGCTGTAAGTACAATTGTTGATTGCTACTGGTGCAGCGGTGCTATCGTAAGTAGAAAGCGCAACGATCATAGCCATCACTCGATATCAAATAGAGATCACCTCAAGAGGAGCATTGACTAGCGTAGAGCATAATAAATCCAAGATATCCTAGTGGTATTGGTCGGACAGCATCTAGCGCCGTATGCGGTTCAACCCCGCAACGCCTAGCGTTCGATTCGGGTTTCTCCTACGCTGTTCGCACGCCAATAGGTTTTTACCACACCACCTCACCGCTAGCTTTTGCCAAGCCGTGAGTCGTTGGCCAACCACAAGCCGCCCCATAATTCCTCTTTGGCCTCACGATGCCTAGAGGTGGGCGCCCTTCGAGGACTCCGACGCCCAGCGCGGGTCCCTCTGCACTCTATATACCTAAAACCGATTCCTCCCGCTTCGGCCTTTTAAGGGAGATGCTCGAAGAGGATGGATTGTGGGATTCTGATGATTCCTCCACCCATTCCGATTACGATTTTAACAACGATAGCGACACGGTCGCTTCCTCGATGCTTCCTATTTTCGCCACTGGTGGAAAGAAGAAGCCTAAAAAGAAGAAGGGGAAAGGCAAAGCGACAACGCCTGCCCCCGAGATGATTATGAGTTCGGGAGTCTCTAAAACTCCCACACGACAAGAAATGGAATCCGAGTCTTTTTACGAAGGCGAGGAATGACAGATAGAGGAGATGTCCCAGGATGTGGCAGAGAAGATAGTCGGGACGGCTGTCATCAAAGTCATGGAGGGACACTTCGCAAAACTCTACTCGAAAATCGACAACCTCAAGACGGAAGTGTCGATGCTCAAAGCAACTGTGGCGAGCCTTGTGGAGGAAAATAAAAAGTTGGGGGAAGTTAGGGGGAATGCGCCAGACCCGGAAATGCAGCCACCAACGACGCCCGTACCGGTGCCAACCACACCAAAAAAGGATCTTACGATCAGGCCACGACCACAGATACAACCGCGCAAGCGGGTGGGAACACCGTTGGCTAGAGAGGTGACAACTCGAAATTGGGAAAAGCAAGTCGAAAAGGACAACACGACGCCTATGAATATCGACGAATCGGATGCGGAGCCAGGGCGACCGGGCAAAGCACCGAGATTAACATCCCCACCACCCACGCTTATGCATTCTCGATATGCTGGAGCTTCGGCAACGGCAAAGAGGAGGGAGGATGATAGGGGAGAAAATGATAAGGGGGGCCGGACGAGAAGTGTACCGAATCCCCGAGAACGACAACGAAGAAGACGAGGGAGGTCTGAGGGGTCATGTGACCGAGTGACCGAACTCAGGAATACGATAACGTGGAGGAAGGAGGATAATGATAGGGGTGGAAGACGACCTGGAGGGAGGGGAGGACAACAAAAGTGGGGGAAGTCTGAAGCCCCGGAAAAAGAAGAAAAGAATGATGAGCGACTGTGACGGAGTCGGGTCGTTACGAAATATGAAGATAGCTGGGGAGTCACGGAGGTGTATGACTGCCGCGGCGGAAGATATGAAAGTTGGCGACCCCGAAAGGGTTAGCCGGGCAGGGCTTAGGAATGGAAGAGAGTTGGAAGAGTTGCAGTTTAGATCGCGCCTATATGGTTTGAAGATCCTGCAGGGCAAGAATGTACTTTATGATTCTCTTTTGTTTTAGTTTGCTTTATTTTTGTGTGCTTTTTTTGTGGGGGTGGGCTTGGGGGAGTAAGTGGCCTTAGGGTCCGCCTTCGAGTAGCGGGAAGTGGGATGGGACGACTTTGCCTAGGAGAGAGATCGGGAGTTTCAACGGCCTTGTGCCCTCCTGGTTGAAGACCGAGGAAGTTCCAGGATGGGGTTAAATATGCCATGGCCGCTAGCGGCCGAATGCAATATGATTACAAACAAACAAAATAGGTTTTTACCACCCCGAATGAAGTGATTTTTTTGGGCCCGGTTTGTGAGAGGTTACAGTGTGGATATTGGGAAAAAATGTAAAAAGGAGAAATTGAGAGCTGGCGACAAAATATGTACCGCATTCCTGACTCGTTCTTTGAGGGGTCACTCGCCAACAGTCCAGCTGTTGAATGTGATAAGCTACTGTCGAAGGCATTCCTCAGCAAAGGATATTCTCCTCTACCTCCCATCTTGGCGCCTGTTATCTGTTCTTCTGTCATTCCTAACACCTCTTTATTGCTAGAAGCCCTAAGGTTCAGCGTGTCATGACTGCTTTTTAGACTTCAAACTTTACTCTTCCCTTCTACACGTATCTTCGACTTTAGATTTGTACCTAGACAGTCAACGTACCATAGACAACACAGGCGGTTCTCCCCTTCGTAATCGCAACAATTTTCAAGGCATGTTCTTCGGGAGCAATTATTCCCCAAGAGTAGCCGACAGCAATATAAGCGACTAACGCTCTACGATGCAGATAAAATGCAAGCTACCAATTGGCAATGTGTACCATTGCTTCCTACATCATAAGCCCAAAAGCACCGGCATACACCTTTAGACTATATCAAGCCAACAGGACCAGGGCAGATATCACTCCGGCCAGTGTTAGTTCAAGCTGGGTCCATGCAATTACAGTGACTCGGTACCTTACTGTATTACAGACACGCTTCATGAATACCTATCTACCTAACTTGTGTTCTCTTCTTCCTTTCTTTCTTCCAACTACCAAAATCTCCACACTACGAACATATCCGACAACATAGCTAAATTCACAACCACGCACACAACAATCGAAAAGCAGAAAGCATTTATACCTAGCGATATTTATAAGAGAAATATCCCCCACCATGTGCAAAGCATGATTTCCAAGAACCTGTCCGACTCAAAGACGAAATTTTTCTGTGATTGGCAGTGGTGGTGATGAGAGCAAAAGAGAAGGAGCGAAGTGATGAGACAATCATGAAGGGCAGGCTTTGAGTGCGGTCATCACGTGGCGTTGGGTTAGGGCTGAGCGGCGGAGCCGCTTTCACTCTACTTCTTGTGTACGTGTCAAATAGATGAATGGACAAGTCAATATACGCATCACCAATTTGGCAGCTGCACCATAAGTCAATATACGCATCACCAATTTGGCAGCTGCACCATAAGTCGACGTACGCTTCCCTCTGCGCCAGGATTGGTCCAACAAATCAGAGGAGGGAGAGAAAGATGATGATTGAACTGTCTATCGTACAGAGAAGAAGATAGACATATATAAGGAAAGAAATCATCTCAAGCACTAAGAGCGAATCACTAAGAGAAAAGCACTAATCAGGCCCGAGGCTCGCGAGGAGATAGGCACCGCACCAAGCCCGCTAAGTCTAGTGTATGCCTTAGTCCCAATGGCCTGCGGGCTAAAGTTAATGCCCGCCTTAGTGTTGATAGATAAGGTTCGTGACTGCTCTTTTAGACTTCACACTTTACTCTTCCCGTTCCCTACGCATCTTGGACCTTTAGACCTGCACCTAGACAGTCACCGCTCTATAGCCAATACACACGGTTCTCCCCTTCACTATCGCAACACTTAGTCCAGATGGCTAAGCTAGTGCCCGCCTTAGTTCCGGTAGCCTTCGGGCTAAATCCCTTAGTCAACAGGTGGAACACCGTCCTCGAGTCTCCCGATGTTAGTTTCTGATTCCTATAGATTCTACAGCACGCAGTACGCAAGCTACCAGAGATTTTTGATCCCAATAGTATGGCTTTACGCTGTGTTGCCAAAGAGACGCACCCATGCTTCATAAGGATTTACGTCACCTTTATATACCAACTTCTTTTAACTTCGGTGCCGTTGATGCTGTCGTGGTACCACTGAACGATGCAAAAGCCCTGCGTACCAAGTTTATTCTAGCATCCTTGACCACCCAGAGCACATGCCGGCGTTTACAGGGTGCAAGGGCACGGACGATCCATCTGCAGCGTCCTTACGGGAGTGGTTCAAAACACACGAGGATGACAACATGATGAAGATGTCGACAATTACGACCTTCTATGTGTAAACTGGAAGGTTCGGATGACTCGAATGACACCGCCAAACGATATCGATATAGTTAATTTAAGCGCCAGAGAGTAATTAAGTTAGCGAATATCACCAATAGAGACATCAGGAATGTAGCTTAGTTGTAGTTGCTGCCAGAGAAATTTATCAATAAAGATAATATAATAGCAATGAGAATGTAAGTTAACCGAACATTCATTACTAGGAGTATGCGGTATTAATAATTAAGCTACCGCAAACGATAATCACAGCGATGATGACATGCCCGCCCCCCTTCGGGATGAAGAGTATGATGTCGAAATGGAATAGCTGAATACATTCAACGAGGATCCTATCTGGGATGATGGTGCTGATATTGATATTGAACGGAACTTCGTATTTCTATCTCCTATTGAGAGTGATACACCACCACGCTCTGCAGTGTTCCCAAGCGGCTAGCCGGCCGCCAGGCTTTTTGCGGCGCAGGCTTTTCAAATAGAGCCTAGGCCTGGCTTGCATCAAGATAAGCCTTAGATTTTGCGACTAGACCGCTTAGGAACATTGTCACTCTCAGGCCATTGCCATTCAATGTAGGAACTCGTCTTTGGGTGACTTCCTACGATCCGCTGGTTTAGCCATGCTTGGCGAGGAACGTTCACAGATAGATATCTGGCAAGCGTTGAGGGCTGCACTAGACAGCAGAGGCAGAGCAGGAGCAAAGGCAGGACTCTCGTGAAAGTGCTGACAGTACTATTACACCACTAACACCGCTGCCATGTATATAGCATTAGGATTTTCTGAGAGTGACCTGCAGTCACTTCCGCAAGGAACATACAGCAAGGAGATAACACCGGAGAAGAATGCGATGTTGCTTCCCAAAGAGTGAGTAAGGTGGGGATACGGCAGCTTGATGTCAAATCACCTATTTACCTCTCTAAGTACAACATGTGGCAAACCACCGCTGCCGAAGCCTAAAGGCGCTCATAGAATTTTTCAATAGCAGCAGCTTCAATTCATTTTTGGCTAAATACCGAATCTTAGATCTGTACGACGAGCCGGTAACATCCATGATCACTAGAGACAGAAATCCACTGGGTCCCAGGACACACTGGCATCCCCGGAAATGAGGAAGCAGATCGCCAAGCGAATCTAGCGAGAGAGGGCCGCAGAGCAGGCACAGTACGAGAACGAGTATACACCTCGGTGGCGAACAGGACCAGACGAACCTCAGAAGCAAAGACGGCAGCGAAGGCTGAGTGGGAGGCCGACAAATGCAGTAAGCACCACGGCTATAGGCTGAAAGGCAAAGCTGGAAGCAAGAGACCCATCCCAATGAACAGTGTGAAGCCTCTGGCAGCCAGGTTCTACCGACTGAAGTCCGGACACGCGCCAGTGGGGACGTACCTAAAACGGTTCGGACACCGAGACGACGACAAATGCTGGTGGTGCGGCGGCGGAGGCAGGACGGTAGCCCAGACGCGGGAGCATCTCTTCCGCCACTGCAGCCGATGGAGAGACCAGCAGAAAACGCTCTGGAAAGTGGTGGGGAAAGCAACGGGATTGAGAGCGGGCAGATGCCGACACGTGCAAGTCTCTGAGCTGCTCTCCATGGAGAAGTGCGATAAAGCGGTGATGGACTTCCTGGCGGCTACTGATGTCGGGAAGTTCCCGCCCAAAATGGACGGAGGAGGAAGAGCCGGCGGGCAACGGGCGGAGGAATAAGAGCCGGCGGGCTCTCCTTGATTTCATCCCTTTTCCTTTGTATTCTATTTTGACCAGCTTATCAGACGCTTGCTTTCTTTCTTTCTTGTATCAGAAGGGGACGACGGGTAGCAGGAGTGGAGCTCCGCCATCTAGCCGGCCAGCCCGGAGGCGGAGGGGATTAAGGGACTGTCATACTCTAAGTAGAGTGAATACAGTATGATTAAAACAAAACAAAACAAACAAACATCTATGATCACGGGCCAGAAAGGTACTAATTTGCACTGTAACAATCCTAACGATGTGGTGGCTCGAAATAATTAGTGGCAACAGGCGAACTGCGAACAATTGTACCAATTCATCATTGAGACATGCCGCGTTGATAGGGGATTTCCAGATTAACAGTCATGTATTTCGATTGTTGGCTTGTTTGGCATTGAACCCCGGTTGAGGGTCGTTATATGAAGGCTGTTGCTAGTGGACAGGTAGTACAACAGGCTCAGCGGAGTGTAAGGTAGCCAACTGGGTTGGGAGTTCCGGTTGGATAAGCATTGACAGTTCGGTTGTGTGATTGATAGGCATTGGTCTGTTTTTTCCATCTTTGTTTACGTTAGGGAGTGAATATATTTTTTTGCTTGCGTGGAGATTAATGTTTTTTTTTTGTTTACATTTGGGGATTAATGTTTTTTTTTATTTTTGATTGAGAATAAGACAACTGTCCGATGGTTTTCGGTTGCATCGTTCCTAACCAGGTTCTAAGTGAAGTTTATATATCGTGAGATCTTCTACAATTCTATAAGTATCACAACACTTAACTATCAATATATTGATGGCGATGCTCAACAGCCTAGCAGATAGCTAGAGGCGGTGCTCTAGATTCAAATGGAAGCAGTCTAGAAACAATGCTTAGGTTGTTAGACCAATCCTGGCGCAGAGGGAAGCGTACGTCGACTTATGGTGCAGCTGCCAAATTGCTGATGCGTATATTGACTTATCTATTCATCTATTTGACACGTACACAAGAAGTAGAGTAAATGCAGCTCCGCCGCTCAACCATAACCTAACACCACGTGATGACCGCACTCGAAAGCCGCCCAACATAGGTGCTGGAGACGAGGAGAAGTTATGAAATGTTCTAGTCAGTTCACGGAGAATGTCATTCCGCGGAGTGACTAGTCAGTTCACGGAGTCCCACCTTTCGTGAATGAACCAGTCAGATCACGGTTCCGCGAACTGACTAGAGTATATATGTGCCAATTAAACCTAACTAAAAATTATCATTACTCTGTACATCATTATCGTTATCCCTTCGAATGCTTGTATCCCTCGGCGTCGTCGTTGTTGTCCGAGCGCAGCGCTGGCAGAGACAGCAGCAGCGGTGGCGATAATGACATCAATTGAGAACTATTGGATTACAGTTACCGACGGAAATACCTCATTGAAGGAGAGTTGGTGCTTGGACTGTGCCCAACCTCTCACATTTGCGGAGATCGGCGAAAGTTCGTACAGTACACGGAGTGCGCCAAGCGAGAAGAGCAGAAGATTCACGACTTGGCTGGAAGAGTAGTAGGTAACGCTATGGGGCATGGAGATGTACAGTGGAGGCTTCGGGTTCCTAGAGGCCGTAGGAACAAAGTAGTTGTGAGGAATGTTTTGCATGTGGAAAGAGCACACAATTCCCTATCACAATCACGACTGATTCATCGGGGATTGCGGAATGTTCCAGTCAACGGCTAGGAATCAAGATATACCACAAAGCGCCGGCATATGACAGTGGTCGAGGTCGAAGTCGAGGAAGTCTTGTGGGCGTGGCTCCCTAGGTTGGAGGGTAATTCTGACTGGATGTGAAGGTTTCACAAAAGGGATCCAGTTATGGTGGCCGGCATTCTAGAGAATAGTTGTTTCGGAGGAGCTCTACGCACGGTTAATTGTTTAGGAGGAGCTTCCGGCAAGGTTCAACGTTTGTTTTCTTCATGGTTTAGTCCTTACGGCCGTGATACCTCCCTAAAAAAGTGTGTAGTGAGAACCACGGGACAGTAACGGGACAGGAATGATGGTCCAACTTCCCATCCATGAACGGGGTTTGGGATGCCGAAAATACAAAATTCCGGGTGGTATTGGTCGGTATTTCGTGTCAAATCGACAAAATCGGCCGCCGCATAAGAAGGGTTTCTCCGAATCAAGATCGGACACGCGGGGCTTTGTACTTGTCAATTAGACTGAGAGATCGTGAGTGAGTTTGCGGTAAATTGAGAGATTCAGCACAATAATTATGGCTAGCTGAGTGCGCTTACACGCCCATTCATGCAGGCATATATGCGCATGCATGAATGGGCAGGTAAGTGTGCAAGGCACTCGTGTACACTCGACGAACTGACTAGTCAGCTCATGGAGTGGATATGCGAGACAATGCTCCGCGAAGTAACAGGTCAGCCCACGGAGTGCGTAGACTCCGTGAGCTGACTAGTCAGTTTGTGGAGCCCAGTTACTCCGCGAAATTGACTAGTTACTCCGCGGTCTGACATTCTCCGTGAACTGACTAGAACATGAAATACTTCTGACACTGGATATATCCATTCAAGTATAGAGTTCCTATTGGCCCTGGTATCATTTTGGGTCCAGTATCGTCGTCCAGGGCGATATTTCTCAAACCTAAAAATTGCAGACTGGTTTGGGGCATGACTTTGCCAGCACAGCACTGACTATTGAGAATCCTGTAAGTACGTAAACTGCTCCAGAAAACTGACATACTAGCCTCGATGACCGTTGTAGTAGATAGTTGTTGCTCATCATGTGTGGTGTTGTTGTGGTTGCATATCTGCATTCGAATGTCTGAAATCCTAAGTAAACGAAAACGTAATATCTCACTCCCCCCACACCCCCCATTTCCATCCCGTCTCTCCCCATCCCCACAGCACTAAAAATACTCCCAATAGATTTTCCAAACCCGCCTAATCCTGTAGAAAAGAATATAACTCTTAAAAAAAAGGTCCACCTGGGGTCATGCATCGGTCTCGGAGTCGAACCCACACTCGGCAGCAAGTGTGGTTCCGCTTATAGCATCTGACATTCCGTCTAGAAACAAGTCCCAAACCGTTGAGCTAGCATGGCCTGGTGGAATTGCAGCAGAGGGTCGTGGTAAACCCTCAACGCTGGGGAATGGCTGTTAATTTGCAAATGGGGGAGTTATTTAGGGCACCACATACTGGTGGCTAGAATTAACAATTATTAACAGCAGTTTTTGCAGAGAGAGCAGGTTAACGGAATAATTGGCGTGGCAGAGGTATTCGGAATCACGGCAGCGCTACACCCACCGGACTAAGACAGATATTCTCAGCCTCCAATCATCCTCATAGGCCGTCCTCGTTTCGTCTAAAGTTCTATATTTCCATTCCTCACACAGTATCTCAAATACCTACTATCGCCGTCCCGACATCCTCCTCTTTCTCCTACCTCTCCTCAGTCTCCCACACACCTCCAACAACCACTCCCTCCGTATGAGAATTCACAGTCGCTACCATACTTTCGGTGGCACTCACCATTGTCTGTGTATTCAGTCGCGTTACGTCTACAACCATGATCATAACTAGCCTCCCATTCCCTTCAATGTTTGAGCCCGGCAGGACCTTTCGACACTACTGCTTCTCATCGTCGCTACGTCGAGTTTCACAACAACAGTGAGTAGCAACAGCAGTTCACACACCGTTGCTCCTGTACCTTCGAATATGGTAACATTGCAGGTAACCTTGCACCTCCCAGTCCGAAACATTAACATAACTTGCTTGGAGTCATACCTTGACACGGTGTGTTGTACTGGTTTGTGTCTACGTTAGAATTGGAAGCTGATTTACCTGAGCCTAGTAGCTTCTTCTGTTGGCTAGTGGTCATTGGTGCATCTGTTTTGTTGGTCAAGATGTAACGTATTTTACGGTCTAACCGCCCACGGCCTAGCAACCGACCACGCAAAAAAGCATGCAAGCTTGTTTGTTTGTAATCATTTTGCATTCACCCCCGAAGGGAGGTGCCCGACTAAGTTACCATAAGCCGGCCGACCACTAGTGGTCATGGCATTTAAACCCCAATCCCCGAAACTTCCTCGGTCTTCAACCGGGAGGGCACAAGGCCGTTGAAACTCCCAATCTCCCTCCTAGGCAAAGTCATCTCTCCCACTTCCCGCTACTCCGAAGAGCCCACCCCCATAAAAAACGCACCAAAAATAAAGCAAACTAAAACAAAAGAGAATCGTAAAGTACATTCTTGACCTGCAGGATCTTCAAACCATATAGGCGCGATCTAAACTGCAACTCTTCCGACTCTCCTCCATTCCTAAGCCCTGCCCGGCTAACCCTTACGGGGTCGCCAACTTTCATATCTTCCACCGCGGCAGTCATACACCTCCATAACTCCACGGTCATCATTATATTTCGTAACGACCCGACTCTGTTGCGGTCGCCCATCCTTCTCTTTTTGCCTTTCCGAGGCTTCAGACTCCCCCCACTTTTGTTGTCCTCCCCTCCCTCTGGGTCGTCTTCCACCTCTATCATTATCCTCCTTCCTCCACGTTATCGTATTCCTGAGTTCGGTCACTCGGTCACATGACCCCTCAGACCTCCCTCGTCTTCTTCTTTGTCTTTCTCGGGGATTCGGTAAACTTCTTGTCCGGCCCCCCTTATCATTTTCTCCCCTATCATCCTCCCTCCTCTTAACCGTTGCCGAAGCTCCAGCGTATCGAGAATGCATAAGCGTGGGTGGTGGGGATGTTAATCTCGGTGCTTTACCCGGTCGCCCTGGTTCCACATCCGATTCGTCAATATTCATAGGAGTCGCGTTGTCCTTTTCGACTTGCTTCCCCCAATTTCGAGTTATTATTTCTCGGGCCAACGGGGTTCCCACACGCTTTCGTGCTTGTAACTGTGGTCGTGGCCTGATCGTAAGATCCTTTTTTGGTGTTTGGGGCGTCGTTGTTTGCTGCTTTTCCGGGTCTGGCACATACCTCCCAACTTCACCCAACTTTTTATTTTCCTCCACAAGGCTCGCAACAATTGTTTTGAGCGTCGACACTTCCGTCTTCAGGTTGTCGATTTTCGAGTAGAGCTTTGCGAAATGTCCCTCCATGACTTTGATGACAGCCGTTCCGACTATCTTCTCTGCCACATCCTGGGGCATCTCTAAATCATCATCACCCTCGTAGATCGGAATCTTCTCAGGTGAAATCGTTTGTTGTTGTTTTGGGGTTTTGGAGCCCCCTGAACTCATAATCGTCTTGGGTGCAGGCGTTGTCGCTTTGCCTTTCCCCTTCTTCTTCTTTGAATTCTTCTTTCCACTAGAAGAGGCGAAAATAGGAATCATCGTGGAAGCGACGGTATTATCGCCGTCACTATCGTGGTTGAAATCGTAATCGGAATGGGTGGAGGAATCATCAGAATCCCACAAACCATCCTCTTCAAGCATCTCCCTTAAAAGGCCGAAGCGGGAGGAATCGGTTTTTGGTGTAGAGCTAACAGAGGGACCCACGCTGGGCGTTGGGGTCCTCAAAGGGCGTCCAACTCTAGGCATCGTGAGGCCGTAGAGAAATTACGGGACGGCTTGTGGTTGGCCAGCGACCCACGGCTTGGCCAAAGCTAGCGGTGAGGTGGTGTGTCGAGGTGTCGGTAAAAAAAAAAAAAAAAAAAAAAAGCATACAAGCGCCCGGAGCGGGGTTGTTAATTACCCCGCTCAGACACTCAATTTTCACTCTTGCCCCGCAACAACGCAACCATGGGAAGAGTGAAGTGCAGAGTTGCAGCGATTGACAGAGAGAATGAGATTCGCAAAGCCAAACATGCGTACCGCACAGGTCTTGAACCATCTATCCGCGCTGCTGCTTCAACATACGGTATACCATATGGAACCTTGCGAGACCGACTCAGAGGAGCACAGCCAAGGGGTGCAGCACATGAGAAGGAGCAGCTGCTGACTCCAGAAGAGCAGAAATCAATTGTTAGATTTTGTGAAACTCTAGATGACTTGGGACATCCATTGCAAGGGAAGATGGTTAAGGCATTTGCGATGTCCCTTCTACCTTCACATCGGGGACGACAACTTGGTAAACACTAGATGACACACTTTCTCAACCGCCATCCTGCCATCACTACCAAGTTCAGCCAGCGTCTGGATAGACAAAGGGCTAATGCAAATGATCCTGCAATTTTGAAGGACTTTTTTCGCAAGGTATATCATTTTAGTATATACATCAATATTCAGCTAATACTGGTCACTGTAGCTTGGAAAACTTGTCAGAAAGCTCAATGCACAACCAGAAAACATATACAATATGGATGAAAAGGGCTTTCTACTTGGTCAAGCTCTCAAAGTGAAGGTGATATGCCGTAGAGGTTGAAAGAATCCCCGCTATACCCAGGATGGAAATCACGAAATGGTTACAGTTATAGAGTGCATTTCAGCAGATGGCAGAGTTATACCACCCATGTATATCTACAAGGGATCTAGGCATCTACTAGGATGGCATGCTGGCATGCAAGATAAAGAGCAAGCAACATTTGCATGGTCAACTAAAGGCTGGACTGACAATGAACTGGGACTGGAATGGGTGGAACAGAACTTTGAGAAATATACTACTAAGATGTTTGTACCATGAGATTGATCTCCTGCTTATGCTGACTATTACAGTGCAAAGGGCAAGCCACGTATTCTAATCCTTGATGGGCATGGCTCTCATCTAACATGGCAATTTTTTGATTTTTGCTTGAAAAGAAATATCCACCCTATTTGCCTTCCTGCACACTCTACACACATCCTTCAACCTCTAGATGTTGGGCTGTTTGGTCCTCTTTCGCGCTGCTACAGCAATGAACTGGATATATGGGTTAGAAAAGGAGGGAATGCAATTAAGAAAGGACAGTTTTATAAGTAAGTCCACCTGCTATATCACTTTATACTCCACTCTAACTCTTTCCTACAGCCTTGTCACACGTGCTAGAGCTGCAGCATA
>Ga0307514_10000671_pt1 | contig 61418 bp, 64 predicted proteins | sample 16_EM_MG_FD_203088 | JGI IMG/M metagenome (GOLD analysis project Ga0307514, IMG submission 203088) | Populus trichocarpa ectomycorrhiza microbial communities from riparian zone in the Pacific Northwest, United States - 16_EM | ecosystem: Host-associated > Plants > Roots > Unclassified | place... | reverse complement strand
TGCATTGAATATGGCAGGGCATGAGGGTAACCATGTTGTAGAGCGTATTTACTTCCATAGTTGTGAATATAGCTGGAATCACCATCGTCATAATATATCACGAGATGTGGCTGGAGGTGCTGCTGCCCGGGGGGTTGCAGGGATGGTGATTTCTCATCGATAAGAATCCCGTTATAAGTAGGTATGTACTGTATGTGACTAAGCAAATTTTTGTATGGGCAGACCCTTTAAGTAAACGGTCAGAGTTCAGGGTCTTGGCATGAGACTATTAAGTAAAAGCTAATCATTCTTCTCCCCGCAGCGTATTTATTTTAGTGTAGGTAGATAAGAGTCTGGGCACGAGATCAATATATGGTCCCTACGCAGCCAATTTTGCGAAACCATCACCACCATGAATTACGTTTAGTTTTTCTCAAGGCTCATGCCCCCCAAATACACCGAGAACGGAAGTGTCCCCGGCGAAAAGTTCAGAAGTTGGGGGAGTTGTTGGCAAGTACCTTATTTGAAAAAAACAAGGCCACGTATCCGCAAGCTCCACTTGGTGAACTACTAATTCAGGAGCTATCATTCCTCCTTAGCTGTGTTAGTTTCATGATTTGTGTCTACTTCCTGGATATCAGCAGAATTTATAGCATTGTTTTTTGGGGGGGCACTTTTGGTGTATCATTTGTGCCTCCCCCCCGCCAAGCATTGGCAAAAAGGGTAGGTACGTGGAACCTCAGACGAGCAATGGTTCGCAGATCGATTTTTTACAGTATATCCAGCTTAGGGCCATTCGTATATAACAGCCAACGCGATTTAAGCACCCACTCAAATAAATCGGTCTGGGCACGAGAACAAGCCAACGCAACCTCATGTGTGAGTAGCGTGGCTGTATACGTATAGGTGGTATCTCTTGAAATGAAGTATACTCACATACGACACCCCCAGGAATACTTATAACCAGGGTGCTCCTGGACACCCATTAACTTATGCTCTCATTATGGATATCTTGCATTTTCAATGTTTGTTAATTCTAGTCTCGGGACCATAGATGTGTTAGCCCATCACGTGATCAAACCACCGCGTATATTTTATAAGAAAACATCTTGTACTATTAACTATTAGCGTAACCAACCTAATCAACGCTAGATTTTCACTCCCGCAAGCCAAGCCATTCCACAATCGTGTGCATTCCGTTTTCTTTGGCAATCTCCAATGCTGTCTTCCCATACGGGCTTTTGGCTCGCAACTGCACGCCGCGATCAAGCAATACCCTGACCACATCTTCTAATCCATTCTGGCACGCAAGCATCATCGGTGTCCAGCCCAGCGTTACAGTTGCTTTCCCATCAGCCACTTCTTCGCCACTTCTTTCACCTGGTACATTATCATACTGTCGCACCCATGGCGGCTCTGGGACACACCCAGCGTCGAGCAGCATGTGGCAGATTTTTCGGTGCTTCCCCGCTGCAGCTAGCAGCAATGCGGTTTCATCATGTGGAGATATTATATTCATATCTGCCCCAGCTTCCAGAAGCAGTGACACTGCTTCTAAATCCCCTCTAAACGCAGCGTGCATCAGTGGGGTCCAGTCATGCATGGAGGGGGTTTCAGTATCAGCTTTGCATTCCAGAAGAAGCTTCATAATAGGTACATTGCCACGGCAGCTCGCCTCTGCAAGTGCTGTCCAGCGATCCGGCGATGCGTGATTGACATCAGCTCCGCGGGAGGTCAGGAGGTCAACGACTTTTACATTGCCACTCCGTGCGCACAGCATCAGTGTAGTCCAGCCTTTTGCATTGGTGGCATCGATATTAGCCCCATTCGATAGCAAAATGTGTAGAATTTCACAGTGACCGTTCGATGCTGCAAGCATGAAGGCTGTCTCGCCAGTGTCGACACTAGTCTCTTCAATATCTGCGCCAGACGTGAGGCATTCCATCGTTGCGGCCACATCCCCCGCAGCAGCCGCAACCATAAGTGGTGTCAAGGTTGCACGCTCTTCGGAGGCAAAGCTTTTGACACTCTCGGCCTGTTGGTGCTGAACCTGGCGCCGCAATCTTTGAAGTCTGCAAAATTCTTTGGACTTCTTAACATCCGCACCATAATCAATCAATAGCTTGCAAATTTCCATAAACCCGGCCGCTGCAGCACAATCCAGGGCCGTTTTCCCATCCTTTGTCAACGCATCTAGGTTGGCGCCGCTGTCGATCAGAATCTTCAACGCTTTGGCATTCCCTTGTTGTGCGGCCAGCACCAAGGCCGTCTCACCGCTATTTGTCCTTGCCTCCAGGAGTTGGTTTCGCAAGTGCTGGTCATGGGCTACCATTATCGTCACATCCATCTTGGGGTCATGTCCCAAGTCAGCAAGGTGGTGGAGGATGGTCCACCCAACCGAGTCCACTATCGGAACACGTATCAGTGCCTCACCCCCCCAATATTTGGGATGGTGAAGCTTCAACCTGAAGGTCTCGCTATCTTCTGTTCCTAGCAAATTGGCAATGGCTTCGGAATTCTCTTGCTTCTCTTCAGCCGCTTGCAATTGGATACTAGTAGCCGGAGAAGGAAGATGCCCCTGCTTCTGTGAATCGACTAACTCCTATTTTTTATATCACTAGCGTTAGCCTATGCATACGCTACGCTCCCCAGCACTGTTCATAAATATATGTTGATATCACAGACCTTAACGCAGTGCCGAAACCAATTCCAGCCCTTTTCTGTAGCTCTAATAGTTCGCCAACCCCGGCAAGCCTCACAAAATCCCTGCCACTTCCCCTCGTGCTTCCGCAAGTTGGATGGGCGAGGCAGCGGGATACCTGAAGAATGAATACCATGTTTATACATGAGATTTTCCCTGTAGGAACCGTCTCCAATATTGAGCCAAACCCCTGGCTCACATCGCCCACAGAACCCTTCCATGTCCTTCCCATATCCACGAACATAGCCCGGAGTAAAGAGATCGCCACCAAACATTGGTTCCTCCCGCCGTGCCCTGAAATCAACATCTTCATTTTCAAAGTCCCTCTGTGGTGGGGTAAAATTCATTGGAGGAAGCCAACCCATGGCCAGTTCTGGAGTATCTTCTATACCAACAACATCTACGCTGGTATCGACATTCAGACCCGTCACCAGCTGCAGGTCTTTGAGGTCAAACTCCAGTTGACCTTGCAGAAACCTAGAATCCAAAGCTGTTTGGCTAGCATCCCCACGGCCAACTTCCTCTTGGGCGTCATAATCCTGATCTTCTGCTGCGAGTACAGCATGGTCCTCTTCATCTGATCCCTCTCCTCCATCTTGCAACTGTTTCTCGCTAGCTTGTGATTCTGCCAAGTCCTGAGGCATTTCCACCAACTCATCCTTTGGCAGCACGAACAAAGCTAATTGCTCAAGATGCCGCCCCAGATGCCGCCTGAACGTTTTCAATTTCAAAATAATCAGTTCATTACTATTAGCCAGGCCTAACTCGCTACCGCTAAGGTGGCGACGTTGCTTCAGAATCTCGTCATAGTCGCACAGGGGGCACTCAGTTGCGAGAATTTCTTGGATAGGTCTCTCTGAGCGTTCCGTCAGGGCCTGAAGTTCACCACTACCATTGGCAGATAGTAGGTGTGGGTGCTCCTGTCTTATGTGCACCCGAAAGCTCTTTGCGGATGACAGTACGGCAGAACAGGCTCCACAATACCACTGTAGTCGATGAGCCTCAAGCTCATGGTTAAACCATTGGTGGCACGAATCGAAGGGAGGATGAGAGCACCCCGGTTGGGTGCACACGTAGGAGCTTAAATCGGAGAAGACATGTTTTCTATGGGTATATGCACGTTAATAAGTAATTTAGCCAAGGCAGAGCTTTTATTCAAAGCATGTCCTTAAAATTTCAGTGCCAGAGCTAGTGCTCACTTACGCCCATGCAGTCCTTCCAGTGATAGAAACAATTTGAAAACAATAAGGACACTCAAACGGGCCTCCGTTCGCCGATTCAGGTGGTGGCTGTGGGAAATATGACATTGTTATTTCAGAATCACCCTTCACAGATTCCGAATATGTTGTCTCAGAGAAACCAGCTTCAGACCCCTGGCTCTCCTCGTCTGGCTCCAGTGGTGGAACAGCATAAAATGTCGATGCTACCGTGGAGCTAAGACCAGTTCTCTCACTTTGATTCGATGGGATATCAGCATTGCCCTTCTGAACGTCATCCCCAAGAGGTAGTCTGGTGCACGGCCAGCGGCCTAGTCCCACGGTGGGGGATTCTGGATTGAATTCTAGACTCGGCTGTCTACATAATTTCGCACGATGCCTCTGTTTGTAGGCCAACCATTGTCTTCTTCTCGCATTGGCCTTTCCTAGACGCTCCATAAGCTCAGAATTGTTCCTTGCGAAAGGAAATCTGTCCTGCACATGGCGGATATCGATTTGTGTTTCCGTCTCGCTTATGTCCACCGCGAAGCTAGCAAATTTGTTTCGCCGTGTGGACTTATGAATAAACATTGAGAGCTGGAATAACCCACGCAAAGCCTCCTTCATCGCAAGAGCAAGTTCGTTGGATTCTGTCATGCGCTGTGGTTCAGCCTGAGATCCCACATCGCTTGCAGAATCTGGCGACATGCCCGGGCTTTGTTGTAGGTCTCCAGTACTACTCTCATCATCACTATCCATGTCGCTAAATTCACCAGCACAAAAATTAAAAACTTCATCTGTGGAGAACCAAACTTCCTGCTGGCGCACGCCAGATATAATATCCAATACTGCGACAAAACCCGTCAGCAACTCGAACCTTCGTACTCACTGGTATTTTGAAACAACCTACATTGCGAGAGAGTAGAGTTAAGGTGTCTCAATAATCTGAGAACCTCCTCTTTCACATCCGCGTGACGGAGGCGATAATCCAACGAAGCTCTCCCACGCTGTAGCGCCCCAATATTAGACGTCCAGACGTTGAAGCGGGCCCAGGTATCCTTCAGGAATTCGCTCGATACGTTCAGGTCATTCAAATCCACATCCAGCCCGCCTGTTGTATCGTCAACTTGTTCGCTAGGACTTTTGAGCTCCAAGGCCTGGAGATTGTACGTGACAAGTTTGAACCTTTGCACGCATTTTGTAGACTCATCTGCAATATCATTCGTAATCTCTTTTTGGGATATGTCGGCCATAGCGCTTCCTGAACCACCCGTAGGGAACTCACAATGGTCAGTGTCCAGAGAGTCGATTCTGGAGAAACCACCAGCCGACAACGTGAAACATACTACTTAGTAGTACCATGCAAGCAGCAGCCAGCTTAGTCTTGCTGCAGCTGGCGGTACATGCCACCCAAACTTCACTGACCACATTCCACATTTGAGAATACAACGATAGTGTTACATAATTGCACCCAATGGGATGTCTGCCAGTAGGAGAACCAGACTACAGTAAGAGCACTCGCCTGATTGAATATATGCGGATGCAGTTACATAGGCCTTTTTCAATGCAGAGACAGACTGTTTTGAGATTACGAAAATACCAGAATACCACTTATTGATGGGCTTAGTATCTGGGTGTAATGAACTGACGATACTGGTAGTAATTCTGGTCAAGCCCAATAGGGGACTCGGGGCGTCCCTGACCGTCCATAATCAATGAAAGATCACCGTAGTGGTGGAGGTACCAGTTCAAGTTATCTGTGGTCCTGAATGGGTCTCGGTGTCCGTATCTGCTCCTATTTGAATTTTGATGGAACCAACACTCTACACCAACACCCTGGCATGTAAGTACTAACTCCATCTGTAAACTCCACGGCATAAGCGAGCGGAACGGAAACGGCCTGCGGGGGCAAGGATCTTTGCCCAACCATTTAACGCGGTACCACTCCTACCTATTTATAAAAAAACAAGCAACCGAGACGATTGTTTTGGGTGTGTTTAGCAATGACTGATTGCCAGGCATCTGCGGTGGGTATCCATATACATCCAACATGTATCCCGTACCAGGGCCTACTGATAATTGTGATATATATGAACTTAAGCTTCCATAAATACTTACATATCCCTGGCCATGAGGGCTCACACATCGTAAGATCCCTGTGCATACCACGCAGAGACTGGGTGAGGCACGACGTGGGGGCCGTACCTGTATTCAGCCACCTCCAGTAGTGCCAATTTTTCTTCAGCATTAGAATCCACAATGGTAATATATAGCCTTACTGTGGTATCGTATCGCCCGTCTCAGATCCAACAGTAGTTTACTAATATCATACCCCGTACAGACCCACGAGTTCACAACAAAAATCTTGTTAATATGGTCACTGGTGTTGAAATCGCTGGCGTCATCCTAGCGACCTTTCCCCTAATCATTAGTGGCCTCGATGCCTATGAGAACGGCTTCCAGACTATGAAAGAATGGTCACGTTTCCGTAAGGAGTACCTGGTATTCATGACTGCCTTAGGCAAACAAAAACTTTTCTTTCGCCAGAATATTACTACTCTACTTGATCCTATCGTCAAATCAGAAGACCACATGCTGCGGTTGCTCGAGGACCCAGGGGGGAAGGATTGGAAAGACCCAGAGCTCGATAATAAGTTAAGGTGCAGGTTGGAAGGATTAGAAGAGACGTACGAATGCTACATGGAAACTGTGAATTCGATTCTTGCTCTGCTTGAGAAACTGAAGGGAAAGTTGAAACTAGGGGAGGGTGAGGTAAGCATCCAAAAGATCGCATGATCCATCCAAGCATGCAACTAATATATTTACCCAGGTCCATTGGACAGCAAACGCAACTGCCAGTGGAATGGTTCGCTTAGAATATGAATTCAGGCGCCTAACTTACACACTCGGCCGGAAGAAACGAACGGCCATCTTGTCAAAGATTGAAAAACACATAGATGAGATGTCCAGAATCCTTAGTAACAGCGAGCGACTGGCACCACAACGAATTAAGCGAAAATCTCCGATTTCCAAGCACTTACAGCGGGTCCGAGGCCAGGCCAGTAGCCTCCATACTGCCCTCTCACAGGCATGGAAATGCAACTGTTCCTTGGGCCACGCAACAAAACTCCTTCTCGAGAGGCGAGTTAATACTTCGGAAGAAACCAAGATCTACGACTGGGAGATGGAGGATTCAGCCATTAAATTCGAGGTCTACTTTTCTATCAACCTTGAGCCATCGATATCAGATGCCCTCAACAAAAAGTCAAGCACCTCCGAGTGGTACGCAACAGCCATAACCATTGACCCTAGTCTAAACCCTGACCGAGCACACCTCGACGGCTTAGCAGGGATCCATGGAACTCCGAGCTCAAGGTCTTCAATAGCCCCCTTCATAAGCAGCTTAACAAAGACTGGCTCGAAGAGCACAAGACCATTGCTTGACGAATGTCGTCGTGTTTCCTTTGCGGACACATCTGTATCATCAAAGTCAATAAGCTCTATCAATGAAGTGTCAGAAATTATTGATCTCTGCTCCACCTTGAACCAGCAGCTCTTGTCCCAACAGAATGTTGGCTACCTTCGAGACCAACGGTTGGATAAACTGCACACAATCACACTGGGTGCAAACTCTCAGCTGCCTTCGGGAACCTATAAGATCGTCAGTCTAGCCTCTCTCTTGGGGACAGAGAAATACAAAAACTCCAATGTATCATCAGCCCTAACTCGGCGGCGAGCACGACTGGAAGTCGCTGTCATTCTTGCGACGTCGCTTCTTCAACTCCACCCTGGGCCATGGTTGGGAGAACGGTGGGGAAAGCAAGATATCTTTTTCTTCCAAGGTGTGGACGGGATAATACATACTCACCTCCCTTTCTTGTTGAGCCGATTCCAATCTTCCACTACTTTGCAATGCAGCCCCAAGATAGATGGAACTCCCAAATTCCATGGCGGTCCTAGCCCCCCTCTACTTTCTCTAGGCATACTGATTCTAGAACTCTGGTTCAACCAGCCAATTGAATCTCTCCGATTCCGGAACGACTATCTTGGTAAAGGCGGGAAAGCAACAGAGTATACCGACTACAATACTGCTCAAAAGTGGCAGGAACAGACAATGGATGAGGCGGGGCCAGACCTGCATGATCCCACAAGGAGGTGCATTTATTGTGCATTCGGTGCATCTAGTCAGAATCTAGAGGATGATGAATTAAGGAAGGCAGTTTGTGACGGAGTTATAGCCCCCCTAGAAAGGCTCCTGCAGAGGTTCGAAGAAGTCTAAAGTCAGAAAAGCGAGACAAACCTCTTGGTTTTATGAATCTGATGGTAGTGGTCGCTTATTAGTTTGGGGAAATTCCTAAACCTTGTATACGAATGTGCATCGAGTTTCAAACCCGTATTAGTTCTTCAGTTCGTGGTGTGACTCGTACCAGGGGCAAAATTAAATCTATGCTTCTGATACTAATCTCTAGCTACAATGCATTTCCAGGCTTCAGGCTCATATCTTTTTGGTGAAGGTCACATCATCACCAAAACCTGAAATTTGTGCTCCATATCTTGTTGTGAAGTAGAGTAAGGAAGTAGCCTATGTCTCGGCATAAAAGAGCTCGACCGCAAGTATGAAATGCAAAGGGAGAGAACATAGGCTCCGTCAATTCGATTACTGAATGACAGACACACACGCACCTCAGTGGGAATAATGAATGATTCCACTACAATCTTTGCGCATTACCAGCTACTAAGTTTGGAAACGTTATGTAATTAGATCCTCCATGGTTCTTCGATCAAGATGCAGCGCTCATACTTAAGTATGGATATATGCCTTTAACTCAGCTCCATCTCCTTTTGTGCTGCGAGCAAAATCGCACTGACAACCTTAGCAATGGCCCAGACTTTTTCTTCCTCATACCTCCTTGCGACAATCTGCACCCCAACAGGGGCCCCATGGTAAATTTCGGGGTCATCTTCAACGCCCTCTTGATGTTAGCCCTCCTGGAGCCTTTCACAGGAAATACTGCTCTCTCATTGATAGGATGGAAAGAGGTTAGCTTACATGCTTCCCAATTCAGTGCGTCAACTTCTCCCCTGGGCTGGTACGATTTATCGTAGGGGTCAAGAGTTTTATCGGCGAACGTTACAGGAATGACTGCGGCACTGTATGACATGAGATTAATAGCTTCTGTGTATGCAGTATGGTAGTATTTCCCTGGTATAACTGCCGCGTGTGGAGCTACTGGCATTATGACGGCATCCACAATTTGACCTACATGAGCATATACCATTAGGAATCTTGAATAAATAGCGAGTATGCAACACAAGTTCGAGAAGGGAAAGTTTCAGTTAACCCACCATCATCACAATCAGTAGAATTCCAGTAATCGGAATACGCCGCATTATAATCCCTCCCCTCTAGAGTCAATTCTTGATATTTCAATAGGTTTATCGGGTCGCGGAGTTTGAATGTCCGCTCGAGTGCGGGAAGTAGAGGCTCTCCCGAGAGTGATAATTGCGTGTGAACGTCATGAGCACCATCAGCGAGTAGAAATTCGAGCTACCGGTAGGGGTTACGTTAGCTACTTGATCGTAATTGTCTAACGTTTTCAGAGGCAGGGAAAACGGGCCAATACCACCCCTTGGAAGACTTACATGTACCCTTTTTGCTGTTGTTTGCGATGGTGGGTTCCACTCAACTATCTAATTAGACACAAAGTAGTCTCAATAACACTGTGTGTATATATCAACCGCTTCAGTGGAAATGCAAACCTTATGGCCAGCCTTCTGCACTGCTTCAACCACCATCCTCAGCCCTCTCTTGATTGGTGGCTGGGGCTCCACCACTCCATTAGTCCAATATATGCCCAATTTTAATGGACGTTCACCCAGTTTTACTGAACCATTTTCTGCTGAAGCACGATGCAGTACCTCATCCGCCACCTGTTGGCGCCAGGGGATGCTAACCACCTCAGGATCCCTCAGCCATGGCTTAGTGGAAAGCACGGAGCTCATAATCAACTGTAGGCCATCAAGGGAGGTGGATAAAAACCCTACAGAAGAGGGGTAGGTATTTTGTCCTGGGTTCTGTTGAACAGGTTTGCATTCGAGGGTTAGCAAAAGCATAACAATCACGGCCCTGGCCAAAGCCCCCAGACCGCGGTGGGGAGTACGCTTTTGCTATAGGTCATGGGGGAGTATTCAGGAAAAGGGTTTAGTCACCGTATTTGCAACATCTCTGTAAGAAAAACGGCTATGTGTTGGCTTAATGGAATATACTCCACAAAACGCAGCAGGAATGCGGACAGAGCCACCTAACACACGCATCAGAACGGCCTATAAAACTATCTGAGACGAAATAGTATGATTTACCTATATCAGTTCCAACACCTACCGAACTACCTCCTAAAGAGAGTAGGGCTCCCTCCCCTGGTTCAGGCCGTAGAAGAGCATCAGAATCAACATTGCAAAGGATCAGGGAAAAGACTACCTCCAGATGACCCTCCGCAAGAGAGATTCTGGTTGACAGGATTCAAAGTTTGCCCGATCAGATTGTTGACGGTTTCACCGAACTGCCAGTCTCGTTTTAGACACAGAATACTTAATGACCATGAGGGAGACAGCCCCTCGTCTGAAATATCCACATACCAAAAGCGTTTGTGGTAGACTCGTCTATTGAACATCAGTGGCAGCCACGAAAGCCATTTTACCTGATAGTCAAAAAAGACATACCTTGCAATATAATACGGCCCCAAGGGATAGTAATTCTCTAACAACCTGACTTTCCACAAGATGGACCTTTTCTGGATCCTTCCTACCTTCATATGTGTCAATCCAGCCTATGTAACCCATGGTGGTATCGGCCCCTTTAACGTGAAATTGGTCTTTGAGACTGACGGGCAGTCCATGGAGTGGGCCAACGGGTTTATTGTATTTGCGCAGATACTCATCAAGTTCTTTGGCTCGAGCCAGGGCTTGATCAAACATAATCTCGTGAAGACAGTTGTTCTGCATATATGAGAATATGCATCAATTTCAACACTATGAAGAACAGATGTAGAAGGCTCCAATCAAACGCCCAAGGTTAAAGTCCTTTTCTCTACTTACAATCTGGTGTGCCACGGCCGCAGCCTTTGAATATGCTCTTGCTACCTCCAGCGCAGAGAAGCACTTTGTGCGAATTCGCTCCACCAAAACCACGCTTGGACACTTCGTAATTTCCAGTTCCCGGGGGGCAAGGAAGGACTGGAAAAATTTTCCAGTGAGTTTCCGTGTGTTTTTAGCAGTGTCGAGCTGCTCTTGAGATAGACGCCATTCTGGGGGGATTTTAGACATTGTTGAATTGACTTTAGCTTGAGCACGGTCTTGCCATGGTGCTGGAGTTGTCAACGAAGCTACCTCGACGATCATGCCTCCGCTAATTCTTATAGATATACAAGTTTTCGAGTATATCAATAGTGTGTATGTCTAAATCGTTGGAAAAGAAGTATAAAGGCACAAATATAATATAATCGACTGTTTCGTGAACAGCAATATTCAAAAACCAAGGACGTCACTTGTCTAGGCCAAGGAAGAAACTATTGTATGCTGGCTCGCTCTGGGGGGAAAAATCACTTCTATCTCTAGAAGGTGGGTATTTGTGGCCTTTAGAAAGGACTGCTGAGCTATCCAACCACCAATATTACCATACTGGTCATGAAGGGGAAAGCGGGGTTTAGGGTCAAGCAGCCCTCAGATCAGCCCGCCAGTCAAGGTTTTTCCTCTCAAGGCCTGCTGTACGAACTATTCCCTGCATGTCCCTCCATGGACAGGGGGATACAATACTTTCTGCGCAGAGGATCTGGATCTTACCCTGAAAACTTTGCCGCTCTGGCCAATTGCAAGATCGGATCATAGATCAAGTGATTGTAACAATTTAATAGTGGTATCATTACCATCATCGCCATGACCAGAGATATATCTCATCCTGATGATCATGATCCGAAAGTCTTATACAAATACTAATCCAGTGGTATTGGTTAGTTGAGCCAGACTGTTTGTTACCCCTGGGGCCGGGCACTCTTGCATAAATGCCATTGTTCCTATTACTTACTCCAGTCATCCTATCGCCCTGAACTATTGTCGATCCTATGTGGCCGATATCATTAAATACACATGGCACTCCAATAATCCATCACTTAGGCCTGAAGCAGGCGTTCGAGCTCAGCTTGAGCAGTCGAGCCTATAGGACGACCGACCAGGGTGTCTTACGAGAAGCCTGTATCAATGACTGCATGCCATTGAAATTCCCTCCTCTGTAAATTGATACATATATACAAGGCATCTGTGATGCATAAAACTGAGTATATAGGACTGAGTCCCATTGTGACTGGAGGTTAGATTTCCCTTTGGCCTACCTATCTCGGTGCGCGCTTTGGCGTTTTTCCAGCCTCGGCCCACCATGGATGAGACTCTATGTATATGTATGTCTGCCTCTGTTAGCTTAAGGAGGCTAGCCTTAAAGTTACCTGTAAGATTAACAAGTGTCCCTTGAGCTCTGTCCCGGGACATGTCGATCTTGAAGTCGGGTTTTTTAAACCCTTCTGGAGAGCTATGGAGAAATTCCACGTTGTAATCGCCAAATGCACCCTATCCTATCCTTTGCATTCACAACTACATGAGTCACTACAGTAACTTACAAGCCTGCGACGTGGTTCAACCAAAGATTAACCTGAGCCTAAAACCCATGTACAAGCTGGGACTTACTTCATGAGGGAAAATCAAGTCGTCTAATATAACTCTGGGGAAGTTATGATTTTAAACTGTAATTGTTGTGCCTTGCCATATATACAACTTTGTATGGCAACCCCCTGTACTCATGCCTTTGTAGCTTGCACCAAGGCTCCTAAGGAGCTGCACAACACCCTCGCCTGAAATTGTAGACAGTGAAGGCTTCAACATGTTGCTGTTGCCAAGGCGTGCATGGATAGAATTTGAACGTGATTTTACCAACCTTTACATGTGTACAAAATCTCTCTTTTTGTATTGTGCTTACTAACGACATTAACAAGAAAGGTTGCGAAATACCCCTCTTGATAGTCTGCGGTTGTAGTTGACTAATGGCGTAGAACTTTACATAAAGTACATGTACTGTACATAAGCGTAGTAGGCAAATGTTAGGTATGAGAAAACATATAACTGGCTTGGATGCACTTCTTTATATCACTATATCCTCCCCCCAATTGCTTCCGCCACCCTTCTCCTCCCAGACTGTGACAATTTCATGCTGAGCTCTCTGTGGCAACTTAAACTTGTTCTCGTGCCCAGACTCTCTGCGCTGCCAAGATAATTAATAAAATTGTGCGTCTCAGGCAGTTGGCAGCGCAAAGAGTCTGGGCACGAGAACAACTTAAACTGTAGGTACTCGTACATGTAATGTCACGAATGAAGGGAAGCGAGGGTAATGGAGGGGTTGAAAAGAGGTAATGTTGACTAATCGGCATGGCCACAAGTGGGCTTTGACTCATACCTCCCTCGTTATACGGCATGCTTGAGTCGCAAATACTTTCGCCGTGGTACTGTATACGGGGTTTCTTTTTACAATATCTTCAATATAGTTCATGGCCCCACTTGGTATACCCACTTCAATAATCCTCAAACATTCAAACCATCCTCGTATTTCTGGGGCAATACTGTTGAATTTTCAGATTCGCACGGATCCAGTCGAGGCCAAGTTGTGATCTACCCACGACATCTCCATCCATCATCCATCAACCTCAAGGTTATCCTATTTGCAATATTATGACTGAAAACCCCCCTCCCATCATCGTGCTCCCAAATAACATCGCAGTACGCGAACACCGCCTCAGCGACTCTGAAGCCATAGCCCACCACGGCAACAACCGCAAGTTATGGATGAATTTGCGAGACCACTGGCCTTTACCGTATACCACCCAAGCGGCGGAAGAATATATAAAATCGATACCTCTTGACCCTACCAACTTTCAACCCACCGGACCTGGGGTTGGAACAGGGGCTAGCATTGTTTGGGAGGGGCCAAAGGTCTCAACGAAATACGTGATCACTCACGAGGGTGCTGCAATTGGGGTAATTGGTCTCAACTTCAATGAAGACGTTAAGCGCAGGGCTGCAGAATTGGGATATTGGCTCGGGGAGGAGTACTGGGGTAAACAGATCACAACAATGGTGGTTAAAGCGTTTGTGGAATGGTCATTCAGAACCTTTGAGCAATTGCTCAGGTTGGAGGCTTTTGTCTTTGCTTGGAACCTGGCGAGTATTAGGGTCTTGCAGAAGGCAGGGTTTGAGTATGAAGGAACGCAGAAATGTGGAGCGTGGAAAGATGGATGTTGTGTTGACATGGTCTTTTATGGCCGCCTACGAGAAAATATTAGGGATCTAGTGGGTCTCCCACAGAAGGGCATGGCTTTATAGTGTAGGATTGTTGTACGGCTGTTGTCCGATATTTGATTTTACCAACTTCTTGTATGATGTTAAATACCTGTTCTCTCCATAGTTTTAGTTTGTAGCGTCGCGTGGCGTAAATGTGCCAGGTGGTAAAATTTAGACTTGAGACTTTTAGGTATATACAGTACATAATAGAAGATATACATTGACGGGAAATATATTCAGCTCCAGAGAGGGAGAGGGCCTAGACGTCTTATAATCTACATATGTACCAGTATTAGCATAAATATGCATAGCCTAAGGCTTCCTTGGGGGGAAAAGCGTATAGACTCAAAAAAAAAAAATGATATATATAGGCAAAATAAGGGAAGTTACACTCATTTCGCCTCGAGTTGGGCGAGTTAGAATGTTCCGTTGACATACTATCGTGACCGTTATCTGTGGGGTCGGCTCAACAGCATCAAGAAATGGGCCTCAATTAAAATTTAACGCTTGCACATTGGTACAACCCCCAAACAAATATTACTATTCCAGTTCCTTGACATGCACAGTATTCTTTATTTGTAACTTTTTCGGACGCCCAGCTCTACTTACTTCTATTTTTACTTTTTACTCCAACAAAGCCTTTTCTTTTCCTTGGCCAACTTTACTTAGTTTTTCTATGGGCGAAAAGAATGTTCCATTGGACAACACACGCAGTACTAGCGTGATATTTGGGGACGATAATTGGGCGGTATGTACTCGTACAACAGTAGAACCTCACCTCCATGTGTGTGACTCGTTACTCCAAGCTACATGTAGCGTACATCTACGCACAGTGCATAGCATATACTCTACCCGTAGAGTAGAGTACCAACCCATAAGGCTTATGGTATGTGGTTTCCAGTGGCCCCCAGGTTTGAACTCTGTGCCTTCCTGTATCCAGGCTACGCTACATGACATTACATATGTATGTATAATCGTGATCTACCGGACCACTCAAAAACACCACATATATCCTATACCTTTTACGCAACAATACCTTTCACCACCAAGGCAACCTTATCCAATGGGAGGTACCTTCGTTCACTCACATACCTCAATGACTTACATATACAGAGAGACATCTCTGCTCTACCTCCCTACCCCACCCCCCCGCTTTGTCCTCTAGTAAGTTGGGCGACAATTCCTCACTCCAGGCTGGCACCGTCGCATGCATGTGCTACTCCCCCATTACTATTAGCAGTATAGTATGTACCTCCCAATGTCCCTAAGGAACAGAGCCTCGATTCCTGCAACCCGTTCCTCGGGCGTAATCTATTTCATTCCAAACCACGGGCAGATCTAAGGATGGGCGGGCATCGAGATTGAGACTGCCGCCGCAGAAACCCGCGGGGAATTCCTCTAGTCGCCTGGCCTGGTTGCGTCATGTCCCGGCCGGGTGGGCGGACTCGGCCCTTCTGACTGGCCGTGGCCCAAGCTTCACAATGCAATGCGCATGTAATGTTCTACAGTCCATATCTAGTGAGATCTACTATGCTTGGTATCCGACTGGGCAAGCAGTATGCCGATCGAAAAGATGGGACATCTTCTGCTAGGTGTACTCTATTGTAATACTCCACGCCGCGAGAGTGCCATCAGCACCGTGGAAGGTGAAGACTTGACACTTGACACATTCGTAGGACACATGGTACCAGTACATTACATATATTTAAATTTGCCTTCGTTGCAATGTGAAACTTGACGACCCTTGGTTGTAACGTTCTGCAAGTGAACGTTTCGATTGGTATATCAAAATCATACCACGAAGTGTATGGACCTACTTTCTGGGGTGCCTATGGAAACGGAGGCGGCCATCATAAGGCCCATACTCAAGCCTACATCGTTTTCCTCATTTGAAGAATACTTAAGTACAGGAAACAGTTGACAATGTCTCCTAAGAAAATGCCCAATTCTGCGCCAGCAATTCGGGACTCATAGCTGGTGCCCACCACCAGCTTTACCCAAAACAATGATTGGGTTAGGAATGGGCAAAAGAAAGTGTCGAAAGGATCCACGGTGGCTAGATTTAAAATCGGAGTTGAAAAGGAAATATACGTATCAGCGTTAGGGCACTGATAGAGGACTTGACCTATCAACTTTTGCCAGTAATGTTCTATATTTGTACTGTACGTTCGCTTGGAAATAGGGCTGAGCATATGGATAATTAAATTAAGAATGAGACGTGTACTTACCAGCAGCAAGTTATTTGGAGTCTGGCATGGTGTATGGTTCTAAAAGAGATGAAATGATTGAAGCCTTTTTCCTCCAATCAGCTGAACTATACTATATAAATCGACGAATCTGGCTCGGCCTACATTTTATGACAGTACTAATAGAGTACAGTACATACTTGCCATGAACACCAAACCACTCTTTCAACGATACCTAGCTGAGATTATACATATGTGTGTAGTGTTGATCTATAAATAGTACAGACATTTCCCAAATTCATGGCAGTCTTACAGTTACATATTTATGCATGTTGGCCACATGGGTAAGTAACACTATTTTCATGTCCCACTAGCATGAGCTGAATTTCGGGCTCTGAAACCGGAAAAATTTCCCTTCGGGTTCCACGGGGAGGAGTACCGGTAGCACATGAGCTTCATTTCTCGATATAAATGTCTCACACGATCGAGCCCAGATCCATACCATACTCACAATCAGCGAAACAAAAATCACTCTCCAAGCTTTGATTCTTTTTGAGAGCTAGTCTCGATGGGGGGGCCAGTGCCCACCAGAATACCCACCAGACTAGAGCCTCATATAGAATAGGGCCTCTGACTATAGTCACATGTGAGAAGCCGAGATTTTGCCCTACGGAAACAATATAGACACCCGTCTCTGCTCAATCTATATATATCACCAAAGCCACCAATCTATCGGCTATCTATCCATCCACGATATCGATTTATCGATCCCCACAACCCTAGCAATCTATTTGCGTATATTAAGCCATCGTGACGTACCCTGCTTTACGCTGCCAGTGCTATATTATAAAATTTCTTGCTCATCATAGAAACATTTTGAGACACGTGATGGGGTGGACTGTTTATTTCTTGAGTCTATACGCCTTTCCCCCGAAGGGTGCCTTAGGCTATGTGGCGGGATAGGGTGAACTTTTTTGGGGGGGGGGTTCTATACGCCCCCCCCCCCAAAAGGGAGCCTTAGGATGGGGAAAACAAATTAATGTCGCGAATAGATCCATGGAACTGGAAGCCAGTTTCGGGGGCTGGTTTGCATATGCAGCTGAGGTCTAGCAGGTTCCGATTGTGGGGGCAGAGATCCGATGGGAGCGAAATGATCAATGTAGTGGGATATCTACACCCGCTGGTACACTAGTGGGGATGTTCACATAATGCGAAGGATGTCACACTTTTGCGCAGAAGATTTCCATGCAGTAGGTAGGTAGATAGAGTATCATTCTCGAAGTGATGGTGTAGAGTACTCAGAATACAGCAGTCTAGGCTGTACATACAACTGCCTCCAGGTGTTGTGAGTACTCTACAAGGTGGGCATTGGGAGCGAAAGAGTCGCAGACGCGGTGTCGTTCACAGTGCGTTGCGTTACCGCAGACCTAGAACAAGCCTTACCTATCCCCAGTGAGGTAGCAGCATTCCGGTCGAACCAGAGCTCTGCCTTGCCTCACCTCATCCCCCCGCAATGGAGTAAGTCGATCTTCTCTTCTCACTCCCCAGGACGATCAGGCTCTATCGATTCGTTGCGATGTGCTCACCCCACATACTTCATAACCCCCTAGGTATCACCCCTGCTCAGGACTACTCACCAATCACAATCAAGCGGAGGACGTGCACTAGCTGCGTCATGTCGAGCCTCACAAAACGCAGCAAGCAGCTCATATTGAAATGGACATGAAGATGAGTCAGATTTTTTCCGGGGAATTCAACGGGATGTCACGAAGAGCCTTACGGTGCCAACGTAGCTTGGGCTCAGATTTCTGCAAATAGGGCCCGAACCATCTCTCCCCGCATAGACTGGTTTCCAACATCACAAAAAGGAAAAAGGAAAAAAAAGTTCGGTAGGTAGGGTATCACTTTGTCTGTCTCACATCTCAGAGTCCCCACTCTCCCACTAATACTCTACCAGATCCCTGACAAGCAAAATATTGTGCAGTCACGCTTGCTCTCGTCTGGTTAGTATTGGCTTCCAGTACCTACTTCCCCACTAGGTACCTAGCTCTCTGGCAAAGATTCCCAGGTTATTACTCTTGCGGCATTGACTTAACACGCTTTCGCCTAGGTGAGAGGATAAATTCACAGCAGTATGCCAACCAGACCAGCACTGCGTCCACAATGACTGAGGGGAGGAACACATCAATGCGGCCAGGAATTGACTGCAGGAAGGCCAGACCTAAATTGGGATCTTGGTGGCTTGATTTGGCTGACTGAGATTTCACATTTAGCATTTGAGACTGTGGCAGGTGGAAAAGGGGTCATGAGAGTGGGTTCTCACACCTCACCCCACAGATATATGCAGGTACAGGGAGGTACATACTGTCCAACTGGATGTCTTAACTGGTCTTTGGGCATCAGGTAGTTATTTTAATTATTTTAGTTGGCGTTTGGGGTGTACGAGTGGTATCTGTGTGTTGCTAGCATGGGGGTGGCCGTGATACCAAACTTGCATGCGGACCGGAGCGCATATACACACCCACGAAATTGCCGGAAAAAAGATTCACAATGATTGGCAATTGTCTATGATACGTTTCAACTGGTGAAACAAATTTCATGCAGCCTTCGTTGTACATCAGCCAAGTTTCAGGGATTGAGGTTTTTTTAGGATACGGATTGCGCTGTAACGTTAAACTGTCTCCAGCGGCAGAATATGGTTCATGATACCTGGCGATGGTGATATTTGATCAACCATGATACCCTGGGGTCCCCTGACGAGGGCTTTATCGATAATAACGGTGGGGGTAAGTAAGTACACATTTCCAACTTGAAGGGATACTCAGTAAATAAATTTAATCGATTTCAGGGTCCAGAAACTCAAGGCACTAGCTAGCATCACCTGAGCTCCTGCCTTTTAATATCGCAGAGCAGACTGCAGCATTGAGACTCCCCGTAATAGGGATGGGTGGAAAAAAGCTCACAAGGCTAGGCGGATATGGATCGTGTTCGGCTCACTATATGCGTACACGTGTCGAATCGTTGGGACTGCGGCGAGTTGTGAGTGTTGTCAACCTGCAGGAATGAGATCTTCTCGACCACTGGATTAACCTTCCCTGAACCAACCAAGCCAATGAACGGTAGGAGCACCCCGCGCTTGCATTTGCCGAGCAACGGACGCTTGAACTTTCCTGGAGGATTTGGAGATACGCGGAAAGTATCGATTCGTGGACGGAGTCGCCTACCAATTGGTAGATTGTACTCTAGAGTACTCCCTGGTTTCCCGGCCACTGGGGCTCTAGATCGTTCAGGTCTCGTTCCGGCTTATACAATGCCTATTGAACTAACCTGAGGACTCTATTGGATATGCAGTGTGGCTGGGAATCGGCTAGCTGTCAAAGACATCAGTCGTGGTACAAGCAAGGCTCGTTAAATATAGTCGTGTGCTGGGAGGCCTGCTCCGCTGGCTACTACTGCTTCCCCTCTTCTTCCTCCGTCTTTTCTCTCTGCTACTCCCGCCATCCAAGCGAAAAAAAATAACGGAGTTTACTTACTCCCCTCGGGATCTTTTAATAGTCGTTTTTCTAATACGTTTTGATCATTCGGGGTTGCTGTGTTTCTCCATTGTTGCAAAAGCCATCGAGTTCTTGCGTTCCTGTTTCTCTCGTCAGCTATTTGTGTCTCGTCGTAAGATTATCCTAGAGGGATTTGCGCGGGAATTTGCACACTCTGTTTGGAAATTGGGTATCGGGCATCAGGCTTTCTTACGGTTCGTAATATATCTGGTGTTTATGTTTGCTTCCGCTCAGCGTGTGACGTTGTGTGCTACTTGGCTCCCCTCCCTTTTTTCTTTTGGTCCCTGAACGAGCCAGGCCCCCCTCGTACCGCACTGAGTTCTAACGAGAGGATTCACAAATCTTATACAGCAGGCTATCACAACCACCACGATATACCCATATACCCAGCGTTTCACGTTTTACCACGGTGGTACCATCGCGATTGGGTGGCGAGGCCAAGGAACCGCGGCCAGCTTCACTGTACTCCATTTTGTCTTTCGCAGGCGGCATTGTCCATCCTGCTCGCCTCGCATAATTGAATTGCGTGCATCTATTACCAGAGAGGCAGTGCCGTGCTACATACAGGCAGAGACTTGCAAGGCTGCTGGTGTTGGAATTGCTTGTTCGCGAGGTTGTCAGGTACATTATTAGACACGCACTGCTTTTTTTCCCTCTCCACACCCACACCCACCTACACCCACACCCACACAGGCACACCACACACCACATACTGCACACTGCTGTACCACCACCACACACACACTTGGTGTCCATATACATACCCCAACCACCACCACCACCACCTGTTTTGCTTGGACGCAGAAACATCGTTTTTTGGGGGATCATTGCTGATGATGACTTGACAGGGCAGCTCTTTACTAGAAAAACATACCTGGACCTGGACCTGGGACTGCCCATTCTCACGTTCGACGACGACGGCCATCCGCCATCTAGTCAGTCAGTGCCATAGATCGTTTGGTGCCGCCAAATGGATCCGAAGCTGTATCGCCCCACAGCACCTAGCTTTCAACCACAACAACAAAACTCTCCGCAAAGGCCCCGAGATTTCTCAAACTCAACCATAGCCCCAATGCCGCCAGCTTTCCCGACCTTCGCGTACGAGAACTCCAGCGCCTTTCCGTCGTGGGCACCTCCACCTCCGGTCAACGGAAATATCAATAATATGGTGAATCTGAGCAATGGGCCCCCCTTCCAACGTCATATGGCATCTCCACCGCCTCCGGCATTGATGAGCCCACAATTCCACCACAATAGCGGGTTTGCTCCTGCACCACCACCTCCTCAACACTTCTCGTCCGCAGGTTTCCAGCAGCCGCCGTTGTTCGCCAATGGTGTGATATCCCCACTGCATTCCCCAGGCCTGGGGCCGGTGATTCCTCATATACACAACAACAACGGGAATACATTTGCATCATCACAGCCAAGCTACCACAACATTCCTCCGCCACCAGGGACGCGGAACCCTAACCAGATTCCTCCTCCATCAAATTTCGCGCCTTTCAGCAACCCCATGACTGGAGTGATGCATCATGGTTCTCGGGAGAATGGTCTGGGACACCACCTGGGGCCTTTCCCAACCCCACCGGTGTCAGCTCCAAGCTCACCATCGCCCCCTCCACACATGATTAATGGGTATAGCCCTACCCCACCTCCCCTTCATGGCATGCAATCTTTATTCCCGTTGATAATGTCTCCTAACCTTGTCCATAATCCCCATATGTACAGGTCTGTTCCTACCCAACTCCCCCCATTGAATTTCCCATCGTCAATTCCCCGAACGATGGGTTCCCGAGCAACAAACAAGGCACTTACCCCCCCCCTTGCAAAATCAAGTCTTGCCACCTCGACAGTGATATCACGAAATGAGCCGGCCCCGGTCTCAACGAATAATGACCAGTCAACGACCACTACACTTAAGCCCAAATTTAATCCTAATGCAGCCTCGTTCCAGCCAGTGGTGAAATCTCCAGCAATTGTATCAAGTACTCCTCCCCCGAAGCGAGTGGTTACTCCTCCGGCCAAGGCGCGAATGCACCCATTTAACCCCCTCTCGTCACATTTTACTCCATCCACATGCACAACCCCGTCGCGGGAGGAGCAAGCAGAGAAGCGTGTAGGTGGGAAGTTCAATCCAGATGCACCGCCATTCGTGCCAGTAGTGGAAACACCCCCTTTGCCAGTCCGATCGAGTCCACCCCCAAATGCCCCCACTGGCCCAGCATCCCTGGTGCCACGAACAAACCCCCCTCCAGCATCATCTTCAATACCACCGCACCCCAAGCTCCCACTATCCCCCCCTACAGGGCCAAAAGCGGATAGAAATAGGATGCCACCACGACCAATCATTGGACTTGGCATTGGTATGGGGGCGGCAAATGAGATCCAAGAGCGAGGATTGCCAGCAACGACACCTTTGGGGCCAAAGGCTATGAGTACACCAACTGGCCCACGTGCGGAACGACCATTGCCCAGGAACTTGAGCTCACGAGAAGGATTCCATTCACGGACATACAGCGGAAGTGAGGGGCATAACTCACGGGAGAAGTACGCTAAGGAGCCAGCTTCCCTTCCTACGGTTGCTCTCACCAGGATTCCTGGGGTTGATAAGCCGGTCCCAACGGGACCGGCCAAGATGTTGGCCGATCTTCCTCCTGCGGCGAAGATTCTAGATGTCCCTACTGCCCCCGCAGCGATGTTGAAATCGATGGAGAGCGGAAGCCAGAATGGTAGCGATGATGGATCCAGGGGTCGACCCGGATTCTTGAGGCGCTCATCCTCGCATACATATACCAGAAGCGTTAATATTCGACAATGGCGTGGCGGTGTTAGCCAGAGCCGAAGCAGCTGGGTTCGCGAGCATGATGATTCGAGGAATGTGTCCAAGTCTAGGGATGAAAGTGTTATTCCCGCCTCTGTCGGTATGGAGATTGCGGTTACATTCCACGAGTCGCCAAAGGCAGATGATAGGGTTCCTGTGCTCACTGAGGAGTCAGAGAGTGATGAGACAGCACCAGCCATCAAGGTTCATGAGGAGGCTGTTCAGGAGCAGGTCGATGTCCCAGCCATAGTTACTATGGAGCAAGAGTCCACCATGGAGGACAATGAATCCATCACTGATATCGAGGGAGCCCAGTTCGTCGAAGAAGTCCCATTTATCACGGAGTCAGAGGCACCAGTTGCTGTTGTTGAGCTTCTTCTTGAATCTGTCCTACCCGGTGTTGAGGTTATCACCAGTGTCGAGGAGGCAGACTCAATTGAGACCATTGCTCCTGCTCCAGGTCTTGTCAAACAACCCATCTTCACCACTGATGATGTTGTTGAAGACATTGTCATGTCAGTCATTGACAAGGTCGAAGAGATTTCCCTTCCTCCAGTAGTTTCCTCAGTTATCATTCCTATTCCATCCATCCAAATTGAGGATGGCGACTCCTCTTGCAAGGAAGTCGATCTCGAAAAGGATCTGGATGCTAACCTTGACTCATTCCCTGATTCCCGTGCAGCAACCACACCGTCACCACGCCTGTCTGAAATTAGTATGAAGAAGAGAGAGGAGGAGGGCGATGAAATTGTAAGTATGATGATCGAAGACGGCGTCGTGATCGTTCCCACTCGGGATACCCCCAGTCCAACGGCGCAAATGAGGGCAATGACTAAGAAGAGATTGGTGAAGGACAAGAACAAGGATGCCATCGCATCTGTGAAGGAGGAGGAGGTTGCTCTGGTTGAAGAGGCAGAGAAAGACAAGAAGTCGTAAGTTTTCCCCTCTTTACACCCGTTCGTGCTCGTAGTAAACGGCTGGAGTGGTGCTAATGCATGACGCAGTATCGAGGCCAAGCCAGTGATCGTTCGAGATGGATCGGAAATCCTCAATGTGCGAAAGACTAAGAGGAAAGGGGGGAAGGGGAAGAAGGAGAAGAAAAACCAGGCTGCCACCATGGAGCAAGCCGCAGACGCCCAATTAGTCTCTTCTACCACTGCACCCACCCCTACCGACGAAGTCGCTTTGGAGGCCGACATGGAGGTCCCAGTTAATAAGAGGCCTGCACATCGCGGGGCTGTTGTCATTCATGGCATCGTTCACCAAGAGGGTGTTAGCACTCGGGCTGTTGCTGTTCAGAAGAATAGTGAGAGCGGGGTTGGTTTTATCGCTGAGTCTCCACTCCCAGTTGAGCCTGTGACTGAGACTGGGGAGGTCGATGCTATCGTCTTGGATTCTAAGGACGAGGGAGAACCAATCCTCGAGAAGGTTATCCCAGCCCTGATAGAGGAAGCTGAAAAAGAGGCTTCCAAGATCGGTTTGGAGGAAAATGATAACGAGAAGGAGCATGATGGTGGTGTGAAGCTCGATGCAATTGACACTCTGCCACCCCTTCCTGAGGATATCGATGAGCAGCTTGTCAAGCTCACCGAGATCTACAGCGATAGCGAGTCGGTGAAGGACGAGCAAGATGACGAAGATGTTGCTCATGTGGAGGAGGAGCCAATGATTGAGGTAAAGCCACTTCAGGTTGTTAAGACGGGCACTTTCGTTCAGCTCATTGAAGGGGAGAAGCCACTTGTTATTGCTCCAGCGCAAGAGGAGGTCGTTGAGGGGATTGCTACCATTGAGATGGAGAGTCCAGTCGCGCCGATTGAAGAGCCAGCTGCTATTGTCAACGAACCAGTTGCCGTGGTCGAGGAGCCAGTTACTATTGTCCAGGAGCCAGTTGCTGTGGTTGAGGAGCCAGTTGCTATTGTCCAGGAGCCAATCGTCCTAGTCGAGGAGCCAGTTGTTTTCCAGGAGCCAATTTTCCTGATTGAGGAGCCAGTTGCTATTATCCAGGAGCCAATTGTCGCGGCCGAGGAGCCAGTTGCTATCGCTCAGGAGACAGCTGCCGTCGTTGAGGAGCCAGTGATCGCCACTGAGGAGAGTCCGGTTGTCATCGAGCTTCTTGAAGAACTCTTGGTTCCCGCTGCTGAGCCACCTGCCGTTGAAGAAGTTGTAAAGGAAGCAGCCTTCTTTGAGCCTAGACACATGCACACCGGAGAGATTGCGGTCTCTATTAACAGCATCATCGACGCTCTTGCCTCTTGCAGGGACCTCAACTCCCTCTCTGGCACCTTGGAGACTTATAGTCGTGCGTCCAAACCGGGTACTCAGGAGGAGAGACTGTTCAGAGAACTTCACCACTACGCTGCTATTGCAGACCCCATGAAAAAGGATAACAGCGACAACAGGAGCACTAGGAGTAAGAGCAGCATGAGGAGCGTCAGGTCTTTCTTCAAGAGGCGTGCAGAGGCATACCCACAATGTAAGTTCCTGCTAGAATATTCTGACCGGTGAGGTTGAATACTAACTTGGTTCATCAGTATTGTCTTCTACTACAAGTCGCATCAAGGCTATCTTGCCACCATTCCTTTCCATGGCCGCTGCTCCTGCAATCAACACAATCCCAACCTCCGGAACGATCACTCCCACTGACCATAAGAGCCCAATGGTTTCCACCACTGTAACCAAATCGCAACGCGCACGTCTCCTCCCCAAGATGACCATGAGCCTTCTCTCCCGCTCTTTCTCCACAAAGAGCCAACAGAATGTGGTTGCATAGGGATGCTCCTCGGGGGGGGATTGTGCCGGCAGCGGTGGTGGTGGTGCAGGAGAAGATTTACCTTACCTTGTTAATAATGGGCGATCACGATCACGTGGACGTGGACCGACTACTGTACTTATACCTGGACTGGAATACCCTAGAGAGGAGAATAACAAATAACCTGTTTTAATACCTTCAGTAACCTGCCCTCCGCTTCGGACTTGTGCTTAGGAAGAGCAATGTTGTGGAATTCTACCCGTGAGCTAACTTACCATTCATGGATCACCGTTTCTCTTCGCCTCTCGTGGATTTTCTTTCTTACGTCATCGGTTCAACCTGGAGGAGTACCTGGGTGAAATCGGTGACTTCCTCTCTACCCGAGTTGCTTCTCATCCGTGCCGTTCTATCTATCTTCCTAAGTGCCGACTACATTCTCTCCAAACGGAGTCCGTGGGTGGGATAAACACTTAGGTGATAACAGGAGCCACGTACGAGGGTGGGCAAAGTGGGTTGGGGAAGTCACTGACTGGGAATCATATTCCTCTATGTATGGCTGGGTCGTGAGCAAGAAAGAGAGTAACGCATAGATGCCAAGACATGGGTAGTTTCACGGTTATTAATTTTTGGGGAGGGAGGCATCTTCAATTACGGGTTTACTCCCTTTCCTTACTCCCAATTTTTTCCTCTACCACTACCCTCTCTACTCAGCTCTTGTGTTTCCTATTTAGATATCCCTGTTCCAAAAGGTGTGACGTTCTGCTTCCAGTGTGTGGCCAAGTTTAACGACCGAGACGAATTTTCTTTTCTTTTATTTGGGACTGCTCTCCATTCACTCTTTTAATCAACGACTTCTTCATCAAGCGGCGATTCCTCGGTTTCAACGAATTCGAGCCTCATGTGTCTTTTGTTTTTATCCATGTGTTACTCATGTTCTGTCTGGTTTGGAGTTTCCTTTTACATGGCGGCACGGAGAGTTTGTTTACATCCACGTTTATGCATGTTCATTTCTTTTTTTGATTCTTGTTTGATATTTTTACTTGATACCGCATTGCATTGCAATTTCAGCCCTCCCTCTTTGTATTTTCCATTGCACAAAAAATTCCTCAAAGACGGCGGCGTGTTTCTCGAATACGGCGTTTTCTTCATACGGTACAGCATTTTCATTTTTATTTCCTTTACATATAAGCTATATGCCTGCTCAGACTCAACCACCTCTGGATGCCCCGGGTCGGGGGAATAGGAATCGGGTTTGGCCGGTTATTGGGGCGGTTCAAGGGTAATGGGATGGTGGATCCTGCGGGGGGAGGAATTGGCTTGGTAGGAGATCCGGGATTGGAGACGGGAAAGTAGAGTGGGATATAGGTAGCTTGAATATATGTTACTATATAGGCTCTGAATTGATTTACTTCGTGACGTCACATCTGGGATTTGGGGTGTGCAGCGTGCTGCCAGGCTGCGCCTCGTTTGTACTCGTCATGCCGTCTATATCAGGGTTGGGAGTGTAGTTGGTGAATTCGATAGGTTGGTTTAAAAGCAGTGGGGTACTACAAAAACGTAAGATTTCTTTGGCTTGAAGAAGCGTAATAATATACGGCTAGTCATAAGATCAAATTGCCTCCCAAATCATAACTGAAGATCTATTATCACAGCTAATAGGCAACAAGATATTCTCTCTCATAGATAGAAAGCTATTGAAATCAAGAAAGCCTTCGCGTGAGCAACAGTAGATACATATATATATAGTCCAAAGCACCCGAGATATTAATATCATTTATCGATTGCCCTCAATAACCGACTGCCTCTCAGAGGGAGGGGTTCTAGAGAATGAAAAGCAGCTGAAAGTCCTTGCGCAATCCTGTCCTTGGTACATTGGATAATATCTGCTCCTGTTTAGACTTTGGATGAGAACAGAGTGGTCTGTAGGCTAACCCAGGTAATCTGGTTGCACGACAGGTGCTTTACAACTCGACTGTATTAGTAGTTCTTCGATACAGGTTAGCTAGCTTCTGTGAAATAATTGAGTGGGTGGGGTGGAGGGGCTTCATAGGGAAAAGCCAAATGTACTCTACATACGGGAATAGCTAATTCTCGATGGGAACCAGCAGTGGGAAAAGTCTGGCTGGGGGCTGACATTGTTAATGTGCTCATGATTACCCTGAAGGCCTTGGACTGGAGATATATAGCTTGACCACGGGCACTCAATGAATCCGGCATTTGTATGCACCAACTGACCCTATTACCCCGCTCGACCCAGAAGCCACATTTCCATACACCATCATGGGGCATGTATCTATGAGTGGCAGTAGCTGGGAGTTTCCTACTCATTTGGGCTATATTGTACTTGGCAGTATCCTCTGCCTTGGAGGTAGCGTTAGCAATAGCCCTAGAAAGTGGGAAAGACGTGAGGCAGGATATATATGGTTGGAACTCAGACTCAGAGTCTTCATAGCCACGCGCACCATTTGCTTTAATCTACGGCCGTTCATACGCACCATTATAAATATTTGCCCCTGCCCTATCAGCACTCACCGGAAAGCTCCGGCAATTTATACCGTGGTTATTGGCGGGTATATGCCCCAAGTTGAAACAGTCTAAAACAAAACATACGCAGTATTATACCTAACTAGATAATGGTCGATGATATAGATATGGGCGATAGCAACATTAACCAGCTATGGTATACCAATTACATCCACTGAATACTTCACTGTATAGTACTATATTATAGAATGGCGGTGTCTATAGGGTAATTACAGTCAGTGAATTCGGCTATCATATAGACAACCCGCTCAGAGTTGCCCTGAACTCGCCATAGCGCGCACAGCCTCAGCAGCGTCTTCAAATCTCCCCTGCTACGAGGAACCTCCTGGCTTACGACCCCCCATAGGTGACTGTTTACATCACGGATAGACTCTATAGATGCTGTGTACAGATTTCATAGCTGTAAAGCATAGCCTAAATTTATCCATGTGCTCTATGTATTGCAGGGTCAAAAATAGCATAAAATGCTCAAATTTCTTGCAGGTCATATTTACTACACTTATTTAATGCAACTAGGTAATGAAAGTAGGCGAGCAGTGAGCCGTGAATACAACAAAGGAAGTGTTATATGGAAGGAAGAGAGGTAAGAGTTCTGTATTAATCTGTTGTATGATAATGTACTGAACTCATCTGCAGTTGTACAGTACACAAGAAGCAGGCAATACCTGAGCTATATATACATGAATGTGAAATAAACTCATGTAAGATAAGATGTGGAAGGTAAATAAGCTCATATACGTGAGGCGCACATGTGAAGCGTAAACTAGGTGAATAGACTCAATATTGGTTAGGTCAGGCTGATGGTAACAGTCTATGCCGAATGATATGGAATATTCCTACTAACTGGGCTCAAGTAACTACACCATACTCAGAGACTATATTAGTATACTCTCTATCATGCTCCATCAATATATTATACTCAAAATCCACTCTACCATGCTCCATCGATATATTATACTCAAAGGCCTTCCTAGCCACTCAATAGAGGAGGCTATAAAAGAGTACGGGGTCAAAGTATGAAGATCTTATGAGCACTAGCAAACTGTGGTTATAGAATATTTTAAACGTAGCCTAGTCTCTCGATCAAGCCTCTATTGGCCACGAGAGAACCCTAGTTGCAGTTTCTGTGGCTGTAAGAGGGGGGGCGCTATCGTTGGCGTTCAGCAAGAGGCTGTGGGCGGCAGGAGCTTTCGTTGCTGTCGGGATCTTGAAAAACATGCGAAGGGGCACCTAGAGGCCTCAGTATCGTTTTTGTACGAGAATAGCTTTCCTAGAGCTCTTACAGTATGGCAAATACCTTACCGGAGAGTCAATCGTAGGAGTTTGTGTATGCGATGTCACTTTTGATATTTTGTAGTATATGCATAAGGTAACTTTGTGCCTTCCACCTATATGGGTTCAGGAGGTAACTCATGAGGGACCAATAAGTGCTAGTAGCAGCTATATATGGGGAAGGGTGGTCGAGATTGGAGGCATTCACAGTCGAGGGTGGTTTGAAGATGCTACTGGGGTTGGGAACACTATATTGAGTTCAAGGTAACTCTGGGAAGGTTGTCGATGTGATAACCGAATTCAGCGATTGTAATTACCCTATACCGTCATTCTATAATATAGTACTATACCGTGAAGTATTCAGTAGATGTAATGGGTACGCCATGGCTGGTTGCTATCGCCCGTATCTATATCATCGATCATTACCTAGTTAGCTATAGTACCTAGTTAGGCATAGTACCTAGTACTGTATATTGATTTGATTGGCTGACACCATGAACAGTTGTCTGCAGCGAGCAGGAATTGACGAATCGGGAGTGATTCGCCAATGCAGGTGGTTAGTACGGGTTAATCCACCCAGCCAACGATCAGCTGGGAGATTGCTGACCACACGACTCAGTATAGTCTGTGTATGGAGTGAACGACTTTGGAAAGAGAATGTGGAGTCCAGGCTTCTGTGAGGATATTTATTGGCGGAAACCTCCCTGATCAAGTTTTCAAAGGAATACCAGACTTCTCCACAGCTTGCTTGTAGCTGAGCTCTGCATTTTGTATCCCTGTGCATGCATCGTCGAAGCTCATCAACTACACTCAAGCTCGTGTGCGGGAACGGGGCCGCCTCATAGCCTAGGCTCCCTTCGGGGGAAAGGCGTATAGATTCCAAAAAAACAAAACAAATAAGCACGTCAGCTGCCGACAACAAGCCCATGGGACAAGAGAACTGGTGAGTGGGGGGTAAAAGATCAGATTTAGTCTCATCACGGTCGCCGATAGTCCATGTGGTGGTTCCTCAGAATGCTACTGGTGAAGGTTTTTCGTTTGAGGAATTGGGTACTGTTGATCCTGTGGTACTGCAAATAGCCGCCCCCAAGGTATATTGAGAGTCTAGACGCGAGTGCATGTTTACTGAGATATACTCGGTACAGTGAATTTACTTGCAGCTTGCAGACCAGACTTCATTGCCTATTCCTTTGGAAGTTATCTGGTCGGCAAACGGCATTCACGGCAATAATACTGGGTATCCTCAACCAGATGTGAGTACAGCAGAAGGATTGAAAGAGTATATATCCATAACCCCCGCCATAAATGGTATGGATGCTTGGTATGTGCTTTTTCCTGAAATGGGGGGAAAAGGTTGGATATTAATTACGTATACCAACCACCACCAAAGCTCCTCAGCTCGATGTAGCCCCCATCTCAAATATGAGCTGATTGACATGCAGAAGGCACCGCACACTTGTATATTCAACCTCTGTTTCACATGTTTCTGCTGATTCGTGGCTGGGCATAACGCCAGCTTTGCGGGATCGTCAGGCTGTAGCTTCGAAAGCCTGATGGTGTTGCAGTGTTGCAGTGTTTATGCAGAATTGCAATTGAACCTGTTTGAGTTTGTACGAGTGGGCTTGCATGTGAAGGGGGGGATTGGTGTATAAGTAGAGGGCAATTAATCTCAGTGAGGGCATCTGGGCTTCCTTCATCCCGTAGTAAGCAGTACCGCACCTTTCTTCATAATACCTGCTCTAAGCTTCCTTCCTCCTCGGAATAATATTGCAGCCGTTATATACTCCAAGACATCTCCCAAACATGCCTCACGATCAATTCGACATCCGCGAGCCATGGCCCAAGGGCCTCGATCCCCTCATGTACGACCTCTATAAAATCCTCGTCGAATGCGACGCTCTAGGAGACTTTGATGTTACCATGAAGAACGCTCTCAGTCTCGGCATCCAAGACCTCAAGGAACTCAATATCTTCTCCCCATCTGACTACATCTGGTTCATGAACGGGCTGCTCAAATGGATCCCTACGGAAAATAATTGCGGCACCTGGGTCTACACCCAGCTCGTCACCTTTTACTGGATTTTTAACCTCCAGCCACTTGGAAACAATACTCGTGCACAAACAAAATCGACCCCGAGAGTGCTGGGAAACCCCTAAAGCCCGTTACCCGATGGCTCGTTAAGTATGCAATCAAGATGGGCGAATTCATGTCCACGAAGGAGTCCTGGTCTGAGCACTCCCTTGAGACGTTTAAGAAGGCAGACCATTACCATGTGGAGCTGTACAAAGGGCCATGGACCACCTCCAACGAATTTTTCTCTCGCCGCTTGAAGGTGCCTCACCCAGTTGACGGCGTTGGAGATGATAGAGTCATTGTCAGTCCTGCCGACTGCACGTACAAGAGTGAAATGGTCCCCATCACCAAAAACAGCGAGATCAACGTCAAAGGAATGCTATGGAGTATCGAAGAGCTACTCTCCGGTTCAGAGTATCTCGCGGATTACCCATTCGCTGAGGGGAAGTTTGTCCATGCTTTCCTGAATACATACGATTACCACCGTCAACATGCCCCAATTTCCGGAAAGGTCAGGGAGGCAAAGATTATCTCCGGGCAGTGCTACCTGCAAGTTATCGTGGAGGAAGATCCTTCTGGGGGTGCGCCACGCTTGAGACCCGTGAGGCCAATCCCACCTCCTAGTGACCCTGATAATTTTAAAGACTTGAACGCTCCAGATGCTACGGGATATCATCCTTCTGGGGGTGCATCACCTCCTAGTGACCCTGGTAAATTTAAGGACTTGAACGCTCCAGATGTTACTGGATATCAGTTCCTCCAGTGTCGTGGGGTCATTGTTATTGAGAACGACAACTTGGGACGTGTTGCGGTTGCCAATTGGGGTGGCGCAGGTGTCCTCAGTGAACACAAATCTTAAGATTGGACAGCATGTTAACAAGGGAGATGAGATCTCGTGGTTTGAGTTGGGAGGCTCGGATATCATTATGGTGTTCGAGCCAAAGGCGAAGGTTACATTGACAGTGGACCCTAAAAAAGGACCACATATGCTACAGGGGCAGCAGGTTATTGAAGCAAATTACTAGGATACAAGTCAGGGTAAGTGATCACGACCATGATGGTACATTACTCCTATGATTCTTCTTTGATTATTAATGATCTTACAGAACGGGCTGCAATTGATGTTGGACAAGTCTCGGGATATACTTTCCTTGTGCGTTGTTTTCAATTTACTGGAGGTGTGTTTCGATTTTTGATTGGTAGTTTTGTAACGAAATGAATGGATTGAACATGCGCCCGAGGCTTTCGGTGTGGCTATCATCAGAAAAATGTGGCAGTAGTTGTACCCCCATGTGATTGCCTCACGAATGAGCAGACAGCGCCATTTAGTGATCATTATCTGGTTGAAGTCACGCATGCTCCAGTTTGATATTAAGCAGGTATGACTGCACCAACACTAGCACTAGAAGCTGGCTAATTGGCGGGGGGTAGTTCAGCGTTATCACTAGATTCAACTGTTGTGATGTTTGTGATGTGAAGCGCGATAAAAAGCGGGGTGGTATCCATGCAATGTGGTAGATCCGGAGGTAAATGGTCGTAATGACTTCGCCACTGGTATAGGCTATGGTAGCTATAGCTCTGGCCACTATACCTGCATAATGTCTGACCTCACCTACATTCCCATCACTGTTTTGATATCTTGCAGGCAAGGAGATACGGCATATAGTATGTATAGTAATGCACACAATTGGAATTGAGTAATTGATGTCTTGCAAGGACTTGGTTTCGCGCAGTCCCAGATGATCCTGGGTTGTACTTCAGACAAGTGGATGGATCAGTTATAACTATTCATATAGATGGTCTTCTGTGTGTGTTCCGTTCAGGAAACAACTATGGGGCAGCACTTCACTCTGGAAGAGCGAGGACTCCTGCCGAGATTTCTTGGGATGGACATAATCTGGGACCACAGTAACCGAATAGCAACAGAGCGAGCTATTATGGTGCTGGCAAAGACTGGCAAATAACAAAAAAAATCGGCCACATCATATCTCAGTACTGAAGAGGACGATGCTCGGGCAGATGTAAAATCCTTCCAAGCAATGGTCGGGTGCCTGTTATTTATTGCCAGAATGTGGAGGCCAGATATACGATATGCGGTTAACCGTCTCTGCATCAAAGTATCAAAGCCAAGTGTCACCAATGTTAGACGAGGGTGCAAGGTGATAAGTTATCTGTTTGGGGACTGCCAGTGAGGGAATTATGCTGTGGGGGCTTGGGAATCCAGTGGGTATATTCACTGATGCAGGAGAAGAGGGCCTGGAGGAAAAAGCTACGTCGGGGATTCTAGTGATGAGCGGCAAGACACCAATAGCATGGACGGCACGAAAGCAGGATGTTACCACTCTGTCGTCCACTGAGGCTGAATACATCGCCTTGGGGGTTGGGGCACAGGATGCAATGTGGCTCCGCAAGATCCTGTGATTTCCCAACATCGCCACCATCCCTCGGATATGGACGGACAATCGTGGGGCTTCTGGATTTCCATAAGCGGACAAAATATTTGTTCCCCATTAATCCGATTTGTAACATTTTCAAAGATACCAATATCAGGGCATCGAGATAGTTATAATATGGCTAGAGCCATATACAGCTGTACATATGTTCAGTATATAAAGGTTTATATTGAGATATTTGCCCGCAACTCCGATTTACATCTCGATTCATAAAGCTGGTGTAGAACTAGCAGTATATACGGTACTAGACCTAGAAAGGGAAGTCCAAAATTAGTTTGTCTGTGTAACTTCCGAAAATGGTGCCTGCAACAAACTTGCCACGAGACTAAGACTTACGTTTTAATTCGTACTAGGAATATAGTCTGGTTGCAGTCAGAATGCACGAATTGATTACATGAAAAGAACCGTATCTACAACCAAAGCTTTTCCTATTTCACAACTACCCAATCATCCAGATATAGTTTTTCCATTTCGATCTGTTATTAGGTATCTACCAACTAGTACACTCAAGCTATAACACTGTCAGCTTTTAACAAGAGACAGTACCTGCGCCATTCCAATAGGGGTACCCAGCACACGCCTCGAGAACTGTTTCAGGAAGGGGGTTTATACTAGGAATGGTAATTGTTGGTATTAGGGAATGAATAGATGGATGTCCCGTCCCGCTCTTAATGCAGTTGCATATTCCTTAAGCACTTTTGACCCCAAATCCAAAAAACTGCCGTTGAACTGAGCTGTGACCGCCATAGGTGGGGGTCAGTAGGGGATATAACCAAACCAAGGTCACCTAGACTGGCGCTTGGATGCATGGCGGGCTTGACCTCGCGGGCGAAGAATTTGCTGAATGTCTTCCAGCCTCCCGAGGGGACGATATAGTCGCCCATGCTAAACGCGGGGCCACTATAAAACGGACTCTGGTATGGTGGAAGCTGGGGTATCCAGTGTTCACCCACACTCCTGACATATTTGACAATCCAGCTAGATAGGGTAGTAAGTGACTGACCCGCTGATGCAGGGTAGATTTTAGTCTGAAGCTTCAGCAAAGCAGGCTGGTCAAAAATGAAATAGGAAGAGACAGATTTGCAAACAGACAGCACGCCCATCACGGGTTGGTAGTCGACGGTATTTTTGATATCTTTCATCTTTTGAACATCACAACTGAGTGAGTGAATGATTCTGGCTCGCTGCGTGTTAACGTATTTCCAAATTAGTAGCGGTGGCAATTTTGAAGCGTTCGCTGTGCAGAGCTTGGTTTTAAGGGTACTTCTAAAGGAGGGGATTGTGTATTGAGAATGTGATTCTATTCAGCTACTGGATAGACACGGCATAGATTTAGAAAGATTTATATCCTGTTGCGTGGATATAGGAGAATCCTGAGAATTTTAACCCCCCACCAGATCCTGGTGAATAGTAAATTGCAGCGGAAGAATATTCACCACATAGCGGCATATGTAGTTGACTTGAGAGGTGTTAAGTTCGTTCACAACAACATGTAACATGGCACATGCACCTATTCACATATATAGATGTGTTGGCAACTAACCCAACCCAACGTACTGGGCAATTCAGCAGAGGGACTGAGTAGAATAGGATACTATTCAAGGGCGTGGTTTATGTTGTCTGGTCTATGGAAAGTATGAGGCCCTCTGAAATTGGCTTGCAGCTATATGTACAGCTTCATAATTCAATGGGCTTAATCAATGGTTATACAAGGCATCTTGTGAATTACAGAAGATAAGGCATTATCAGATCAGATCACAATGCACATGGAAACAATGTGCAGTACTCATGAAACAGATTTCGCACCGCAATCCGCATTAAAATTACAAAATTGAATTGATATGCTGTATGCACACATACAAATCTCTATGCCTGACACTACAGTATAAGGAACGGGGCAAGTCATTTAGTATAATCTACAGTTATTGCGTACTCCGTACCCATGAATCTTTTCATGTTGGTCCTCAGTCCATACAATCTCATTTTAAAGTTTCTGGGAAGGTCCTACGTTGATCCTGAGGGCTTGGTAAATTGATTCCGAATGTGCTAGTATTGGTGCAAAACCTATAGGGGGGTGCCTAAAAGCCAATGTCGTTTCTTTAGTCATTCTTTAGCTCTCTGGTTGCTATTGGTGTACCAGGGCTGGGATAATATATGACCGTGAGCAGCTTATTTGCCTGTGTCAGAGTTGACCTTAAAGAGTTCCCGATATAAAGAACAGCTTTAGTCTACGATCTTATTCGGGGGAAGGGCACTATTGAGTATTGCTCATGACGTTAGGTATAATGCCTTAGGGTCTTTAGTGTTACGGGGTCATGTAGATATGTATGTAGTCTGGTTACACTTCTGTCTACGAGAACCAGACTACCTCTATGAGGGGTACATAGTGCAACCAGACTCTACGAGGGGTAGTGCAACCAGACTCTATGAGGGTAGTGCAACCAGACTACAACCAAAACTTTTCTGAGGGCAGTTTTTCATGCAGTGTGCTACTGGCCCGACATGGCTCCGTTTGTTCATTAAATTTAACTTGTATCGACCTGGGGGGTGGGGGTCGTTTAGTTCCCATTATCGATTGGATAGGCTTGTCCACTATGCCTGCCGAGAAATGCTGTAGTGCATGTAAATCCAACACAATTTCCACAAACTATTTAGCACCACCGATATACTTCTGTATATATTTAACCTGGATATATTATTCGTATATCAGAGTAAAGTGTATTGGGAAACTATCATTCCCAGACTCGTGGCTGTTTGGATACTTCTTTTCTAAAGCTTATCCCTACTCTATTAAGGCATGATCTGATGTTAGTTTCCTTTTGGGGAGCAGCGCAGGGATTTATCTGTGGACAGTACAAGGTAGTCCAATTGGACTTATGAGCACCTCCATTGTAGAAGTGGTATATACCACAACAGCTCGCGGGGGCTATTAAGCCCTCAGGGTGCTACTGGTATACCTGGGTATATACCGCGAGTGTGACTGTAGCTTGTTTAAGCACCTCGGCCAGGGGTACCAGTGATAGGTGAGAATCTACTAATTAGGATAATTGGGGGGGTACATATCACTACTAGCTCTCATGCCCGAGTACACCTAGTAAATTCCCCCCGTACCATGCTCTAGGTTTCAACCTTACTCAAACACTCCTACGCTGCTAGGCATACAGTACATCTTTTTTTTTTTGAAATCAGTACTCGTATTCAAGCTATCTAGTCTATGACGAGGGCCGCATCCTCAAGTGGAAACTCGACAGGATTGTCCAGCCACCGGGCCGTTCCCTGCCTCGTATCTACGTACAAGACCAGATACCCACCCAAAAGGGAAATAGCAAAGGCTAGAAACTCCCGCAGGTACCAACAACTCTATCCTCAGTGCAGGTAGACAAACGACTGAACTGGCGCAGTTGGAGGTAAAAAGGAAAAACCGAAATAGCTGAACTCAGACCCAACCTCCTCAAACCACAATTCGCCAGTGGGACATACAGTACATCTCAGCTGGGGAAATTTATTGGATTCGAGAGTGGAATTGACTCTCTGCCGGCGTGCACCTGTTCAATGTAAGTTACAGCTCTCTTTCGCCAGAGGAGCGCGGAACCTCTTACATATACAATTCAAGGGTGGTGACGGTAAATACGGGCCATAAAACCTGAGCCTCCAACACTTCTTCATCATGAACTGCGGCTCACTGAATTCAATTATTGTTGTATTCTCGCTATTTGTAGCCCGGCCGTTCGGCATTGGTTATCCTTCGCATCAAGGTTTGTATTATCTTGCAGTAGTCGCATTACAGCCTCGTGCCCATTCATAATTGCCCATGTCAGTGGCGTCGGTCCGTTCTTGTTCTTTACATTGACATTCACATCACTCTGCTCTAGCAACACCCGCACTACCGGCCCATGTCCATTCCTAGCTGCCCATATCAGTAGTGTTTGGTCACTTTTATCCTTTGAATTGACATCCACAGCATTCCGCTGAAGCAGCACCCGCACTACTGCCTCATGTCCATTCCTAGCTACCCATATCATGATCAGTGATGTTCGGCCACTTTTATCCTTTAGATTAACATCCACATAATTCCGTTCGACCAGCAGTCGCACTACAGCTCCATGTCCGTTTCTAGCTGCCCATATCAGTGATGTGTGGCCACTTTTATCCTTTGCACTGACATCCACATCATTCAGCTCAAGCAGCAGCCGCACTACAGCCTCATGTCCATTCTCAGCTGCCCATGACAGTGTTGTTTGGCCATATTTGCATCGGATTCATGACTACTATGACTGTTTAAATTGTGTTAGCATTGGAGAGTATGGAAAGAAACAAGACTATGGTTCATATAAATATAACTTTCCCTTCAAATACACACTTTAATACCACACTGTTAGTCTCTGTCCCATACCATTTAAAAAGGTTCTTTTCGAAATACTATTGCTCCCATCTGTGTTTTTAACTCGGGATGTGAGTGAGATCAAGTGTACTTGACCTGCTGGGCATAGAGTAAAAGCAAGTCACGGATGTGAAGCAATGAGGGAGTCAAATGACATGCTAGCCGAGAGCTGTATGTATATTTTACACAATGTTTTGATACCTACCTACCATTACCTTGTGCTCCTGCTATCTTTGCTACCTGGTTAATGTTGATCTACTGCCATCGATATTCATGCACAATCAGTCGAGCCCCAGGAATAATTGAGACCGGTCCACCAATAAGAAAGCCTGATGCGGGTCTGAAGAAAGTACCCACATTCTGCACCATACTGCACTGCCCAGAAGCAAGGCCTCATACCGTACCACGTTCTGTCAACCAGGCGTTAATAATCCATTTACCAGATGTAGAGTAGCGAGTGTTGATGCAATATAACTTAACAAAGTACCTACAAAACTTGACTCTGCCCACTCGGCTGGGGGGTCACACGCTCAGGGTCTGGTGTCCCATGAATTGCCGCACGCTACATGCAAACTGCACACTAGAATCTCGATGCCTGTATTATTATTATTATTTTTGGGAGGGAGTCTATACATCTATAGAGCCTAAGACGGCCCTGTTCCCTCACCTTTGAAGGTTTGGGTGTACCCACGGGACAACAAGCTGCATAAGCGCCCTGCCTTCCGAAAAACAAATGAAACCCGAGGAGATTTTCCATCCCCATGCCCTCACTCTGTCTGGCCAACGTCCCCGGCAGAGCCAATATCGCACTCCTCCACCGCCATGCCCTCGTTTCCCGGCCCCTCCCTTGAAATAAGTAAATGAAATTCGTTGAGCCGTAGCCCCCTCATCATCTCATGTCGAGATTAGCAAAGAACGTCTCCACTAAATCTGCGACATAGTCTCCATCGGGGCCTTCACCTTCTTCAACCACCCCCCCTCTCTCGTTCGTATTCTCCCATATCCCCCACCTTCTCCCCCACTGTCTCCCCATACGCGCAGACCGGGGCTGCGTGCTTGCCTGTCTCCACATATCGTCCGCACTTCCGGCATTCAGGGTCTACGGAATCGCCCAGCTTATGTTGCCAGGCTTGGAGATTGCCTAGTGCAACAATGGGCATAGTTGACCCGCGCCCTCCTATTCCATCTCACCACCCTCCGCATACCAGCCATCTAAAAAAAAATACCAGCCATCTGCCCCGCGACTTCGTTGGATCGGTGCACCTTCACCCAGCCGAGTCTTACTGCGTCTGGTCCCAGTCTGGCCTGCATTTCTCTCACCTCCTCTACTACCTCCTTCAGCTCTGCTGTCTTGGCTCTCCTAGTTCGCCCCGCCTTTCGTACGGCTGCTATCGCCGCTTGGGATTCGAAAGGATTAAAACTTTCCAGTCACCAGATACCTCCGCTCAGCCCCCCATGTACCCCCAGCACCTCCCCGTCCCATACCACCGCCGCTGTAGCCTCCTATATACCCTCTCTGCGCCCTATACCCCCTCGATATACCACCCCGCCCCGATATTTCCCTTCTCGCTCATACTCCCTGTGAAAACTCCAATGATGTCCCCTCTGGCTTCGTGGATTGCTAGTTGCCAATCCTTCGCCTTAGACTCCTATGGGCTTGGAGCTTCACCTCTGGGATTTCACCTCTGGGATTTCAAGCTTCCTCACCCTCGCTCAACTCCTCGTTCCCGAAATCTCTGACGACCGAAGCCTTACTTACTATGGCGGTCATTACCAAGGTAAAACCGTCGGCGATAGGATGAATGCGATTAATGATTAATTAAAATAAAAAAAAAGGTAGAACCGTCTAGTCCATAGATCCATTTCTGGCTATTGTCGTCCCACGCCCTCCCCGCTTCCATATTCCTCCCTTTCTCACCTCCCTTCACTGGCTAGATGCCTGTATTAGTCAGTTCGTGAAAATCAATTATCTGCAGTGTGCATGTATTACATTAGGGTGTAGCCATGTACTGGAATTATAAAGAGTAAATTGCCTCTCTCTACGTGTGGCGCACATCAAGTGGGACAGAAAGGGACTCATATACATAATCACAGACCGCGGACCATTGAAGTGGTGGCTATGGATCATTGAAAGGGCAGATGAGGATAAATGCGAATGTGGGGTCACCCAGAATGCAGTGCATCTACGGTAATGCACACTGGTAGCGGGCGGGGAGGGGAGGCAAGAAGAGGTATGAAGGAACCCGGAACTTTATCCAGCAATAAGAAGAGTTTTTTTATTTTCCTTTCTTTGGTTAGGAATCAATGTATATAGCAAAGGGGGACGAGGGAGCAGGGGCCAGCTCGGGGGCAGGATAACCTATACCATAGCCTAGATAGCCTGAATGTGAGTGATTATTTTCATATAAAAAAAAAGGCAGGTGCCTCAGGAAAGAACCGACTTCAGGGTAACAGAGGTCCAGTTGTAGGGAAATGTTTATCAAACTATGAAAACAAATAAAAATTCGGTTACTAATTAAATACTCCAAAGCTCCTCTTAGAATATCAGTAATTCTGCCAGAGTTCTGCTTCTTGGTCAATGCGCACGCGATAAATGCGAGGTCAGGCTTTAACTTGTTTTTGGTGATGGTTAGATACAGTATGCGGGTGAAAGTGTTCACGCACCCCCTTGTATAATATGCAGCGAGACATACAGCGATAGAGCAGCATTCTTCTTCTTTTTTTAAGAAGTCATTAATGATAGAGCAGCATCATGATATTAGTGCAGAGTGTACATGATATTTACAAGATTCGCAGTAGAGAAGTTGTTATCTACTCAAGTAGCATGTAAGTAGTAGATGTAGAACTATGAACTACACTTCAATTAATAGCTACTACAGATAGTACTAGTCTGTTGTCACAACCGCGCATATCCGGGCTGGGATTTAGCGCAGACGATGACTCAGCCACCTCATGCTATAGCGACTTGTGTTTGGCTACTGTTACTCCTCTCTCTTCATACAACGTCTTGCAAATCTATCTTATACCTAGCTCAACCAATCACTCCCTCCTCCAATGGTGCTGGACAGCCTGTCCTTTCATCCCCTCGCCGTCATACCCCTTGGCCCCCTCCTTGTGCTCCCAGACCCCTGCCTTGTCACATCTTTTTTTCTCGCATTCAGCCTATGTAGACTATGGCGAGGGACCGCATCCCCCGAGTGGTCACCTCCGTAGGAGTGCTGTCATCAAAGAGGTAGTAGGTATTCTGCAAGCCAGCTATCAAGTAAATAGGATTGACTTAGCAACACCAGTTACTTTTTTTTTTCTTTTGGAGTCTATACGTCTGTCCCTCTGAAAGGAGCCATAGGCTATGAGACGGAACACCAGTTACTGGTTATAGTGCTGACAGCAGCTACACTCAATTGCCTTAGATTTTAGTCCGCATATGCATTATTGGGCCAGAGCTGTTGGGTTTTATTTGAAATAACTATTTCGAATGAAATCTAGACTCGGATAATCCTCCTGGGATTGGGTAGCCTACCTCCATTCAAATGTGAACCCAGGGCCAAAAATACGGGTTGGTAGGAGGAAGCAAGTATGTCTTACTCTAATGACAAGTGGGATTCCACATTGCTAAATATACAGAGGCTAGGTTTGCATAAAAGCGGTGCGTGAGCCCTTGCATCCACACACTATATATAGATATATAAAATATGCTTATCTTGACACTTTCTATCTTAAAACTGTTGTGCATGTAGTCTGTTAGGGTCGTTGAGCTGAAACTGCCCATGAGATGCTACCATAGGATTAGTCGGCAGGCACTACCTGTTACCTATCTATCCAGTACATGCTTTGCTTTATTACGCAAGCACATATATCTTCTCTGGGCCCGAGACTATCCCTAGTACTCCTCGACATGCACTTGGGTTAAGCTGAGAACGATGCTGGAGGTAATAATCAAAAAACCTTTTTTTCCATCGATCGAAATGATTATATGTATGGTATGATGTAAACAATTTCTTATCCCGTAAGCTATTAGATACCTGCCCTCATGCACAAACTAGTACCATTGTGCTGCTAAGACAAAAGATTCTGTGTACTGCTGCAGTGTAACCAGTTGGAACATGTAATCTTTATTGATATAATGCCTATTCATTAAGGACATGCCTGGTACATGCCTAGTGATCACCTTGAAGTCCTTGGAGTTTAAGGATAGACTCACAACATATAATACCTAGGCCCCAATCCAATCTTTTAATTGAACTCGTGTTGCTCAATGCTCCGGCTGTGAAGTTATAGACTACCCCACGCTGACACCTCAAAGGATAGCATTTCGTCACCGCAGCAGTCAAATCTCCAGAAATATGTATTAGGTTTACTAACTAGTGGAATAATGGAAAATGGCTCTCTATGAGTTCAGAGTAGTACTAACAATAATGCAAATATTTCTGAACATTCTAGCCACTCTGATCTGAGAGTGCCCTCGCCTACTATCTGATAGTACGGGAAACTGCAGTCTTGGTAACTACAGAGTCGATATGGAATACAATAATTCGGTGTTGCCGACTCCCCTGCTACCTATTTAGAGATGGAATATACTTAGTGAAAGAAGTCTGGATCTCGAAAACGCATTCATATTTGTTGTGGGGTCGATGTTATGTGCGGATAATAGCGAGTTAAGGAGACCTAAGCACAGTGCTTCTAGACGAGCACAAACACACCCCACCAAGCCTACACAATCTAGTATTCTGGTTGCTACCATTCAATCAATTACACTATGTATATCACGAGTTACTGATTCCCATGAGCAAAGACTTAATTACGGCCCTTGCAATGCTAAACCTAACAGGGTAGTCACTTCCTAATTAGGACAAACTATCATGCACTGGATACTGAAGTCCATCGATAGCTTGAATAGTTCTTCCTTCATACTCTACTTTAGACGTACAGACTTTAAAAAAAAAAAAAAGCAAGCAGAGCTATCCAATCTATGAACCATGTACCTAGGTGCTTGTTTCTATTGACAGCTTCATATGTCCAAAGTTGTATAGAAATGAGCCCCTAGTGTACTCATAGAAAAAATATTGGCTGGCACCACTCAAATATATGCCAGAAAACTTGCAGGTCAGTTTAGGGCGGGCCTATTCCTTTCTGGAGAAGTACTAACTGTGAGAGAATGTGTGAGGGGAAAATGGCAAAAGAAAGTCTCGAATGCTCACACTGTGATTCGAACACAGGATCTCGTCATTACTAGTGACGCGCTTTACCAACTAAGCCATGCGAGCGGAACATGCATATAAGAGCAAGCTTCTCCAGACAAACCATCCTATACCTATATCACCTTCTGTGACCAACACTGTGGTCGCAAACATGTGCTGGTGTCTGCTATGCACTAGTGGGGAGCTGTTACCACCAGAGTCAGCTGCACGCACAGTGTATATGCTGAGAGGCTCTCGTTCCGTGCGTGCGTGCGTGTGCATGTAGATGTTATACCTTATAAAGGTACTGTACATACTTTAGTATGATGACCGCTACGAGGGAAGGTGGACATAGCCTCGTGCTCAGCCGCACGAAGAGGCTTCGGTAGCCAGAGCAACAATGCAGTGACATGGCACATCCCTAGATTGTTTAAAAATCCTATTGTCATAATAGGCTCAAATTAAAGGAAGAGTTATAATGAATATATGGAAGTATGCCAGTGCCATTGGGAGTCAAGTCGAGATATATATAGATTGGCAAGGAATGAGGTTTAGGAATCGAAGCATGTATATACCAAAAATTGACAGCATAAAAATATAGCTTCAATGGGTTTGTAGAGCTCAATGTAGGTTGTATAAGGACTGCCTCTGGGCTTCCATCTTGATATCTAAGAACCCCCACCTTTGCTGTCGCTGTTTCCTGGTCCACCTCATACCAGGCCTCCTATCCCATAAACCTTCGAAAAATGTGACTGCTAGTTACAGCCGGGTGCAAGAGCTACGATGAAGCGAGAGCTCCATTGAAAATCGGATGGGAGCTGAATCATAATCCTCAGTGATTGTGCCTTCAAAGTTCGAGTTTCGGAGGAGTCTAAGAAGGTCACAAAATACGTATCAGACATGCACTTGGTGAGGTGCATTAACCTCAATATATTCCCTTGAAAGAGTATAGCAATCAGAGAATCATACCAGATTGGTATTCACTAACTACAGACTAACAGTTCTGATCGGCCTCCCATACATACATACATTCTTTTTTTTAGCGAATCATTACTTGTATCCATGCTATCTAATATATGACAAGGTACGCATCCCCGGGTGGTGACCCGGCTGGATTATCCAACCCCTGAGCTGTACCTGCTCCTCTACCTACATTTGGCTGCCTCTTACATCACTATGAACTCCGCCACTTCCTCGCACCACTCTGGGTCGTCCTATATGTCCTCGCCCTTCAGCCCTCTCCGATACCCCACCAGCTCGCACTCCAGTAGATGTGCCACATTTTGGCTTGCCCCGCATTGGCATTGTGGGCCCTCCCCTCCCTCGATCTGATTTAGCCACGCCTTCCTTGGGCCCTTGTCCGTGTGGATGTACGCCAGCCTCGCAGTGCCATACGGCTCCGCTCTCGCGCTTGTAGGACGCATTTTGGATCCTATTCATACATTCTCTTAATAGAAGCGGTAAGCTTGTAATAAGCCATATGTACAAGGCCCCATCACCAGCATGATAAAGTTGGTACTAGCCCTTGCCAGTAGGTAATCGCAACATTTTCACAGAGCACTGATCAGGCTGACCTTACCAATACATTTTTGATTTTGGTCCTACAATGTTGCCAAAAAGCCATGATACTTTCTCCATAGTGTAGCGTTGAATGGAGATACCGAGAGTTGATACTCGCAGGGAGTATGGCCTGGAGTATGGCGAAGAGTGAGAGTGAAATGGCCTTAATTCTGACAGCGGGGAATTCCTATTTGACTCAAGTGCTAGTCTACCAACACCCCGCACACTCATTTACTCCCCACATGACTATATTGTTCCTGCGGTACCTCAATCTACACATACCGTAATGCTTGCTGTAGCCTACCTAGCCCGCCTAGGCCCAGCATGCCTGTGGGAAATGATCTCAGTGTACGCAGAAGCGAAAAGGACCTGCCTCGGGGGTGGCTGCTTGCACCGTGTCTCGCAGTGAGATCCTCTCGGGTACATATACCTAGGGTAGCAGTCACTGAAGAGGATTAAAACAAGCAGACCTCCTTTGTTGGGATCTGGCGTTTTTAGCAGTCATGCCCTAGGGTCGGTTCTTCAGCAGCAGAATCTCCATTTGTCCAGGCTATGTTTGGTGTCCTGGCTGGATTTGGAAATGGTGAACATGCATGCTAACCGCACCTACAGCCGCATGTTGATGGATTCCGTGCACCAGGAGCAAGAATTAAACGATATTTTTTTCTTTCATAGATAGAATCCCTTGGCTCACAACCCCGGATCAGTGTATGCATATGTGGGAGAAAATTTATATCAGTAGTCACAGCATAGCAGTAGACCCAAACTCTGGGATATTAGGGGTATTCAGACTAGAGCTATCGGTCATACCAGAAAGCTGTATTTCTTGAACATACTCCCAAATTATACAGTATGTGTATGTAAACCGCTCCTATACGTACCCGGAGGCCGAGCATGATCATGTATACAAAACTTGGCCCAAGCACTATGTACAAGGACTTTGTAGATAATTTGGGCAGTCGGGTCGTGATTACCCTGATGCATGTCCGAGTAGCCACATATCTGTATACTGAGCTTTTTGAGAAAAAAAGTACAGATACCCAGTCACATATGTCACGATATTAGCCGATGCGATATGCGATATGCGTACATGTGAGGAGGGACATGTGAGGACATATGCGAAATGCATGCATGCATGTGAGGATGGACATGTGAGGATGGACGTTGTCTATAAAAGACCCGCCCATGTCCCCCCTATGGCTCTCCTCCTCACGCAACGTCTTGTATCTAACTCTGAATACCAATGTCCGTCTCCCAGTCATAGCCACAGTTCACAGTCACAGTCACGAGCGCTCCCTGGAGCTTCCATAGTCCTAGCCATAGTCCCGTTACAATATGTGATCTCCCATGTCGACAATATCTGGCGGCACAAACCTAGCCTGAATACCTCTATTACCGACCACACATGTAGGTATTTCCTTCTAATCGGATTAATCTTAAAACCTACTTTTTCGATAGAGAGCAAAAAAAGCAACACTATACTATAATATCAGACTATGGAAGGCTATAAACCAAGCTAGGAGGGATAGCTCTTGAACTAGTAGCCCATCAGCTGCAAGCCCTAGAATATTGGATACAGTTTCATGGTTTCGTCAGTTTTTAATATTTTCGCAAATTTAGCATGTTTTGTGTAAAAGACGAAGACTAATAGCACGGAACTACATATGTATACATGTGCTCCAATACAGTTTTCTTGAGGTGATAACTGTTCACTAGATACAAACTGAGGAGAATCGAAACCCCACATGACCCTTTGATGTAGAGCCAACTTTGCTAGCCAAGAGCATTCCCCTAATATCTATCCACGCAAGCCATAATGCGTTGCGTTACTTTGGCATCGCCCCCATGGTCTACAGAATTGCATCAATTGTAGTTGCCAATCATGAGGGTACAACACCACATTCCTACAAACCACACCCTCCCCCTGGCAAGACCAATAATTGAGGGTAACTCTAGATCTGAAGCATCACGTGATCCCAGCTTACACAGCCATCACTCCTTTTCAATTCCCACATTTGGCAATTTCTCCCCGCAATACTATTCTTAGCCATCCCATGACACATCTCTCACACGCCTAACCAGCCACCAAGCCCAAAAAAATAAAAAAAATGTTTATACATAGCACGAAGTTTAGCTTCAGGGGGCGTAGGTGCGGTCTCTCGTCATAGTTGAATCCGACGAATGATTTTCAAAAGGAAAAAAAAAAAAAAAGCCTAGCTTCATACACCCACATCTCGTGGCGCAAAAAACAATTCTATTGTCACCCTTTTTCATGGAGGTCGTACAAATATAAAATGTTCACATGAGGAATGACGTAGTTTTGATCATATATCTCGAACTTTCGCACTTCGTGTATTAAGTACGGGAAATAAGTTTCACTTCTGGCGCCGGATCCCGATATTTATTGCAAGTTACATATCCGTACCAGGACAAGGTCTTGGCGTTGCAGAGCTTGCCGATGTCACAAGTATGTGATTCCTCGCATGTACTGTATAGTATCCTTACCCTACAGTACATGAGCTGCACCAATTAAATGGACTACCAATATCAAATGTTCCCCACCACCATGTACCTAACTACACGTCATGAGCCCGTGTAAGTCTCATTCATACTCTCTTCTCTCTCAATTTGCCCACTCAGTCTTCGAGTTCTCAATCTTGTTCATCTCTATATAAATCTCCACTATCAAAACAAAAAGGTTATCAACCTAATTCTACAAACAAAAGCCATTGAGATATATCAATGCCAAGATCATCGTATACGTGCTCTCTTCCCCTAATCGCCAAATTCCCCTGCTCAAAAGGCGAATCCACCCAACGACACCACAAGACGCTTTCTTTCCATCCAATCCAGAGCCAGTGACTATTTTGTTCCACCCAAAAGATCGTGCAAAAGAAAAGCAAAAAAACACCCACCCTTCCCTCCCCGACCAGCCAAAAGCCAACCGAAAAAGCAAGCCAAAACACGCCGTAACTAGTCAAAAAAGCCCAACAAAGATATATATATAAAACATTCGATCGCAACTCCCGGTACCCCCCGCTTCCCCACCTCGATATGTATTGTATGCCTTCGCGCGAGCCGTATTGCATGCCTGAAAGGACTAGTCTAGTACTGTAGTATGTCGTACCGTATGTGTCTAAATGAATGTAACCGGTCATCTGATGATGGTGCTGGATGTTGTGTTTTTGGTGTCGATCTATCGCAAATGAATGTAACGATTTATCGATGATTTTTATAATGAACGTCGTGACGTGATTGTATCTGTCGTGATTTGTCGTACGGTGCTGCTGACCTTCTCCCCGCCTCAATCCCCTCCTCCTCATGCGATGGATATACACGCACAGTAACGATCGTACGAATGCAAAAAAACAAAAGAGAGTCATAATGGGATCACAAAAACTAAGAAAGCTAAAAGGTTCAAAAACTCCGTGTCCCAAAGAAAAACAAGCAAAAACCGCAGCGCAGAAAAAGCCTCCACGAATAAACCCAGTAAAATAGCTTAGAAGCCGTTTGCTTCTGCCATTCACCCAAATGTTGCAAAAACAGACATATAAACAAGTAACTCGAATAAGATTCGTTGTCCAAACATGAACAAGGAAATTGCACAAAAGGTATGATATAAGTATATAGAGTAGATGGGCGGGTCTATCTCCAGAGTTAATCATACTTTTCGGATGTATAAATGACTGAGCGCATTGTGGCACATATTGTGGGAGAATTTGGGGGGTAGGTCCATGCTATGACGTCCGCGCCTTTGACCCTCCAAGCTTCCTCCCCATCTTCACAAGGCTGATTCGGATCCATACCACAAACCCCAACCACCTCTTCTTCAAGCCAGGGCCCTTGTTCTTCTTCTCCACCGCCCAGGAGGGTTGCGCACCAGCACCAGACCCCATACCCCACTTCTTTCCTGTGCCGCCATTCGCCCCCGCAGTGCCAGGTCTCGAGTAGCCCAGTTCCCGGAGTTCCGGTACAGAGTTCTCAAAATTCACCTTCTCCCCCATCTCCTCAGTCCATACGGGAACCATCGCCGGTGGCGAAGGCCTCGAAATATCCTTGCTACTCCTACTCTCTGCTTTTTCCCTCTCCTTCTGCTCACTCTTCCGACGCTTCTGCTCCCGCTTCTGCTCCTTGTGCGCCTCCTTCGCATCCCATGCTAGTCGTGCCGCAGTAACGCTAGCTGCAAAACTCGGTGACGGCTCACGGGTAGTTCCCCCGCTGCCAGAATGTGTCCTCCGTGCGGATGGACGGAGGAGAGAACTTGAAGTGTGAGATGTGGTTATCGGAGTAATGGATGAGCATGTTGGGCTGCCGTTCATCTGGCAGGTTGTCGCCGTTGATGTTCGGAGCATTGGAGAGGAATATGCAGAGTCGGTTCGTACTCGCATCGGTGGTGCGCGCCGTGAGCCGCAGTCAATCGAGTTACTTCTAGAATATTCCCCAGAATAGTATCCTCTGCTGCCAAACTCATCCACCTCATCGTCAGAGGAGTCGTTCTCATCCGAGCAGTGCGTGGTGGGTGTGTATGGCCTCGGCATCTGCCTCCTAGGGTGGATGTATTGTCCAGTCTTGGTATATCCCCCCTCCGCGCCGATGGCTGGTGAGAAGCCAGACCCAGTCCCAGAGATACTCCTTCTCCCCCGCGGTGCCGAGTCAAGATCATCATACCCGTACATATAGTCGCCACTACCGTAAATACCAAGACCCAAGTTCTTTGCTGCCTCTCCCCCACCGGGTTTGCTCAAATCCAAGGAATTCCGGGAGGTTCGACCACTAGCATTATCCTTCATCAGTTTCAACACCGGTTTTATCTTGGCTTTGACCTGGCTAGCATGAATGTGGTGTAAAGCAGACTCCTTTTCTCGCTTCATCGCGGAAAAGGTTGGTGAAGCTGTCGCGGTGCTGGTCCCAGTTACGGTTGACGATGGTGCGATGAAAACTGACGAAGACGATGGTGTTGAGTAGAAGCCCTCATCTATCGGTGGGTTCGGGTGAGAGTATGCTCTTGCTGCTCCCCGTAGACGCGCTCCACTAATCCTCCCTGATGACAACGAGGGGCTGGAGGTGTGGGAGTAGCTGCTGTGGGAGGAAGTAAATGACGGGACGGACCCGTTGAAAGTGTGAGAGCGGGGTGGGTGAACCTGCATTGTGAAAATTATGTGTTGTGCGCTGGAATCTTCAAACTCAAGCTCTAAGAAATTAGCGAAACTCGTCCCCGACAATCTATGACGACTTGGAGGAGTTTATTCACCCACGAAAAAAAACCAGGCGAAGAGTTACCGGGGATGGAAAAAGTGTGTTGAATATTGTGCTGCTGGATCGACTCCCAAACGGCAATGCCAATCAACCGCTTCAGCTCCCGAAAATCAACCCCACAAAAAAATACCTGCTGTGTTATTTTGGATAGCCACCCAAGTATTATGACGAGAGAACTACACAATCCAACGCTGCTAGGGGTAGATCTGCGCTGCGGCCCTTGCGATGTGATCTAAGAGGTGGGTGGGTGGGTGGGGGAGAGATGCTTCCGCTACCAAGATGTGTTGCTTTAAAAACAACCCTGAAATTGTCGCCAGATGAAATAAAACCTGCACTCGGCAGATCAATAGGATATAAAATATTGCTGTTGGAACTGGCCTTAACTCAGCTGTAATGAAACGCTGAGGCTGAGCTGCGAAGGGAACCCCCCGGGGAAATCAGTTTCAACGAGCAACCCGAGAATAAGTGAATATTATAGAGCGGGGTTAATGTCGAGATGATGATGCTTCGGCTGATCTGGATGTGGGGGGGATTAGCAATCAACCCATGGCTATTTTCGAGCACTCTCGTTTCGAGGAATGGATGGCAGAGTACAGGAATAAAGTACGTAGTGCAGGAAATATCCAAACAGAGCTACAGAATCAATGATGGAGGGGTGGCGTGCGTAGGGCAGAGTAGGATGGGGGATGCAGAGTAAATGATGACCGCTGCTTACCACCACCACCACCAGAAAATTAAATGCCGTCTGCGGCCTGCGTTTGGGTTGCCTGGGTATCAAGCCTGGTACTCCACCGCTGGCCCCGCGAAACAATCAATGCAATAGCTTGTGTGGTAACGTAACGCTGGCGTCAGCCTTCTTCTGTCGATAGCTTGCACAGCCGCCTCTGAAACTCTTATTACTACCCCACGGAAATAGACCGTATGCCTTCCTATTTTCCTCGGTGTGTTCGTCTTCGCCGAATAGCCTACGTTGCGTGGCTTGATTGATGCTTTTCGACTGCCTCGTGGTGGCACTGCAACTCGTAACTTGCAAAGCCAATGAAATTCTTGAGCCGCGCCGGGGGGGGGGGATAAAACGTCTGGACGTCCGAAGAATGGAGGTTGAGTATTTGATAAATTTTGCTATAAGACTTTTGAAACAGCCTGGCCTGCGGAATTCGAACTGAAGAATAATTAAGCTGGGAGCTCGATCGGCCAGTGGTCGGCTGTCGCAAGTGGTGGATTGGGTGGGTCGTAAAGTCATACAGCTGCAGAAAACAAGCACCCACACACTCACAACTCCTCGAGCTCCTTTCGCCAATAGAGTGGAGGGAATAAAAGGAAAATAAAAGGGCGAACGAGGAGGGAATAAGAAACTCGTGAAAAGATACTGAGTGACTGGGAGGGATGGACGGCGGAGACGTGAATCCCAGGACGGAACCGCTTTTGGGGGGGGTGGTGGTTAAGCACACTGCACAGACGGGCCTCAGGTCATGGGCACCAGGAGAAAGTTACCGGGGGGGTACATGTGGTGGGGCTGGTGGGTGCCTGAGTCGGTGGTGGCAGTGGTGGTGGTGCTGGCGGTGAGGGTTCGTTGGGGGGGGATCTTAGACGCCCCAGTGCCCGTCTTTGCCTTCCTGGATGGTGGAGGTCAGTGTTGTGAGTGGCAGTCGGTGATATTACCTTCCTGGACACAGCGAGGGAGCCGTTGAGAGCAGATCGCGACGAGGCGTTAGAGTCGGCTACTGGTGCTTCTCTGCAGGCCACAGACAGCGGATCCTCGGGTGCAAGGACCCCGAATTCATGTATTTTTACCGGCGACCTTTTGCGTGTAAGTACTTATATGTAAGTAGGTATTTGCTGGCGGGCAGCGGGTCGGCTCCACGAAGTCGAGTTGCATCCTGCATTCATTAGATCGTGCAAAAGCGTGGGAATATGCATGGGCGGACGCTGGCTCCCTGCTGTGACCGTCACTATGCTCCAACAAGCCTACGGTACCGGACTCGGTCCCCTCTCGAGGTCCAGGCTATTATGTAGTTACCTAGACCCCCTATGCCTTGCACCGCTTACCTAGTGGAGGCAAAAAGTGGGGGACCTATATACCGGTATCACGAGTACCAGGTCGACGTCGGTAGGCGCAGAAAGCAATCTATGGGTACAATATCTACTACAGCCGGTATTGAAAGCTGCTATTGTGTATCTCCCTATACTCCCCCCCCTCCTCCCCCTTCGGAAAGTCACCTGCATCATGATGGAGCTTCGTGTGAAGGCATGTAGCGTACCAGACTGCCACCCATGCGCCCTGGCCCAAATACATAGTGCAAGTGTGACCCAGCTGAAGCACTGGCACAAGCACTTATATTACAGCAATTATCAAGCCTCTAAAGAGCATGCGCATGCGGAGGAAACAAACGCGCTCGTGACTGGTCATGCGAACCCCAATAGCCGATTTTCATGCTCACCATTCAACCGCGGGAGCAGCTGCAATCCGAAAAGTCCAGGCATGTGGGTATAAAACTCCTCTACTTTGCCTGTAATAATACCCCCTCCTCCCCCAAACCTCTTTTTCCTACTTGGTAAGTAACAAAGTTGATATCGAGGAGTGGGTAGTGTTGACGATTTGAAGCTGGTGAGCCAGAAGTACACCTACCAATCATGTGTCCACCGCCTCAGCAACTAACTAGTAGTAGCCAACCCAACCCAGCTCCCCCGCACTCTGTCGCCTCAATCACCCCCACCTACTGAGAGTAACCAACCACGGTCTTTGCCATCGGTTGCTGAAAAAAAAACTCCTCTCTCCACCTTCCATATGTGATCACTATACGCGTGTAGGAAGTATCTGCGCCATACATAATGTACGACTCAATATTCTTCTTTTTCGTCTTGGTGTGGAGGGAAGCTCTCTGCCCAATCATTCTAGACCTCCAAGCTTGCACGATACCCCATGGTGGACATACCTACCTTACAGGTCTTTTGAATACGGGTCCACCTGCATGACCTACAGTATGGACCCAATAAAATTACCCAGACGACCGGAAATTTGACTGCAATCACCACATGCCCAGGAGCGAATAAAACAAAACTTGGCGAAATGAAACATTTGGGTGATCTAGCAAAAGGGAAAGGGGAAGCTGTCCAGTAATTTCCAGATGCGGCGATGTCGACTTGTTTCTGAAGGCAGTTTTAGCTCCGTTGAAGATTAGATCTGGCATATGTGTCCAAGCGGGGGTAGTTGTTCTCCATTATCCGTATATACGCAGCTTTCTTCGGCGTCATACAACCGTTGTATTCTTCTCAGGGTCGTAGAATTCAGCTTGAGCCCATGGGGCTTGGGAAACAAACTCATATGTGATGTGATACATGTGCCGAGACAAATGAGTTGGGAAGGGATAGGCTAGGACTGACTGAGGAGCGACCAAGGCAATTATTTCCGGAACCAGCCCTGATCACTCGCTCCATCTATCCCAATCCATACAATGCCATGCTTAAAATGAGCGCCAAGTTCGAAAGCTAAGCAATATTTGGCCACAATCACTCATGGCTGCAATTTGAGCTGGGACCTTCTTTTGTTTCGTCGGAATTGCCAGTGTGGTTACCAAGATAAATACCGCCCTCAAAATGCCTAGTTTTCCCATATTCATCTCAATCGAGACTAAACATGAATATATCCACTCATTTGGGATAATTAAGTGTCCAATTTCGGTGAATACTTGTCCAAGAGAAGAGTAGGTGGAGATTTGACGGATCCCGAATTCATGGAGATGAGATGACGAGCGTGCCGCAGCCAGGGGTCGGGAAATATAGAAGCCTCAAACTCTGGATCCTTCGATGGTCAATGGGATACATTAAAATTCTGCTAGAACATTTTGCTTGGCTTAAACTGACATTGGCTAAGCTGTCCAACCGACCCACCGAAGTCGGAATGGCTGGGATACACATAATGCAGCTGCAAAGCATTCGTGGGGACGTTTTCTGGGCCATTGCCTTCGAGATATACTCTATTTGGAGTTTTGAAGTGGGAGTACGGAGTACTGAACAACGCATTGTGCTTCGATTTGCACCTTCCCCCCCTTTCACTCAACTGCTTGACTGGATGGAATTCCTTTCAAGGGCAGCTCGAGGCATCGTAGGTAGGTGGTGACATACATATGTATGTATCCTGTACGACACGAATGCACATCCCGGCATCTGGTCTGGTTACCTGGAATATGTGTATTCGAGTATGTATTTATTAGTTTATGTACTGTACATTGCCCCCTCGATCCATGTAATATTAATATGATAACTGAAAAGTTGTTTAGGGCTGTCACATCGCAGAATAATACCTATCAGAACAATTTTTTTTTTTGCCTTACCTGGTACCTGGTCTGTTCTCTGAATCCAAACCTCGCCAAGCCACTGTTGCGGTCTTTTGCCTCCAACCCTCTTTCAGACGAATGCCCCTGGTCGATTGGGAAATTAGAGCTGAGCTGGCAAATCAGCATTTTGGATCTAATACCACCTTTGAGCTAGTCGCCAACGGCGAGATCAACTGGGGTGCCTGCCTCACGTGTCATGGTACGATGGGCTGCAAGCCAATCACAAACAGCCATAAACAACCTATCATCGGCAATGTATCGATAATGCGCATGCGATGTGATAATTCTGCACTTCAAACTCTCCATTTTTACATCTGGGATGAGCTTGGATTGCTTCTTTTAGGAACTGGTTGCGGGGGGAGGTTGGGTTTTGTTGTGTTGTCAAAATGTTTGCTTCGATACGCGATAAGCCCCATGGAACTTTGGTTTGCAGACCTCATTGCATGGAGGCTCGGACTAACCAAGAACATACAATTACCAAATACAGACAATAATAGGATTGTAGAATATATACTTACCCCAACATGTCGCGCGACAAGCAAGACATACATGAATAGTATTGTACCATTGTTCTTTGACAATAGCACAATAATATTAATGCAGGCCTTGCGACAGCTTGGGTTACAGGGCTCCAGATCTATTTATGGATAGAGTCTGAGATATCCGTGGAATTGAGCGTTTTGCAGATGTCAACGTTACCCCCCAGTCTAGGTTCCTGATCTGCAACTGCATCAAGCTCAAACCGTTAGCACATCCTTAGATCATGATGCAAAATTAACTGATTTCAGTTACCTGCTCTATCAGTACATACAGTATGAGATTTGAAGTACCTACCTACGTTGATGCTGACACGCCAGTATGCTATAAACAACAGCCTTGAACTTCAGATGAGTTTCATCTACTTAATACTCCGTACCGAAAAGTGGGTTTTATCCCATGTTTTGTGCAGTTGTTTCGACTGTGTGCAGCAAAAATAGTACCGGGTTTGGCCAGTCTGAATACTGCAATGGATTACCAGTAGACGCATCGACCATGCAGAGCAGTAAGGAATAAGGGAATATTCGAGTTGTTCCGACCCCAAAGCATAGAAACCCCACGGCAGTGTCGATAGTGTCCGCTTTAACACAATTGGGGGAATATCACAGCTCATTTTTTTGAGTTATCCCCCTCCGGTTATCGGTGGGTGGGTATATTGACAATATGCTCTGAGTTGGGCTGTCCTTCCCTCCGCGGCGTACTTAAGGCAGTCATAAGGTCTACAGCTTGGCCGAGGTCGCCCCGCCTCTACGAGGGGTTGTGCAACCAGGCTAGTCGTCCCATATCACTCAGCCAGCCTCCATGATCCTGTATCAAGCCTCCACGCTACACGTAGGTTTTTTAAGTATCGTTGATCGCATTCAGCCTATGTAGACTATAGCGATACCACGTAGGCTGCAACCGCTGCGACATGTAGGTAGTCGAGTGGGCCTCACCTCTGTCCCACAATGGCTTTAAGGTGAGGCTTGAATGTGGGTAGGGAGCGGCTGTAGGTCTCACGATTCAAGGGGATAGGTAGTGACCATCGTGGGTAGTATCTCGTCCGTCAACGCTCTCGAATTCCTGGTACTTGTTGATCTTGGCAACGGTGCTGTAGTGACACTATCACGGACATACCCCTCTTATGCTTGGCCAACAAGCGGCAGGGTGGTCCTAAGTAGGTATGGCTGTTTGTCATCAATATCATAGGACTTGAGATGGTATATATGTGTGGAGAAAGGTATCCAGTACAAGTCTACTCTGAACTGTCGTGGTGTGAGTCGAGAAAAGAGAAGGCGCCTGTCCACCTGTGAGAGAGCACAGGCAAAGGGATCCTAGATGATATAGCTCTCAAGGAGAGGATCTGCATGTAAGAGTTACGAAGTTATGAGTGAAGTAATTGTGGAAGAGTGTGGGAGTATTTGCATCAATAAAGAGTATATTTCGAGCTTGCGAGACAATGGACAGCTATCTATTGCGCTCTCTGAACCGTGAAGATTAAAGAGAACTCTAAGTACAGGAAACCAGCGCTTATATCCTTTTCCCGTTAACAAAACCGCCACTTTAGGATACCCTGCCTTTGTCAGAACTGCCACTTTCGGGTCCCTGGCTAATGTCACGGGACCCCTCATCACGTGGTCGAAGAATGATCGTGGAAGTTAATATATTTCTGCTGAGTCTCCATTGTTTGTAGTCACTAACCAGACTACTTAACTTCACCTCTCAGGTTCTTTTAGGATCTCTTTAATTAAAAAAAGCTTATTATCCTTATGCATCCCTAGTGGGAGGAGGGATATGGCGAGCCACTCGAGTGGATTCAAGGGGAGGGTAGGTTTTAAACAGACTATCCCCTATGGTACTAAAGTACTTGGCATGGGGGATGGGTGGCCTCTCAATGCTGCTGTTTAGTATGCTGACGGGTTATATCCCCTCTTTACGAGATGCAGACCCCACGGCCTTCAAGACCACACCTAACAACCTTCTTATTCCACCCAGCCGATTGGTCTGCATATATAACTCTACAACCTACATATTCATGATCGGTAATTTCTGTGGCCTAATCTACTCATCAAGTCTCCTCCTTCCACCCTACCCCTGCGATAGAGCTGGCTCATGTTGGAAAGACCGCATCACCGAACGGAGGAGGTGGAGAGGGGCCAAGAAGACTTGATTTCCTCAGCTTGCAACTGCTAACAAAAGGAGAAGAGTCCCGTATAGCAGCTGCAAATATCAGGGAAGACTGGGGCATGTTGCATTTGAAAGAGCTGGGAACAAGTAAGCCCACCCCATACTTTCAATACTAGCACACCTGAAGTGGGGCAGAGAGACTGCACATAGATTCACCTACATAGTCACGGACCGCGGGTCCCTTAAGCGATGGCTATGGATCATAGAGAAGGGGGAAGATGATAAATATGAATGCGGATTGGCACAGAATGCGGTGCACCTATTACAATGCCCGCTGATAGGGGATGGGGGGAGAGGAAGGGAGAGGAGGCGTGGCGGAATTCCTCCAGAGAGGTGCCTCTTTGATTATTTTTCTATCTTTCCCTCTTTACAAGGGGGCAGTGACCGGCTCTGGGGTGGGGGTGGGTCACGGTGGAACAGATGTGGGGAGATGCGAAATGGTGCGAGCAGGTTTTAGAGTTTATTTTGTAAATTAACATAGATAGTTGGGAGGGCAGGAACTGGCCCGTGTGGGGGGGGAGGCCACCTGAGCTTGCTCGGGAGCTGCAGTCCATCGCCATAGTCTATATAGGCTGAATGCGATCAATGATTACTTAAAATAAAAGAAAAGGTCGTGCAACCAGACTACGGGGTGGGATACTTACACGTATCGTCATAGTCTAGATAGACTGAATACGACCCCCTAAAAAAACCTACATGTAGGTGCAGTCTCTCGTCATAGCCTAGATAGATTGAATACGAGTAATGATTTTGCAACAAGGAAAAAAAAGAGCTGAGTAGAATGAACTGGCGGAATTTTCTTTTTAAATACTCATTACTCCTGTGTGGTTTCCAGAGAGCCGTGACAGGGCAGAGACTGGCCCAGCAGGAGAGAGAGGCACCTGGCAACAGGCGGCTGCAGTCCATCGTCATAGTCTAGATAGGCTGAATACGATTAATGAACCCCCCCCCCCAAAAAAAAAAAAAAAGGTTGCCCAGAGGCCTGGATGGGCTCAGCGAGTCAATCTACTGCCTCTAACCATAGAAAGATATGAATGTTGAGAAAACGTAGCTGAAATATTCTTCCACCGCGCCCCATAAGAAATAGACGATGTGGGGAAAGTTGAACGCAGCGACAGCGGAGAATGGGTCGGCAACACCACTGGGGCGGGATAATAGTGGACAAGGGGGGGAGGAGTGTTAGGTGATGTGGTGGGGATTGACCAGGTTTCAGGTATTGGGGGTGAGTCTCTGCAGTATCTGCATGTCCAGTGGTCTATCCATCCAGTCTTGCACTGCAAAATACGTGAGTAGTATCTATTCGTGCCACCTCGCTGTGGTCTTGCCTGCATATGTACTACGCCCCTTTGCTCCTACGAGCAGTCCTGAAAAGAAGTCCAAATATTTTACCGTGTTAAATTAGCATGAATCGAACTCTGGACGCTCAGCAGCGCAATTGTGCCTTTGTTGCCACCCCAGGCGGGCACCTGATAGTCGTCACCTATACCCTGAAGCCAATGAAGGTACATTCTGTATGACTCGGGAGGGGGTATTTGAGGGAGTGGCACCCCAGGCTCAGCCCGATACTGCTGGGAAGTCTACTGCCTCATATGCCCTCCACATGAATACTTCTTCTTCAGTCTCACGGTACTTTCATTCCGTTCCAAAGCTACCACCTGGTACCTGAGCTCGAGCTTCTTCGATCTACTCGCTTGGTCACCCACCACTTGCACCTGCAACGGATCGGCTCTCCTCTCATCAGATCTACTCCAGTCTTGTCCTATCCTATATTAGATATCTACACAACTCAGGAGGTTGCTACTGAAATACATACTCCAAACAGGGTATCCGCCATGACCAACTACGAACCTGAGGCCGAGAGGGGCTGGGAGCAGGCGAAGAAGCAGAAGAAGCATAAAGGTGAACTGGGTACAGAATGGGAGAGAGCCTGGTGGAGGGAGGCAGGAGGAAGAGAGGGAGAGGCAGCGGAAGGGGGGGGGAGAGGGAACATTACATAGGACTGAGCAGCCAAGGAGCCCCCAGAGGGGCGGCAACCGACACCACTGAGAGAGGAACAACTCCAGAAGGCAGCAGGGGGAGCACCGAGAAACTCATGTGCATTGTGCGTGAGAGGGTATGACAGGTCCCTCTTTTTGAAGTCTATACACCCGGTCAGCCTAAGGCTATGAGGCGGCCTTGTCCCCTTCAGCCTTCCCAACAGGCGGGCTAGGCTGGCCACAATGACGGCCGGAAATGGCCTGGACGGTGTATGGTTCAGCCAGGGCCTCGCCCAAATAACCAGGCCGAGCGAGTCTTGGCCTGGACTGGCCTGGACCGCCTGGGCTTGGGGTGCCTCCTCACACACTGTGTTAAAGTTTCTTAACACATGTACATGATAGGCAACGTGCCAACACCGAATTTTTAGCACAATGATAGGTCGCTACATATCAATGTGCCCACACCGAATTATTGGCACATTGATAGGTCGACACATTTTACATATATGTATGTATACATCGGACCTACAGTGCCAATGGACCGCCTGGGCCGGCCACCAAATCCTCGGCCGTGCCGGGCCAGGCTGTTTCAGACCAGTACGCCAGGCCACAGGCGGCCAGGTTTTTTTTTTTTTTTTTTTTTTGGGAGTCATTATTCGTATTCAGCCTATCTAGACTATGACGAAGGACTGCGGCGCACTATTTCTAGCTGCCTTCACAACCGCCGGGCCAGTCCCTGCCCTTCTCTATACATGCTATTTACAAAAGAAACTTCGCTAAACTCTCGCACCACTCCTCATCCTCCATTATTCCTTCTCTCGTCCTCCCCTTCCCATCTCCTACTCTTGGACACTGATACAGGTGCGCTGCATTCTGTGGTGTCCACCCATCGCATCCGCAGCTCGCTTCCTCCGTCTTCCCAATCGTTTTCATCCATTGTGCTTGTGGGCCCTTGTCCGTTATCATGTATGTCAGCCCTCGCAAGGCCCATCGCGTCCATTTGAGATGTGCTGGCGCCTTCCCGTGTAATCTGTAGGCTTGTCGGATGCCTGCCGGTGTCACTATATCAGGCATGTGCATCCTCTCGCCCCATTCAACTTCACTCTTTGCTTTCTTGTCAGCCATCTCATTCCCGTCCACTCCATCATGTCCCTTGACCCACATCAGGGTTCGTGGTCGTTCTGCCATTTGCGTGGCTAGTCTCTCCTCTATCCACGAGCGGGGCTGTTGATACTCTAGTCCCTTTATCCTTTGTATCACCCCCTTGCTGTCTAGCGCAACCACGTCGTTTTCCTCCCATGCCAGCGAGACTCCTAGGCTTTCTGCATCGGCAATCGTCGCCATTGATCCCAGGTATGTTGCTCTCGTTCTCGTTGCTGCCGCTGCTCTGCCGTCCATGTAACTCCCGTCTGTCCATTCTTCCACTCGTTCTATGTCTAGCTCTTCCACCCTCACATCTCTCACTCCACCGACCCCTCCCATCCACCGCAGTTCCGCGTCCTCTTCTATCCACTCCCGTAAGATCGGTTCTGCCACTTCCCTCAGCTCTGGTAGGTTTCTGCCGTATACCGATGCTGCCCATCGTATCCGCTTGCATGTCATCATGGCGGCCTGGTTTGTGTTGTGGCCTGGCCCGTTGAAATATTGCCACATGGTGAATCTGCCGCCTAGATATGGCTAGAGTGCGCAAATGAAGGCTAAAAAGCGCCAGCGGGCGGTTATCAGACATTGTCTTAGGCTAAGGCGTTTGCGGTCTCATGACTCAATTGACTTGCAGTATTAATTCTAGATATATACACTGCCTAAGTAAGACTTTGTGCGCGATCCATTGGCCTTAATGACTACTACTGCCCTCCTAGGTATAGGTGTATATAATGCTTGCAATAGAGAGGGCGGGATCTCCTTTCTTTTTTTGGACGAAGGTTTTCAATGCCACGGCAGCAGAGGTATAATTTTTTACAATACCACAGCGACACAGCAGCTACCACAGTAACCACAGCAATACAGCAATACAGCAATACAGCAATACAGCAATACAGCAATACAGCAATACAGCAATACAGCAATACAGCAATACAGCAATACAGCAATACAGCAATACAGCAATACAGCAATACAGCAA
>Ga0307514_10000670_pt1 | contig 61477 bp, 58 predicted proteins | sample 16_EM_MG_FD_203088 | JGI IMG/M metagenome (GOLD analysis project Ga0307514, IMG submission 203088) | Populus trichocarpa ectomycorrhiza microbial communities from riparian zone in the Pacific Northwest, United States - 16_EM | ecosystem: Host-associated > Plants > Roots > Unclassified | place... | reverse complement strand
CGTACCCAATGAACCCATTCCGACGTATAGTCACAGTTAGCCACAACGCCAGAGTGATCGTTTAAAATAGGAGACCGACAGAACGAGAAGAAACGGTGAAACAGCGATCAGAGGGCGATATGGAACGTGACGCGTTGAATTGACGCCGGGCGCGGAGTAATCCGCCACCGGGGTGTCTCTGACGGCTCCGATGGAGCGCGTCCACTCTGACGGAGCCATTCCGCCCGGACGGAAATATTTTTTGCTGATGCGTGGCGACACCTTACAATCCAAGTTCACCATGGTGGATATCGGTGATATGCTTGCGCAGCAGCGAAAGCTCGTCTAATTACTCTGCCAAAACGCCAAAATGAAGTCGAAAGACTTAGTGTCATCGAACTTGACGGACAAATTGAACGTCAACCACCCTAAATACTACTGTGGAGATGATCGGTCTCAGGAGACATTCCTAGGCTCCCTTCACTCGAGCTTTCGAACTCACAATCACCTATTTCTGGGTTGCAATACAGACAAAGTCCAGTACGCACTCGACCACCTTGGCAGCTGTGCCAACCACCCCGACCACACTCTACCAGAGACGACTATGACAGGTCCGGTAATTTGAGGCCACTATCTACTCACTGGCGACCACCCATGCCTACATGATCTGGACCTTTTCATTACCGCAAATACAGAAGCTGCACGGCGATAGTGATCGGAGGTAGAATTAATCCACGCAGGTTTACCACTACATGATGCAGGGTTGTTGCAACCCATTGGAAAACGTACGCGCAGACACCAATCCCCTTCGAAGAAACTGCTGGGAATTCTGTTTGGATGAGCAACACCACAAGATCATGCTCTTCAATATGGTCTGGGCGGGGCTGAAATCATATTTGTGGCCGAAGTTAAAACCGTTTACCAAGGTTGACGGAAGTTGCGACTGCATGGACAAAATTTTTGACCGAGCAGCACAGGTTGAGACACGAAGGAAAACTGATAGACAACAGCCAGCTGAGAGCGGAGGTAGCAGCCAGAAGGGCAAGAAGCGACCTCGTCAACCGTCAGAATCAACCACTTCCGGAGTAGAACCAGGCTCAGGATCAGGATCTGAATCATGATCTGGATTGGGACCTAAACACCCACCGGCACCGTGGGTGAGCACAGAGCAAGAACAAGGATGGCGACAAGCTGGTGTATGCCTGCGGTGTGGAGCCAAAGGCCATCTTGTTTCCGAATGGACCAAATAGTGGCGGGCCCGATACCCCGAGCTGGAACAACCAGAGAACAATAACCACAACCAACCCACCTTGTGCAATGACCACCAAATCAAATGTGAACGATCATTCTACCCCCAGCAACAAATAGACTATTATACCTCTCCTGGTACCTGGCTCAGCGAGAGAGGTTGGATGAGATGCAGCTGGCAATGCAGGTGGAAGGCACAAGGGCATTAATGGCAACACTGGAGGCGATACAACCTCATCGAATAGAACTAAAACCGAGGGTTATTTTAGAGAGCCCGAGGGCTCAAATGTTTAATAAATATCTCTGCGGCACAGAGACTCCTGTTTCTTCACACATAATCCACAAAGTTAAGATACGAGATCGACATGGAGAAATGCAGCGGATACGAGCACTCATCAACTGCTGCACAATAAGCATCTTTATGGCCCCAAGACTACTTTGAAAACTTGGGCTACCACACGAAGCTGAAAAATCAACCACTCTTGACCTCAACAGACATGTAATGGAGCATGCGAGAGACAGCCAGAAAACAACGATTTGACAGAATACGTCGACCATTTGGCACTGGTGGACGAACCGGGAGTGCTGGTCGTCCCAAAAAGGCATCCAATTTTGTATTAGGACTACCGTGGTTCCAAGCTCGGAATCCAGAGGTACACTCGTCACGGAAAATGTTATTGTCGTTGTGAACACCCTGCGGTTTGCGATCGCACCCCACTGAGGACTCCCAACTCGGTCAACCCAAAGAGAATGGTGTTAGCATCGAGACGGTTTGGGCCACTTCATTTGGTGATTTGCTTGCTAGCGAAGAGGTTGCCAGGGCTTTCGCTCTACAAATAGAGGATTGCATGGGATTACTGGGAGGTACGGTAGAGAGGACTCACGACAACAGAGAATACCGTCGTATGCTGGATGAGCGAGTAGGAGATGCAGCGGTAGTTGTGACCATACAAGAACCCAACTCAGGTATACTTGAATGACTGCTACCGGCTCACCGAGTTACAAAGGGGGCTCTGCGCGCCATGGTCTTGCTCCAGCATGTCGGGCCGGCAGTACTCAGTCTTGTGGATTACCCTATACCTCTCCTCTCGCATGACGAATTACTACTAACACGCATATATGGCTCTAAGAAAGAAGACCCGATGATACGGATCGATGATGGGGGCTAAATCACCGACAACTACTCGGATTTCGTGGAGGTCTTCAGCAAGACCATGACTGTCACACTGGAGCCGCACCAGTCCATCGACCATGCAATCGACCTGGACCCGGGCTGCAAGATACCATATGGACGGATCTGCAACCTCTCGGATGTGGAACTTAAAACGCTCAAAGCATACATCGCAACTAACCTAGCACATGGCTTCTTCCACTGCTCATCATCACCGGCCGCCGCACCAATCTCGTTACTGAAGAAGATGGACAGGGGCTTACGACTTGGTGTTGACTGCCGGGCTCTCAATTCGGCAACCATCATGAATCGGTATCCCTTACCTCTCCTTTCGGAGATGCTCGACAGGCCCTGCGGGACATGGAGTTTCACCATGTTGGACCTCGGCAATGCGTACCATCGCGTTCGGATCAATGAGGGCGACGAATGCAAGCCTGCTTTCCGAACTGAGTACGGTCAGTTCGAATACTTGGTTATGCCATTCGGCTTACAAAATGCAACAGCTACGTTCCAGTCCTACATTGACGATTCCTTGCGACCTTACATCGACTACTTTGCCGTGTGTTATCTTGACGACATACTCATTTACTCAAACAATGAGAAGGAACAGGAGGATCACTGACGAAAGTGCTGGAACGGCTACGGTTATTCGGTTTCTATTGCAAGGCCGAGAAGTGTCAATTCAGAGTCTCAGAGGATGGTTTCCTAGTGTTTGTCATCAGTGCTGAGGGTGTCAGCATGGAATCTGACTGAATCTCGACGATCGAGTACTGGCCTACTCCCAAATCAGCTCAGGATGTGCAGGTGCTTCTGGGATTTGCGAACTTCTTCCGGTGAATCATTCGGAAATATCCCAAGGTTACACTGGCACTTACCGGATTGTTGAAGTCAAGAGCACCAGGCGGGAAGAACTCGAGTAGGTTTTCGGAGTATGCTACAACTCGATCGCTGTCCATCACCAAGAAATGGGAAAGGACTCCAGAGGCTGAAATTGCATTTCACAACCTGAAGAGGGCATTCACCAAGGCAACGATCCTACAGCATTTCGTCCAGGCAAAGCAGATAGTTCTGCAGACCAATGCAACCGGCTTCGGGATTGGCGTCATTGTCAATCAGTACGATGGATTCGGGACTCTCCGACCAGTCAATTTCTACTCTCCAAAATGGTCTTCAGCTGATCAGAATTATGATACGTACGATTGGGAGCTTCTAGGGATCGTGGAGACTATGAAACATTGGCGGCACTATGTCGAGGGAGCTAATTACAAAGTGTTGATACATTGCAATCACAAGAAGCTCCAGAACTTTCAAACGTCAAAAGAGGTCTCACAGAGACAGGCTATGTGGGCAGATTTTCTTTCTTCAGACGATTTGGTCATCGAGCACCTGGAAGGCAGCAAGAACCTGACAGATGGACCCGCTAGAAGACCTGATTATGAGATCGGATATGAAAGACCTACTGCACGACTATTGGCTACTTTGACAGCGAGCACTGAGGAACCTTATGATGATGTCCTACCGACAATTGTGGCAGCCCAGCCTACCAACTCACTGGCCGTTGACATAAATGAGAAGATAGTCAATATACCAATGTTTTGTATCCCTGATCTGTTGGAGAGCAGTGAACAAGATAGAGTTACGGACCCAGGGGACAGTCGGTGCAGTGTCATCGGAGGAGCTCTAACCTACGAAGGGAGGATATATGTGCCGGCAGACAATGCTCTGGGCAGCAAAGTGATAAGTCTTTTCCATGACAACCCGAAATCCGATCATTTTGGAGCTGTTAGAACTGCTGGACTCGTGGCTACATCAGCAAAATGTATTTTAGTCACTGGAAGCCTCCCGGAGTGTCTGAGAGGATGTGGAGTGTAAACTTAGATGCGTCAATTTCAGGAGAGTATCAGACCCTAGGAGGGCGTTCCTGCCGGCCTTCAGAGGAACTGGGAGCGCGGGAGACAAGCCTGGGAGCGCCGACGACAAGCCTGGGAGCACCTGGGAGCGCTGGTGACAAACCTGGGAGCGCCGGTGACAAACCTGGGAGCGCTGGCGACATGTCTGGGAGCACCTCGAATCACAGTAGAGCAGTCTGGGAAAAACATCTTCTTTGGAAACGCTGCTGGTGCGCCTGGAAATCATAGCTACTGTATTCAGTTTGTATTCTCATCTATGTATCTATGTATCTATATAGCTACCCATCTACACACGGTATATTTGGACTGGCTGCAGGCGGTGCTTGAGACCAATTCGAGGTGCGCCAGAAAATGACGATCGAGTGAACTCAGAGATACACTTGGAGGCGGTTATTGTGTGAACTTAGAGATGCACTTGGAGGCCGTGATCGAGCGAGTTTGGAGATGCACTGGGCGGCCATGATCGAGTGAACTCAGAGATGCACTTGGAGGCTGTAATCGAACGAGTTTGGAGAGGCACTTGGAGGCCGTGATTGAGCGTGTTTGGAAATGGACTTGGAGGCCGAGATCCTGTAACTCAGAGATGCACTTGAAGGCCGTGATCGAGCGAGTTTGGAGATGCACTTGGAGGCCGTGATCGAGCGAGTTTGGAGATGCACTTGGAGGCCGCGATCGTGTAACTCAGAGATGCACTTGGAGGCCGTGATCGAGCTAGTTTCGAGATGCACTTGGAGGCCGTGATCGTGTAACTCAGAGATGCACTTGGAGGCTGTAATCGAAGGAGTTTGGAGATGCACTTGGAGGCCGTGATGGAGCGGGTTTGGAGATGCATTTGGAGGCCGCGATCGTGTAACTCAGAGATGCACTTGGAGGCCGTGATCGACCGAGCATCAGTTAGTTAACTCGCAACCATGGGAATGTGATGATGTGACTTTACCTTTGAGCTCTCATGGAGAGCTGGCTGGTGGCGGCGATCGATTTTGTAGGGAGGCACGCCGGAAGCTGAAGCTACATTCAGGGGTCAACTCGTGATCGTGAGAATGAAGGGATGACAGACAATCTGTGGTGTATGCTGTACTCGGTGTATGCTGTACTCGGTGTATGCTGCACTCAGTGTTAACTCATAATCACGGCATGGAGAGATAGGGAGGGATGACTTAACTTTGTGTTCTGCGATGATGGTAGAGAAAGAGAGATGAGGGATGAAGATGGGAACGAATATGGAGGATACGAGCGGACATGAGAAGTCAGGGGTACAACTTGCCTGATTGGGTTTAGCAGACCTCGTATCGGTGATTTTACCTGCCGGATCGGGAGTAGTATCTGCCGCATCAGGAATGGTCAATTGACTCGCACACGAAATTCTCTTAAGTCCCAGTATCTCATGATGATTTCCCCCATCTCCTCTCATCACTCTCTGTCTCTACCATCACCTAAGAACACGAAGTTAATTCATCCCTATCTATCTCTCCATGCAATGATCATCAGTTAACACCGAGTACATCATACACCGAGTACGGCATACACCGAGTACTGCATCATCCCATGATCGACTGTCTCCCGCTCCCAGCCAGTCTCTCATCTCGGCAGACCTTATTGTACTCAACTCACTACATTCCCACGATTACGAGTTAACCAATAAATAGAGTCACAGCTGGCGTCGCACCTCCCTCCCGATCTACCGCCTCCAGATCGACCACCACCAAGTACTCCTCCAATCTCGATTGATCATGGCCTCCAAGTGCATCTCCAACCTCACTCGATCACGGCCTCCAAGTGCATCTCCAAACTCGCTCGATCACGGCCTCCAAGTGCATCTCTGAGTTACACGATCTCGGCCTCCAATTGCATCTCCAAACTCGCTCGATCACGGCCTCCAAGTGCATCTCTGAGTTCAACTTGATCTCGGCCTCCAAGTGCATCTCTGAGTTACTCGATCTCGGCTAACAAATGCATCTCCAAACCCGCTCGATCTCGGCATCCAAGTGCATCTCTTGAGTTACTCGATCTCGGCCTCCAAATGCATCTCCATACCCGCTAGATCACGGCCTCCAAGTGCATCTCCGAGTTACACGATCTCAGCCTCCAAATGCATCTCCAAACCCGCTCGATCACGGCCTCCAAGTGCATCTCTCAGTTACTCGATCTCAGCCTCCAAATGCATCTCCAAACCTGCTCTATCACTCCCTCTAAGTGCATCTCTGAGTTACTCGATCTTGGCGTCCAAATGCATCTCCAAACCCGCTCGATCACGGCCTCCAAGTGCATCTCTGAGTTACTCGACCTCGGCATCCAAATGCATCTCCAAACCCGCTCGATCACAGCCTCCAAGTGCATCTGCGAGTTCAACTCGATCTCGTCCTCCATGTGCATCTCCAAACTCACTCGAACGCAGCCTCCAAGTACATCTCCTAGTTCACACGATCATGGCCTCCAAGTGCATCTCTAAGTTCTCTCAATCAGCGTCTCCAGGTGCTCCTGCGATTACGCTCCAGTACCGTCTGCCGCCAGATTGGCCATATGTATATATATAGACAGACATAGATAGATAATACATGCCATATTATGATGTAGCGAATCGTGTGACTGTAACAGACGAATCTGATACACGAAATGCCTTGTGGTTATGGAACCCTAAGAACCACTGCTGTGGGAATACGGCAATAAGTCTCCCGCAGATCCGCGCTGAGGTCTCAGCTGCTCCAAAATTTGACTATCCTATAAGTCAAATCTCGTAGCATCCTGAATGCACCTCCATAACTGCAGGTGCTTTCAGGAGCACCTGAGAATGCTCTGGCAGAGTCTGAGGGCACTTTGCTTAGCTCCAGGGGGGCCTGGGAGCATCTGGAATAACTTAGGAGCACCAGTGAGGGCTACCGGAGTGTCTAGGAGGTTTGCGTGTGGCTTCCGGACTGATTTACATTTTGCTGATGTAGAGATTTCTATTAGCCTTCGATGGACGCTACAATTCGAAAATACATTGCAGGCTGCGAAGTATGCCACCAACTTGAGGCACCACGCCATGCACAGTACGGGATCAACATGCCGCTCTAACCACCTGTTCGACCGTGGGAAGGAGTTACCGTTGATTTCCTGACCGACCTGCCTAGGTTGACGGCATCAGAATTTTCTGGGATGTTGGTAGTTGTCGACCGATTGACCAAAATAGTGATTTTCCTGTGCAGCCGGAATAATATCGACCCACCGGAGCTTGCCTGCATGTTTTTCGAGCTTACAATCTGCTAACATGGCATACAGGATATTGTCATCACCAATCGTGGCACGCAATTCACCAACCAATTTTGGACCCAGGTTTGCACCCAAATGGGCATTGACCATCAACTATCGACCGCATTCCACTTGCAGACAGATGTGCAAACCGAACTTCACAGTCAGACCATGGAACACTACCTTCGAGCCTTCTGCAACTATGAGCAGGTTAACTGGGTTGAGCTCTTACCTCTGGCTGAATTCGCGTACAACAACTGAGTGCATGCTTCGACAAGGATGACTCTATTCTGGTCCATTTACCAGCGGTATCCCAAGATGCAATTCAGAGCACCAAAATCGCCAGCCAACCTCAAATCGGAGATCCAAGCAGATGCTGTGCTCGAGGGATTGGAAGAGACTCACTGAATCCTGTGGGAGAATATTCTAGATGCCCAGGAGTTATAGATGAAGTATGCTGGCAGAAATGAAATCACATTCGAATTTGGAGAAAAAGTGCGGCTGTCGACTAATCACTTCCGCAAGACCAGGCCTTCTAAGAATCTCGATTACAAATGTGCTGGACCATACAAGCTAAGTACGATCCTCAATCAGAATGCTTATAGATTAGATTTACCAAAGATGATACGGAATCACAACATTTTCCAAGTTTCAAAACTTGATCTGTACACCCCCCCAGTTGTAGGTCACCTCCCATGGCAGCTGCAAACGACATTTGTCGATGAGCTGAGAGATGAAGAATGGGAAGTCGATAGAATTCTCGACTCCAAATGGCGATATCGCAAGCTCCATTACCTCGTCCTGTGGGCGGGATACAGCCATGTATGCATGAGTTGGACACTGGCGGAAAACCTCGACAATGCACAGGAGCTAATTGATGAGTTTCACCGAGAGCACCTGAGTAAGCCGCATTTATAGCAAACGATTGGGGCTTGGGATTGGGAGCTGTTTCCGTTCCGTTTCTTGCATTTCTTATTGGATGCCGGCCCGGTACAAATGGCACTGGCATGGGTTTTACGACCTCTGGAACAGTCACTTGGAGGTGGACTTTCCCCTTGCGCCACATCCACCCAATAGTCACCTATTAATAGAGTAGTCGGTAGTGGGAGATAGGAGGTTGTGACAATATCGTAAGAGGTTGTTTTGTTTCATGGCCTTTTAGAGCACCAAGATAGGCAACCCAGGAGTTCTGCGCCTTGGAAGGGGGAAAATGTAATGGCATGGTTGTACGTAGGGTGTCCAGGGCTGGGTGTCACCGGTTTTATACAGTCGGCTCGCCACGAGTCATCGATCAGCGACCAGAATCTTAACAGTTACGTCTACATATTCTCTCACTCAGATCCAGGTGTGTAACCGTGATCCTTCAATTGCTATCCAGACCGTTATGCGGCCGGACACCAGCGTACATGTCCTTGCACATTCTTGTAATCATTGTAGCAGCGTCATTCCTGGTACTGAATATACCATGGAATTCTCAGTCGTTCTGTCTAGGGGCAGGTCTGCCATCCCCAGCAGCGGCCAGCTCGAGCCATTCAGTGACAGCAACAGCAACAGCAACAGGAAAGACATAACCCACAGCACCAACATGACCTGCATTGTGAGTATGGGATCAGCCAAGGGAAGTCTGATTGGGTTACTGTCCGCAAGGGTTCCAAATTTCTGGGTCGGTTCTGACTGCAGTTCTGACCATGAACCGAACCGTTTCAACAGGTCATACCACACGAAATCCTGCACCAGTGCTATTGGGCCGGTTTTACAACCGAAATCACATCATTGCAACATCTCAAGTTTGCCTCCAATCAAATATCTGAATCCTGATCATATCATGACATGATCAATCCGTAAATTTTACAGGTTTATGCGCTCTTCAACCTCCCAGATACAGATTAGCTATCTAACCAATTTTTGTCGAGATACGATCGAAACCCCACCAAGGCAGCTACAAATTTGATGTTACATCACACAGATTCAACAACTATTAGGTGGATCGCAAATCGGAATGCATCAGATGAAGGAGCGCATAACACTTCACAATCTACGTATTGACCATCTCATAAGAAAATTAGTGTTTGCAATAGGTCCCAGTAGCCCGCCAGCGGTCTGGATTAGAACCAGGAAAATGGTTCGGTGTGGTTCTAAACCTGGCCAAAAAACAGAACAGCTCTGTCTTGGTGGGGTTCGTACCCGGACCGGACATAAACCTGAGGTTTTTTGGCCGGGTGGATCATGCAGCAGAGCCTCATTGTCTCGAACCCAGTACTTTGGTTGATACTGAGTATTTGAGTTCTGATCATATCACGATATAATATATATGTAAAAGATGCAGTTTTAGATGATCTTTCTCCTCGCATTCACCAATTTTCGACCTAATCACTATTTGTTCAGTTACTGTGAAACAACCACCAAAATTAAGCGTTTTTCGAAGGGACTCAATGAATAGTGATTGGATCACACATGGGTGAATCGGAGGTGACAGATCATCTGAAGCTGCATCTTTTACGTATATATCATATTGTGACACGATCACAACTCAAATACTTAACTGGAACCAAAGATCTGAGTATGCGAAAATGTGGAACTGCCGAAAAATCTGTCGCTGCGGGGCAGTTCAGTTTGTTGATGTGGTAAAACTAGTTGCAACAGTTCCAGTTCGGTTCCAACCTGGACCCGGAACCGAACTGACAATTTGGAACCGTTGCTCACACTAGATGCGATCTGAACTCACATTTTTCATTGTACCCCAAGGAATGAGAGCCGTATAGTTGGAACCGCACTCCGAATCCAACCAGCCAAATAACCTCTGTTTGGATATCCAGTATGGGTAACAACCCTGCCAGGTCAAAGGAGGTTGGGTTTCTGGGTGGTTCCTAACCTGGACCAGGCTATCGGTTCCAGTTCCAACCAAGACCAAAGCCATCTAACCCAGAACCATTGACAACACTAATTGTAGCGGGTGCAATTTCACTTTGAGTTTAGAAATGGTGTCATTGATTGGGTTTCCAATTTCCTTTGTGTGTAATTTTACTTTAGGTCTTGTTGATATATTCCAATGGTAGTAAATGTAATAGAAGTAATAGTTTATTGAAGTTTGATCTCAACAGCATCCAATCGTAATAGCAACGATGCATATCCCTCCTGTGATGGTTGAACAACAACAAGGTACTCAATTATCTTGTATCAACAAATTAACTACCAGAAACCACTTCAGAAAAGTAATTGTGAATAGTCAAATTACGCCACGAGGGTCTTTGAAAACATGAACTACATGCTTTGTTAACTGAGCAGAACAAGTATAATCATTTTTGCCTGGACACATATAATCTGTTGACATAACAGCATACCAAGCGGTAATTGGTGATATTTTCAATGAGTCTGTGAACCATTCATCATGTCCTTGTTGTCACATTTACAACGTGGGAACACTGGTTATGACACTTGAAAACCGCTTCCTGGCAGGGCAATGAGAATTCTGGAATCTTCATGCAATGCCATATTTCGGGAACATCTTCAAATTATATCATTGAGTTTGAAGGTACACCAAACTGAATATATTTATTGAAGGAAAGTTAGTGTATCCTGATGTCTCTAGGATGTGCATATCGGCAGTCATAAGTCGCGGTCCGACACTCAAAACGATATCAGCGTTTCGGAACAATTCTCTTTCCACTGTGCTTCTCGTACCTGTGACATAATGTTGTGCCCTGGCATTCCAACGGTAGTTGATATGTATTCAACACTTCTATGTTTGTTTCTCCTCTTTGATTTGACATACATACATAGGGATTATCTCCCAATTGTGTTGCTTTCAGTAATTGCATTGGTCACATGGTGAGTTGATTGTCCCTCAGCCTTTATCGCTTGTTTGTACCTGGGATTCCAATTTTAGAATGTAAGTTCCTGGCTGTGAACTGTGCTTTGCCGCAGTGCATTTGCCCTTTAACTGTGTGGTTTTTCTCCAAAATGCAGAGCCGCACAGAGTTGTACTACTCTAAATTAGCTACATCCTTCTGAGTCCAATGATTAAGCTAAATGTTAGCAGCAGTGGAAGATATAATCCAGGAGGCTATGTTGTTAACAGTTCCCCCACAAAGATGACACGCCCTGAAGTCCAGTCACTCCCATTGTGTCGTGGCCATAAATACGATAACTTCTATTATCCATCTCTCTTCGATTAATTGAATTCTGCAATTACTGTTCTAAATGTAGTGCCACAGCACATGGTAGTCTCAAATGACTATGTCGTCCATCCACACCTCATGGATTGCGGTTTAAGGCCACGTACGCCTACGCTTGACCGCAGACATATGAAATGGTATACGGTTGCACACGAGAGTGAGTGAGTAGAGATGGAGAGTATAGGGGTAACATATTCGATACTGATCTAAGTGTCGAAGCGGGCGATCTATATACACTTGCGTTGACCCGGCCTCGGGTCAGATGTTGCCGTTACATTATACCCCTCTCTAGGCGCAGACATCGTGGACTGCCAAAGCCGGTATATGTTCTAGTCCAGTCACGGAGGATGTCCCTCCGCGGAGAGACCGGTCCATTCACGGAGCGTACCCCTGCACCCCACCTCCGTGACTGGACTTGTTCATTCGCGGAGCATGCATACAAATACTAACTACACTCAACGTCGTGGTGCAACTACAATTACACTGTGCTCCATATCCTGATTTGAAACCAGCTCTTCTTCCTTGTTGGCCTCTTCCTCTACATTGTCCTCCTCCTCCTCCTCCTCCTCCTTGTCCACATCCTTGTACTCCTCGGGACCCTCTCCTTCCTCAATATCCAGTTCTGTCAAATCACTTTTGTCCTTTTCCTCTACGCTCTTGTTGACATCATCAACAGAAGTGGAGTATATCTGCGCTGTTGCCTCTCCCTGTGTATTTACTCGAAGTTGCTTTTGATTGTGACTGGGTCCAGGTGGTGTTTTTTTGCGTTTAAGATTCAAAGTACCGGATGGCGCTGCAGAAACACCGTTGTTTGTGCATTGAACTCCATCATTTTGCTGGGCTGAAGGTACATAGTTGCGCTGAGCTAAATGTTTGTAGTTGCGCTGGGCTGAATGCAATTAGTTGCATTGATTAAATTCAGCTGGATATGGCCAGCTGAGTACGCATACATCCGTGGGCATATATGTGTGCAGAGCATTCACCGAGTGTACACTCCGTGAATAGACTGGTCCATTGACGGTGGTGGGGTGCAGGGGTACACTCCACGAAAGAACCAGTCCAGTCACGGAGGGTGGGAATCCATGAATGGACCGGTCTCTCCGCGGAGGGACATCCTCCGTGACTGGACTAGAACAGTATATAAGAGAAACCAAGGAAAGGGAAACAAAGAATGAAACAATCATCCTCCGTAGGCAATCGTACGATCCCATAACTCCCAAAACCGATTGATACGCTCAATGGTGACCTTTCGGTGGATTTAGCACAACAAGAACTCCACCTCCTTTGGTAGGTGGTAAAACCCCATGCCGACGACATTTATACCAGGCCAAAATCCAATCAAGTAGAAAAAATGGAAATGAAAAACAAAGTACAATGAAAGATACAAACTGCATCCGTGTCCTCCGTACCTCCGCCTACGACTCTATATCCCTACTCCCTTGGCCGATGCGGACACTCTCGGTGAAACTCGTCAACCAGATTTCGGGTGTTTTTCATCCGTGCTGCCGGCTTCCAGCTGGTGCATATGTGGTTGTTACCAGCCCAATGTACAAGATAATGCAGCTTACGATAGCGCCGCCTAGAGTCGAGTATGCAGTCCAATTCCCATTCCTCTGTTTCCTAGACAAACATTGGGTCCGGTTCTGAGGATAGCAGACCTCCGACTGGCTGTCTGTAACGATCAAGAAGCGACACATCGAAAAACATTGTGATTCCGCATTGTACTTGGTAAGTCTAGTTCGTAAGCATTCTTATTGATGATCTTACTTACCGTATACGGTCATGTGCGCTTGTAATCGAGCTTCTTTGAATGCCTGAATGTTTTCAAGTTTCTGGTCAATAGCCATACTTTGTCCCCAACTGTAGAATTTCATCTCGTTCCCACCGGCGTACTTTGTTTGTCGCTCTTGAGCCTCGATTATGTTTTCCTGGAGAATTCGGTCGGTCTCTTCCATGCCTGCCATCCATGAATCTGCCTGCACCTGTTATCTGAATCTGGGGTCCTTGGGAGGATTGAACTGCATCGTGGGATGGTAATTGTAGTTCACTCAGAAGGGTGTCATCAGCGTGGAATGGTAGATAGAGTTGATGTAGGCAAACTCCGCCAGTGGTAACAATTCAACCCAGTTGTCCTACTTGGAGTTGCAAAAGGCTCGGAGGTACTGAACCATCGTTTGGTTCTGCCGCTCGCTTTGACCGTCTGTCTGCGAATCGAAATCACTTGACAGATGGTGCTTGATACTGAGGTGGGAGCAAACTCTGTCCCACAATCAGCTGGTAAACTCTTTGCCGCGATTGGTGGTGATAGTGTCCGGTATGCCTCGTTTGCAGATCACGTGTTCGAAGAACATTTGTGCTAGCTCTGGGGAGTCAATGTCCTTTCTGCAGGGGAGGTAGATCGCCAATTTAGTCAAATGGTTGACAATTACCAAGATCCCAGTGTATCGCGATGCCGTTGACTCTGGCCAGTCGGTAACGAAATGAATGGTAAGTCCTGCCCAGGGACGAGATGGCGGTGACAGAGGGATGTTGAGTTCATAGCGTGCGTGAGGCGGTGCATTGATTTGGTGGCACAACTCGCATCCTGCAATGTACTTCCATATCTCTGACTCCATCACAGGCCATTAGAAATCTCATGATACAAGCTAGGCAGTCTTCAGGGCTCTGAAGTGACTGGATTCGGGGTGGTCGTGCACAAGGCTGGTCACTCTGCTGTGTAGTGCCGTGGGCAGGTATGTCCTCTTCTCATAGGTCAGAGCTACTTCGATTGATCACCTTTAACTCTCATCTGGGGTTGAAGCATCGAACAAGGTTGGCCATATTTCTGTGGCTAAAAAGTTGATCTCCTGGGCTGCCTTGACTTCCGGTTGAAGGTCATCATATGATTCGGTGAGGGTGGTCGCTGCTAAGGTGCCCAGGCACTTTGCCGTCATATTCTCATAGCGGATATCGTAGTCGGGTCTTCTCGATGGTCCATCTGCTGTGTTCTTCTCGCCTTCCAGGTGTTCGATAACGAAGCCGTACCAAGAGAGGATCTCTGCCCATCTAACCAGAGGCTGGGATGGTACTTTTGACTTTTGGAAATATTCGAGGTTCTTATGTTCGCATTGTATGAGGACCTTATGATTCACTCCCTCGAGGTAGTGGCAGCATTGCTTCATACTCTCCACGATGGCCAAGAGCTCCCGATCGTACGTGTTGTAGTTCTGTTCAGCCCCTGTCCATTTTGGAGAGTAGAAGTTGGCTAGTCTGGAAATCCGGAAACCGTCATACGGTGTGAGAATGCCGGCTATGTCGAAGCCACTTTCATCGGTCTGCACAATATTCGGCTTTGCCAGTTCGAAATGGTTTAGCATTGGTGCATCAGTTAAGGCCCTTTTGATCTTCCAAAACGCAAGATCGGCATCCCAAGTCCATTGCCATTTGACCAGCTTAGACGTCCTGAAGTTTTCGGCTTTCTTTAGTAGATCTGATATCGGCGTTTCTACCTTTACATATTTCCTGATGAACCGCTGGTATAAGTTTGTGAATCCAACGAGCATCTGCAATTCCCGGACGGACTCCGGGGTTGGCCAGTCCTCAATTATTGTTGTTCGGTCCGATTCCATGGCAATCCCATCGGGGCTAATGACAAATCCCACAACACCGATCTCAGTGACTCCAAAACAGCACTTTTTGGCTTTGCTGTAGAGACCGAATTCTCTTAGTTGTTCCAGCGCTTATGGTACCTGCCATTCGTACTCCTCCTCATTGGTCGAGTAGATTAGGATATCATTAAGGTAGCGCACAGCTAAGTCATCAATGTAAGGCCGTAAGCAATCGTCGATATAGGCTTGGAAAGTAACTGGTGCATTCATCAATCCGAACGGCATGACTTGGTACTCGAACTGTCCATACTGAGTAGGGAATGCGGTTTGGTACTCGTCGCCTTCCTTGACTCGGATAAGCTGGTAGGCATTCATGATGTCCAGATTCATGAGGATCCGGGGTCCTCGCAACCTGTCGAGTATCTCCGAGATCAGTGGGAGAGCGTATCAGTTCCTCACAGTGGCTTTATTGAGAGCTCGGTAGTCCACACACAGTCGCAGTACGCTGTCCTTCTTCATTGCAAACAAGTTTGGTGCTGCCGCAGGGCACGATGATCGCTAGATGATTCCATTGGCTAGGTTTGTTTCAATGTAGGCCTTGAGGGTTTTCAACTTGACTTCCGAGAGGTTATAAATTCGGCCATTTGGTAAATTGAAGTCGGGTTCCAGATTGATCGTGTGGTCAATTGGCCAGTGCAGTGCAACAGTCTCTGCCCTATCATTGCTGAATACATCCACATAGTCCTTGTATCTCGAGGGGATACAACCTCCATCATCAGTAGGTACAGTACCTGCTCCAGCATCTGTACATTAGCTTCTATCTCCGACTTGGAATTTGGGAATATAATAGGGAAAGAAAACCAGGGACCTGCGGATCAAGTGGTTCGCCCAGGAACGAGCCAAACCCCGCTAGTCCAGCAACCTCCCATTGTAACTCGGCTAGCCGGTAGCAGTCATTCAAGTATACCTGAATGAGGTTCTTCTTCTGCCGCAACTACCACTGCTGCTCCTTCCTCACTCGTCCAGCGCTTTGAATTGATAGTCTCAATGTCAGCTGGATCGTCCAAAGTGGTCACCTCCATAGTTGCTCCCAGCAGTCCACTGCATTCCCCAATTCAAAGGGCGAATGTCTCCAGGGTCTCGTCGCTAACTAAGAGATTGTTGAATGCAGTTGCTCAGAGTATTTCAATATCTGGAGTAGGACTGTCCTCACAACTCTCCCTTGGTTTTCCATCACGATCGACAGGGATCTCCGACATCGAGTTGATAGTTGGCGTACTCAAACCAATGTCTGGCAGCTGTACATTAGTACTTTTGTCATACCGACCTTCATACCACTGCACTATCATACCTGATCTGCGTGCCTCCCCTTGGGCACTTGGGGTTTGTAATAAAGTTAATCGGCCGGTAGCCCAGATGATCTCCGGCTTGCGCGTTTTGAACCATGGTAATCCCAGTACTAGATCATATGCCCCCATTGGGACGACTGGCACCTCCGGTTCGTGGAGTGGGGTTCAAAGATGCATATATTGCACTGTGATCGCCATTTTGCAAGCTATCCCTCACATGCATGATCACCTGACCGTGAAGACTGTGAGTTGTTCTCTGTGCTGGTTCGTGGGGTAGTCCAAGTCTATGGAGAAGATGTGGAGATATAAAGATGCTTATAGCCCCGTAATCGATGAGTGCTCGTATTCGTTGCAATTCACCGTGTTGATCCCGTATCTGGACTTCGTGGACAGTGTGTGATGAATCTGGCCTTGCCGTTCCACCCAAATCTTGGCTTGACATGAGAGCTTTCGGGCTATCAGAGACAACCCTCGACCTTAGTGAAATCTGATGCGGTTGAATCTCATGTAAAGTTGTCATCAACACCCTCATACCCAATGACTGCAATGCAATCTTCCGTTCGTCCATCCTCTCCCACCGAGCTAGATACCAAGGAAGGTAGGCTAGTTTTTTTGGTTGTTGACTGTCGAAAGAGCGCTGGCGTTTGATTTGTTTTCTGTCTCCCGGGGTAGGAAGATTTTCGGGAAAATTGGAGCGTGTATATTTCGTGCACAGGAATATTTTATGTTTGGGTGACCCACAGGGTCTGCATTTTCCTTCCGACATCTGGGTTTCGTAGAGCTCTGGCAAGATCCAAGGCACTGGAGTGCGTTTATCATCCTTGCCCAACATTGACTATTCAGGCTTTGGTGCTTCTGCCATCTCGGATCTGGATGGTCGGAAGTTGCGCTTCTTGCCGCCATGTTGAGATGATTCTCCTGACTGCCTTTGCTGTTGTTGTGGCTGCTGTGATTGGGGCTTTTTGCCATCCTGCTTGACATCTGTATCGGCGGTGCGGTCAAAAAGGTCTTCCATACTGGCAAATCTTCTGTTCTTCAGGGTCAGCCGCTTGATCCTGGACTTATGTCCTGGTCATAGTCCGCTCCAAGCAATTTCGTAAATGTTCTTGTTATCCTACGGGAGCTATCCCGCTGCCCTCCAATTTGCTTTGATTCTATTGGCGTAGACTGTCATCGCTTCATTCACTCCTTGGAGGAATTCAGTCATACACTTCTTTGCCGCATTGAGTTTTCAGTCCTTGTCGCCATACATCTTTTGCATTTCTTCTGAGAAGGCCTCAGAGCCTTCCAAACAGGGGTCTGTCTCTCTCTGTAGGTCTCGAAGCCAGTCCACCAGATCGGTCATCTGTGTCTGTCTCTGTGCCGGGTCCAGGTGATTGTTCCCCGTGCTCAGAATGCTCGCTGCATATTTGAATTTGTCAGGATCTCCATGCAGGAATAAGTGCGCATGTGATTGGAAGTTAAATGGTAAGGTGTCGAGGATGTTATCAAGCTCTTTTGCTTTGCTGCAGTACTGTTCTGGATTGGTCATATCAAACATTTTCGTTTTCATTCATTCCGGTCAAATAGACTCTCTGCAGTATTCCTAGTTTCCTTCCATCAGCTTGTCATTCTGGACACATAGTTCAGTATTCTGTTGAATAGCATTGTTCAGCATTTCTCGCTGTGCCTCCATCATCTTTCGCATTGACCCGATCATGGATTGCGTGGTAAGTTCGGGCTCGCTGTTGTTGTCACCCAGGACGTCGCTCAAGTTGTCGCCTAGGCTGTCGCTCAGGGCATCTTCCATGTCAGCAGTATTTTCTTTGTCGTCGTGATCATCCTCATCGTGCATCTCATCCTCCGGAAGAATGGAGGCTCCTCGGGTCACAAGAGGGGTTACTCGGCCGAAAGGCGATCATTGGTTTTTGCGTGATTGGACATATACTAGCCAAGCGCAATTGACCTTTGGCAGCTTTCTTAGAAGGCGTACATCAGCAACAACGCTACTTTCCGTCTGAAACACCCGGGTGTTCCGGACGGCTCTGACGGCTCTGACAGAACCTCGTAGCCTCTGACGGAGAATTACACGCTTCCTGTCGCCCAGTCGACTGTTCGCGTTGCATAGCAGACCACCTGGGAGCGCCGGCGACAAACCTGGGAGCATCTGGGAGCACCTCGAATCACAGTAGAGCATTCTGGGAAAAACATCTTCTTTGGGAACGCTGCTGGTGCGGCTGGAACTCATAGCTACTACTAATCGTGCAACGATTTTTAAAACTCATGTATTCAGGTTGTGTTCTCATCTATGTATCTATGTATCGATATAGCTACCAATCTACAACTCAGAGATACACTCCGAGGCCGTCACCGAGCAAGTTTGGATATGCAATTGGAGACCGAGATTGAGTGAACTCAAAGATACACTCAGAGGCCGTGATGGAGCGAGTTTGGAGATGCACTTGGAGGCCGAGATCGAGCGAACTGAGAGCTGCACTTGGAGGCCAAGATCGAGTGAACTGAGAGCTGCACTTGGAGGCCATGATCGAGCGAGTTTGGAGATGCGCTGGGTGTCCGTGATCGAGCCAGTTTGGAGATGCACTTGGAGGCCGAGATCGGGTGAACCGAGAGCTGCACTTGCAGGCCGTGATCAATTGAGTTTGGAGATGCACTGGGAGGCCGTGATCGAGCGAGTTTGGAGATGTACTTGGAGGCCGAGATCAAGTGAACTGGGAGCTGCACTTGGAGGCCGTGATCGATCGAGTTTGGTGATTCACTGGGAGGCCGTGATCGAGCGAGTTTGGTGATGCACTTGTAGCAGCCTATGATCGAGCGAGATTGGAGGAGTACAGGAAGGTGGTCGATCTGTAGGCGGTCGGTGAGAGGCTCGCCAGGTGCTAAGACTCTATTCATCAGTTAGTTAACTCGAAACCGTGGGAATGTGACGAGGTGACATTACCTTTGAAGCTCTTATGAAGAACTGGCTGGTGGCCGTACGCCAGAAGCTGAAGCTACATTAAGGGGTCATCTGGAAATCGTGAAATTGAAGGGACAACAGACAATCTTAGGTGTATGCTGTACTCGGTGTTAACTCATGATTATGGAATGGAGAGATAGAGAGGGATGACTTATCTTTGTGTTCTTGCGATGATGGTAGAGTTGTGGACAAGAAAGAGGGAGATGGGGGATGAAGATGAGAACGATATGGAAAATACGAGCAGCTATGAGAAATTAGGAGTACGACTTGCCTGATTGGGTTTAGAAGACCCCGTATCGGTGATATTACCCGCCGGATCAGGACTCGTACCTGCCGTATCAGGGATGGTCAATTGACTGGCACACGAAATCCTCTCAAGTCCCAGTTTCTCATGATGATTTCCCCGATCTCCTCTGATCTCTCTCTTTCTTGTACTGAACTCTACCATCACCTAACAACATGAAGTTAAGACATCCCTCTCTATCTCTCCATGCCATAATCATGAGTTAACACCAAGTACAGCATACACCAAGTACAGCATCATCCCAAGATGGACAGTCTCCCACTCCCAGTCAGTTTCTCATCTCTCGGCGGATGATGTACTCAACTCTCTACATTCCCACAATTACAAGTTAACCAATGAATAAAGTCTCAGCTGCCGTCCCGCCTCCCTCCACATCGACCGCCTCCAAGTACTTCTCCAATCTTGCTCGATCATAGCCTGCAAGTGCATCACCAAACACAGCCTCAGAGTGCATCTCTGAGTTCACTCAATCTCAGTCTCCAATTGCATCTCCCAACTCGCTCGATCACGGCCTCAAAGTGCCTCTCTGAATTTACTCGACCTCGGCCTCCCAGTGCATCTCCAAACTCGATCGATCATGGCCTCCAAGTGCATCTCTCAGTTCACTCGATCTCGGCCTCCAAGTGCATCTCCAAACTTGATCGATCGCGGCCTCCAAGTGCATCTCTCAGTTCACTCGATCAGGGCCTCCAAGTGCAGCTCTCAGTTCGATCGATCATGGCCTCCAAGTGCATCTCTCAGTTCACTCGATCTCGGCCTCCAAGTGCGTCTCCAAACTAGCTCGATCGCGGCCTCCAAGTATATCATTAAACAGCGACAGTGGGTGTACGAAGATACAGAGGTAACGGAGGTGGAATGACCGATGCGGAGTATATATTCGGGAGACCTCGGGGTAGATAGATAGACAGCATCTCATTTTTATCTCATGTTGTCATACAACGAAAATACACACTCTATCTTTCCCAACTTTTGGTCTCACTCACTCTTTCCGAGATTTCGTGGATCTGCGTAATTGCGTGGATCCTTACCGCCGGGTAGTATCATATCTTCTCACAATCTTCCTACGCTCCTCGAGCTGAATGTAGAAGGAACGTGAGGTGAGATTTTCGCAGTGTCACCCATTGCATTGCAATCCTGATGCAAGCGTGTACCCAATGAACCCATTCCGATGTATGGTCACCGATGGCCACAACGCCAGAGTGTTTGTTTCAAATAGGAGACCGACAGAGCGAGAAGAAACGGCGATGGGTGGGCGATATGCAACGCGACGCGTGGTATTAACGCTGGGCGCGCAATACTCCGCCACCGGGGTGTCTCTGACAGCTATGACGGAGCGCGTCCACTCTAACGCAGCCATTCCGCCCGGACGGAAATGGTTTTTGCTGATGTAGTTGTCAATTGACGGTAGGATTGATGTGCAAGCTGTTGGTTTCCTGTCGATTGTGACATTTTTTGACAATAGGGGTAAAACTCGTATATTCCCGTGAGCGAAATGTATCCAATAACTGAAAATGGAATATACTGTAAGGGCACGTACACCTACACTTGACCGCAGAGGTATTGTATGGTATACGGTTGCACACAAGCACCAGTGAGTAGTGATGGAGAGTATAGTGGGAAGATATTCGATACTGATCTAAGTATCGTAGTGGGCAATGTAGATACAATGGCGCTTACACGGTCTCAGGACATGTGTCGCCGTTACATGCTGCTGGGAGTACAGTGCTTCCAGTATGTAGGTAATGATCATGCCATGTTGCCTAGGCTGCTGTGAATGTAAGTGCAGTCGACAGCATTAATATGGTCCATGAATTTTTGTTTTCTATCCATATTGAGTTTGGAGTGTTGATGCAAGTCAATGTGGTCTTCATATTCTTCGTAATCATCATAGTTGTTGTGGTACTGACTATTATTATAGTCAGTATGTGGAATTGTGTAGGTTTCGACTGTATATGCGCTTGACCCCTCTCAACACATCTCACTATATGTGTACATCAATGAAAGGAATGCCTCCGATTGTAAATGTAAATCAAGTGTGGGGTAGGTTTCTCTGTATATGCACTTCGCATGCGCAGATGTTGGTGGTAGTGAGAGAACATCATTTGTAGGCTAATTCTGCTCTATAAATGGGTTCGTGTGTAGTAGTGTCTATCTTCCTAGCCATGCTTTGCTCAAGTAGAGTATCTATTGACATAATTGGCCATCGAATTCCTGTGGAGGTTGATTTCTTCAACGTTGCTAGAGCAGTATGTTTACCTTCCAATTGAAGCATCTTGAACTCTCTCGCATGGAAAGAACTTACTTGTAACTATTCTGCCTCGGAAATTGTCTCTTGACTTGGCATTTCGTTCTCGGTATTGTGGATTGTAATATTCAATCACAGTGGCCATTGCAGCATCATACGCAGATGGTCGTACTCAATGGATATGTAGCAGTGGTGCTCGAACTCGATTAGGTGTATTGTGTGCAAGTACTTTGGTTGGCACTGTTCAATAGTCACAACTGGTAAATAGTGATATTGGTAGTTATTGCAAGAAATACACCTGGCGTGTCAACCGGTCTGTCAACACTACTCCAATGCTATCAGGTCGCTCCATTGAATTACAGCATACTTAGTCATCAGTACTTCACAGAAATAAAGCTTCCAGAACTTAATTTGAAGGTGCTATAATCAATTACTCACTACATAGTATCATGCATCAGAATCGGGATATACTTGCAGAATCCCTTGAGTGAAACTTATTCATGAAGTGAAAAACCAATAGTAGTGTAAAGGCATGTATGCCAGCATCCGGCTTCTTAGACTTACATGTGGTAATTGTTGGAATTCAGTTTTACATATAGTAGCAGGTCACAGCAGATGTAGACATTTGGGTGTGATTATCACTACAGATCTAAGCCTTGTGTTGAGCCCACTGTATAGAATTGCTGTTACTCCACCCCTGGTCATGTGCTGCCATTACAATCCACTGGTTCACTGCTGGTTAGTTAGTTTACCACTTATTTCCCATTCACATTCTTGTTGACACAGGATTTTGCCCAAATGGTCTACAAGTTTCCAGATGACTAACAACACTGTTAGAATGGACTGCAGTAAGGTTGCTCATAATCTGAGTCACACTGTAGACTCATGAATAGTTAGTCACTCACTGCTTGCATAGCCATAGATTGTGGTGAAATCAATGTTCAGCATGGTTTCTCTGAGGAATGTCAAGATTTTCACACAAAGTTCATGATTTTCATATCTGTCTTTGAGTAAGGAAGATATGTTTGAAAGAAATGTACTATGTACAGTGTGGGCAAGGGTTAGAGCTAGCGAAGAAAAATTCAAAGCAGTTGTAACGGCGACACGTGACCCGAGGCCGGGTAAGCGCCAGTGTATATAGGTCGCCGCTACGGCACTTTGATCTGTATCGAATATCTTACCACCTAATTCTACATATATACTCACTCGCTCTCGTGTGCAACCGTATTACCATATCATACGTCTGCGATCAAGCGCAGGCGTTCCTTACTTTACAGCAGTACTGTACACTGGTTCAGACCAGTTAAGATAGTAGAACTGAATATATACAGTTGAACCAGTTGTCAACCAGTTCATTGCACTGGTTTGGCATGCAGTGCAGTTTGAACAATTAAGTAGTTGGTGCTGTGCAGTTTCCCCGCGGAAACCCAACTGGTTTCCACCGTTAGGTAGTCTGATATATATACAATGATACAGTGAGAAGAGAGAAGGAGAAAGAGTCGATTTATACACAGAGAATCATTACAGAAAACTTTGATGCTTCGCCACCCTTTGCCAATATGGGTCACTTGCCACCGGATATGTAACAACTCGCGATCGCTCGTAATCACTGACGAATGACTCGACAGCCTGCAGGGACCTATATTTTGAGATATTGAAGGGAAGAACCGTGTGCGTAGATTCTACGGTAGAGAGAAAAGAGAGAGGGAGAAAGACTCGGCATATATACGGAGAAGCTCGGGAATATCTTCAAATATACCTTCATCACCCTAGCACTCGCCACTAAACACCAGATATTCAACAGTCTTATAATTCAGAATGCTGAAACCTCGAGCCCATGGAGACGCCCGGAAATTCGTAATCCGGGAAAGAGCGAGCCTTCGGACTAATAGGCAAACTATTGCCATCCCTGGCCTCTAGTTCCAAAATATGGATTCGAGGATATTCTGGCTAGTCAAAGCGTCTCTGTGCTGGTGGCCGAGAACCCTCTTTCTCGCCCCTATGACCTGCATTCTCAGCTCTTCAGCCTCTGTCCATCGCCCCTGGTCGTCGTATGTCGATGCGAGGTTATTCATGCTGCGCAAGGTAGACGGATGCTCTTCGCCGAGTACCCTCTTTCTCATCTCCATGACCTGTACAAACAGCTCTTCAGCCTCTGTCCATCGCCCCTGGTCGTCGTATGTCGATGCGAGGTTACTCATGCTGCCCAAGATAGAGGGATGCTCTTCGCCGAGTACCCTCTTACTCGTCTCTATGACCTGCACAAACAGCTCTTCAGCCTCAGTCCATCGCCCCTGGTCGTTGTATGTCGATGCGAGGTTATTCATGCTGGCTAAGGTAGAGGGATGCTCTTCGCCGAGTACCCTCTTTCTCGTCTCCATGACCTGCACAAACAGCTCTTCAGCCTCTGTCCATCGCTCCTGGTACTTGTATGTCGATGCGAGGTTATTCATGCTGCCCAAGGTAGAGGGATGCTCTTCGCCGTGTACCCTCTTGAACGTCTCCATGACCTGCACTTTCAGCTCTTCAGCCTCTGTCCATCGCCCCTGGTCGTCGTATGTCGATGCGAGGTTACTCATGCTGGTCAAGGTATCTGGATGCTCTTCGGCGAGTACCCTCTTTCTCGTCTCCATGACCTGCACAAACAGCTCTTCAGCCTCTGTCCATCGCCCCTGGTCGTCGTATGTCGATGCGAGGTTACTCATGCTGCCCAAGGTATCTGGATGCTCTTCGCCGAGTGCCCTCTTCAACGTCTGCATGACCTGCACAAACAGCTCTTCAGCCTCTGTCCATCGCCCCTGGTCGTTGTATGTCGATGCGAGGTTATTCATGCTAGTCAAGGTATCTAGATGCTCTTCGCCGAGTACCCTCTTGAACGTCTCCATGGCCTGCACAAACAGCTCTTCAGCCTCTGTCCATCGCCCCAGCATCCTGTATGTCAATGCGAGGTTATTCATGCTGCCCAAGGTAGAGGGATGCTCTTCGCCGAGTACCCTCTTTCTCGTCTCCATGACCTGCACAAACAGCTCTTCAGCCTCTGTCCATCGCCCCTTGTCGTCGTATGTCGATGCGAGGTTATTCATGCTGACCAAGGTAGTGAGATGCTCTTCACCGAGGACCCTCTGGAACGTTTCCATGACCTGCATTTTCAGCTCTTCAGCCTCTGTCCATCGCGCCTGGTTGTCGTATGTCAATGCGAGGTTATTCATGCTGCCCAAGGTATCTGGATGCTCTTCGCCGAGTACCCTCTTACTCGTCTCCATGACCTGCACTTTCAGCTCTTCAGCCTCTGTCCATCGCCCCTGGTCGTCGTATGTCGATGCGAGGTTATTCATGCTGCCCAAGGTATCTGGATGCTCTTCGCCGAGTACCCTCTTTCTCGTCTCTATGACCTGCACCAACAGCTCTTCAGCCTCTGTCCATCGCCCCTGGTCGTTGTATGTCAATGCGAGGTTATTCATGCTGGCCCAAGTAGAGGGATCTTTGTCGAGTACTCTCTTGAAAATTTCCATGGCCTGCACAAACTGCGCCTGAGCCTCTGTCAACTGCTCCTGGTTGTTGTACATTGAAGCGAGTTTATTCATGCTGCCCAAGGTATGAGGACGCTCACTCCCGAGTATGTTGTTTCGCATCTCCGTGGCCAGCACCTGCCGCATTCCGGGCTCCCATCGTACGTTGTTCGTGTTTCGTATGGCGAGGTGGTCTATGAATGATTCTATCTTCGACAGCTGAGTATTTTTAACCGACTTCAGAACCTCCTGTCGCAGTTGTTGTACTTCCATCCATTGCCCTAGATTCTCGTGTGATTCAGCGATAGCATCCGTCCACTGGATATAATATGGGTGTCCCATTCCGTCCTGTTTCACAATTTGGTCCCGAATTCGCATCCGCAATGCTTTTGATTTCGCGAATTCCCCCAATTCATCAAGCATTTTTGCGATAGTAAAATTTAAATTCAATGGTATGAAATGCAACTCCCCAAAAGTGCGGACCATATCAATAACCTCTCTTTCGCATACTTTCATAGCTTCTTGCAGTTTGTCCAATCCCCACGATTGATATTCGTGAATGATGTTGACTTCCACGAATCCATGCTGCTGGTGAATTCTCCCACTCTGGATTCTTGCTGGTTGTACTACTTCTTTTTCAATCATAAGATCATTGAGTTGTTTGTTGCATTTTTCTAGCCAAATATGACATGCATTTTCATTTGACTCGACCCCAAATCCAATCTGATAACAAAATGCAAGTTGGAATGCGATGTGGGCAGCGGAAGGTTGATTTTGACTCCTGGTGTAATTTATTTCGAGGCTTTCTCTGATTTGTGCCCTCACCCGATAATCGGCTTTCATGAGGTGGTCAAGGTTTTCGGCAATCTTCGATAATAACTATTACTTAGCAATGTGTTCCAGGGAAATAGGGAAATGCATTGATATTCACCCTAAAGTCTGCATAGCTTGAAAGCTCGCTCGGTGTCTGCAAGTGTCTTGCAGGTGGTTGGGGCTCGGAGCTAAACTACTTAGTGACAACTCTGAAGTGGCACAGTGATACTCACCTCTTCTGGCTCATGCAACCGATTAATGTAGCTAAATCAGATGTCCGTTTTTGGGGGTCACGCCGCAGCGCGAAACTGAAAAATTCCTTCAGACAAGTCCTTTGTTTGGTATTCCAGCCAAACATAGATTCAATGTGTTCACTGACAACATGTTCCACTTCGTCGTCATCCTTTAACTGTTCAAGATATGTGCGAGGGCCAAACCGAGGCGGTGCATCGAACGAAATGAACTCAGTCGTTCCTTCCGCAGTGGTTTGTAGAATGCCTGGCGGGCTGTCCCCGAACAGAATCCAAAGACACAACATCCCAAAGGAGTAGACATCAGTCTTCTTCGCATCACCAACTGTAAATTCCCCGAAATGATGCTCGGGAGCATTCCATGGCCTTGACTTGGGCAGCAAAACCTTTCCAGTTTCACCCGCGGCAAGAGTAGAATACCCGAAGTCAGCCATCTTAATTGTTGTTCCGGTAGCGTCCTTGAAAACCAATACGTTTTGTGGCTTGATATCGCCATGAATCATATCTGCGCTGATGTTAACCCTCTATCGTACAAAAAGATTATTCAAATGACATACTATAAGCATGCAAAGTCATGATGGCACCTCCAATGTCGGCACAGATTTTAAGCCGGTCATCGATTGACATATTCATACCCTCATGCACCTTCATGAACTGTTGTAGATCCCAAGTTGCCTTCTCGAAAACTAGTACAGGAATTGCTTTCTCAGTGCGAGGCTTGATTTCCCAGCAAAATCCCTCGAGGTTGATTATATTGGGGTGACTTCGAATAGGTGGTTGACTCAAGATCAGCACCTCGGACATCAAAGGTAAAAAGTCCATTTTTTGATCATCGGGAAGGTGAAAACGCTTGAATGCAAGGGGCATGTCGCGCATGAATGTGGACTGGCTTATCGTCGCAGAGCCGCCAATTCCGAGAGTACTGAGAGCAGGTTGCCACGTAATTGGGAGGAAGTCGACTTTGCATTTTTGGGCAATGGAAAGAAATGCGATCAGGTCATTTTCGAGCACATCGTTGGTGCGCGTTGAAGAGGCGGAGGAGTGGGTAAACATCCCATATGAATATGTTACAGATGAGGAGTTGCGCCGTGAAAACATTGTGTATGTTCTTGCGATAGGGCAGCAAATCTATAACCGGTGAAGTGTAGAGATAGTGCAAAGGGCCAAAGTTGGCTCGTGGTCCTATTTATTAAGTTAGGATTACCTCTTACACCTTTCAATAACCGCAAACCAGGAGCAACGAAAATTGTACATTCGTCTTTTTTCGCGAACAGTGATTCCTGTGTAAGGTCAATCTTTACCCGCCTCGTGCATGCACTGGATGAGCCTCCTACGCAACCGAAGCCCTGGTTCATACAAGGCAGCGCAGTGTGCATGCTCGCGCACAATCCTAGCCTCATGGAAAGACGAATGTGAGTGGATAGGAAAATTGAGACAAAGTTGGCTGCATTCTGCGACTGGCATGCAGCATTACATCCTGTGTGTGCATCAGCGATTGCACCACAGTTGTGCGCGACACACAATGTCATGCAACACTAGAAAACTTTGTTAAAGCACAATTGCCGGCCTACACAAGCGTAGAGTACACTGCTTAGCGCAAACATCCACTGTACCATGCAGGGATCAGATCGATAAACACGTTGCAATTGCGTATGTAGCTACCGCAAACAGCATTCGCATAACTCGCTCAAAACGCCACATCATTGCAGACAACAATTCGGTCGACAGCACGAGACACTGCCGCAGCTTGACAGCGCACTTCAAAACTCTTGTGCGCAAATGAATCACCTTATCCGAGAAATCATGACATGGCGCGGTCGCGAGACAGAAGTGTTCGTGATCAGTCGTTGTACCCCAAAACCCCGCGTTTGGAGAACACTGCCCCACCACCACTACCCGATGGCTAGTGGAGGATTTAATTGGGGGAACTAAGTACATGAACATGTCATTCATGAAATGCACGATTTTTTTTCTAGCTGCTTTGGCTGCACAGCTTAGGATCGACCATTCTGGCGCCACGACATTGTCTAGTTTGTACGTAAGAGCGCCCTGCAGTAACATATCTCCCGGGTTGCGTTCATCCTCCACATGAGAATTATGCCTGCAGAGCCCCTAGATAACCCAAAACCTGTACGGGACCCCTTCAAAAATCCTGTCAAAACGAAAACATTGACTACTGCTCCATAACGGCTAGATCATATCTTAGTTGAAGACTACAGCTAGATATATCAAGTGGATCATTGTTGGTCGAGTTTGCATGGGTGGTGAGGCTGATGGAACCCACTATGCGAACATTTGGGTGTACTTATCTCACAAAGATGTTTGAAAGGATCTACGCAACGCGCTCTACGAGGCTGTGGTCCCCAATCTAGAATTTGACCTTCCGTTCTGGTGTGCTTATCGTGTTTTAGAGCGATGGGCAGAACCCCGTCCAAACACGTTTCTGAGAGCGGTGAGAACGGGACAAAGACCAGTTTTGGCCATTAATGTGAAAGGTTATGAACGGTGTCCGCTCCTGTTTAGAGCCCATAGTTCACTTCAATCGAAACTATATCGCCAGCAGAGGCCCATGAGAGGATGTGTGCGAGTCCCAGGCAAGGTTGAGGTCATTTTACCTAGTACCATCGTCGATCGTACAATAGAGCACGCAGCATTAACTGCTGTGTTGTTGATCTCCAGCCATGCTTGGTTAGATTTCTGCGTACGGTACGTTTCAAACAACCACACTATGAGCTGCTACTTGACATGCGAATCAATCCTGTATGTTGATTCTCAGACGGAAGGCAGCGAGTGATGACGATGACGCCGTACCCTAACCCTTCCCTGAGGAGGTTAATATTAGTTAGTTGTACTCGTCGAAAAATCAAGTTTGGGGACGCCAGAAACCTTAACTCTTGTCATATTCCAGGGTAAGTGTCCCCATGCTAGATTTTTTGATGAGTAGTTGCAAGTCTTATTGTTCGGTATTATATAGTTACTCTGCATTTCGATGCGTTATGTGTTCACTGTTATTTCGATGTGGTATGTGTTCACTCTATGCTGATCGGTAGATTTCAAATCTAACTAGTTCATTTACAGCAAATGGGACTCTAGCAACTGACTGGTTACTCTATGGAGCAACATTCTCTGTGCACTGACTAGAACAACTGGGTTCAGCCGCGGGGTGTTGATGTGGGCGACGTGTAGGGCGATGCAAACAAACCGCTCATGTTCGTGCATGGCTATGCAACTTGTGTTTGGGCAAGGCACTCTAGTATGTTTGTTTTTTTGTTTTATTCATACTGTATTCACTCTAATTAGAGTATGACAGAGCCTAAGACACCCTCTCCGCCTCCGAGGCACTCTAGTATGTGCCAGCGCTTATAACTATCAGCCTCATGAAAGGACAACAACAAGAGGGTAGGTACTGTACTTTGTGACACAGTTCGCTGCATCATGCCGAATGGATGGGTATTCCGTCATGCCCATGCACGAGTAATTGCGCGGCAGCTGTAAGCAAAACGCAACCATGATAAATTCTTTTTACATAGGAGGCTGTATAAACAACTGCTATGCGCGAACATCTACCCTGCTCGGATCCGATCAGCAAACACGTTGCATTGCATATGTGGTCGTTACCCAACACCATATTCGCGAATGGAGTAAAGTAGTTGGCAGTGCAATAGATGTTACACGTTAGAAGGAGTATTATTTTGACGGTGCGGTACAAATGGGAAGGTGCCATGGCAGCAGGCTCGGGTGGGAAATGGTTTTTCGTTTTGGTAAAGTTGGTTTCTCCCACAGGGTTCACTGTTTCCGTTTTTACGGAGGTTACCGAGGGAATATTTTGTATGGCACTCTCACTCAAGAATATCCATCTTTTTTCTATTGCGGAAGAAATATATCGCTATCTTCATCTGTTTCACCTGTATTGAGACGAGCCGGACCGATAGTAAGGGATACGGCACAAAGCACTTGTATATATCTCAAGCCTTTCTCTTTCTCTTCTTTCTATACTATATAGTTTATATACACGTATACAGGTCTCCATCAACTTCGTAGCATAGCTAAATCCACCTACGAAGGTGACATATTATGACGCAGTCAACTGGAGGTACAGTACCGAGATGAACAACGAACGTGACCAGTCACCTAACACTCTGTTTCGCTTCGGGGGGAGTGCCATTTGCGGTCAGTTCGCCAAAGGGTCCGGTCATCTTGTCATCGGGCCAAAGACTTACTTAATCATAAGGTTATCTACGGGAGTGATAGCCTGAGAGTTAGAGATGGTCAATGGATATTAGAAGTTTTGGATAATGGATCGAGTTGACACTGCAAAAGCACGGGAATGAAGGCAAGAGCTAATGGAATAGTCCTGTCATCGTAGGTCCGATCGATCGACTCAATTGCTCGCGATAAGCAAGCTCCCTTCCCGAGTCACTCCCTGACCGATCGCTAGTAGTAGGGAGTACTGAAGCTATAAAATACGTAGAGTGTATTCTCAGTCCGGTAAGGTATACTGCTTTCGCCCATACTACTGCCTTGGGTGCTAACTGGACTGCCGTCACCTTGGTAATCAAGACGACGGTGCGGAAGAGAGATGACGACTATGGCAGTGAAATAGATGATAGCAGTGTTGTAAATAACGCCGGAATGGTAGATGATGGCGTAGACGACCGCGCAGAGCATAGGACACGGAGTAGACGAAGACTTGTAGTAGACGGGGGCATAAACGAAGGCGCGGAGGAAAGACGAGGACGAAGGGATAAATCGTGGCTGATATAGACGGCATAGACAAAGAGGGTAGACGATGGCATGGACAAGTTGCACGTAAACGACGGCTCAGGAGGAGACGAAGACCCGTAGCGTAGAGGAAGGTGCCAATGGGATATAAGGGCGGAGGGGAGACGAAGGAGTAGGGGTAGACGACAGCAGTAGACAGCAGCGTGGATAAGTTGCACTTAGACGACGACAAAGGAGTAGAAGACGCGTAGTGGGCGGGGGCGTAGATGATGGCGCAGGGATACAAGAGGGCGGAGGATAGGGGACGACGGGTAGCAGGAGTGGAGCTCCGCCATCTAGCCGGCCAGCCCGGAGGCGGAGGGGATTAGGGGGCTGTCATACTCTAATTAGAGTGAATACAGTATGATTAAAACAAAAAGAGGGCGGAGGAATGAAGAGGGCGGAGGAATGACGAGGACGGAGGGAGGATAACGGCAGATATAGACGGCGAAGACAATCCGCACGTAACCGAGAGTGGAGTATACGACAGCGTAAAAGTCGAGAACCGAGGCGAGGCAAAGGCTGAGACAAGAGGGCGGAGCAAGGAAAAGGCGCGGAGCATAGGCGCTAGGTCGGAGGGCTTGAAATGATGAAGTTGCTTGTGGCGGCTTACTTTGTGCTACACTCTTCCTCTTGCTGTGTTCCATACGGGTGCGATCATCCTACTGCCAAGTCTCACCAAACGATTCTAGGCACGCCGTTACCGAGATACTTCGGCAATCTCTAGAAACGATAAGCGAATGCACAGAGTTTCCCAGAACGTGCCACCATGCGTACCGATGCTCCATGTGGATCCCTGCAGTGCCTACACTTCTCGCCGGAGATTTCCGGTGCATTTGAACCGAGGGATATTTTACGGAGGCGAAGTACTGTAAGTTGGAAGTGCACCTACCGATACATCCCTCGAGCTGAGAAGCATTTCACGATTGAAGCGGACCTACGGTGTGCGGTTATCTTCAATTTTCCGTTTGTATCTACGGTTATCGCCTAGTTCTGCGGATATTTACAGATATCTATACCGGGACAGATATCTCCCGACCCCATAGATTTGCACTAAGAATCCGCCACTGGTCTATGCAAAGGACGAGGGGTCCCAACGGTCCGGGGCGATTAGAGTTTTGCAAGGCCCGACATCGTCGTACCAACTAAGACATTTGTACCTGAGGACTAGTCCGTCGGGCGCTTAGATCTACCAGACTAGGGCCCCTTAGGTTCCTGGCGGTTACCAGGAGTAGCTATCCCATTGCCGGCGTAGATATTCCGCTGTCGGTGTCGGTACCAGGTCAGTGCTAACGATCGGCCTTATATCTGAGGAATTGCGGAATGTGTGCCTGGAAACCAGAGGATTTGGTACCGCAATGCCGGTGGAGCGCATAGATACGAAACATAGGATAAACAACATCATCTCCGCCGCTTCCCTAGCCACATACTTTGGTATGTCATAATGACGTCCAGGCTGCAGGGTCCTGTAAGTATGTAGATAGTCCAAGAAAATTTTGCCCTAGTCTAAACAGTGTTCCCAAACGGCTTCACCTGGCGCCCGGCGATTCACCGGCCACAAACAGGTTACAACTGGCGAAGGTTCAAACCGCAGGCGGTGACTAGGTTTCCACTTCAACAGTCGACGATATTGGTGACAATCCGGCCAGGGCCTACAAATTCCGGTGAATACTTACACTTGCCTACCGCTTTTATAACCGATATAGGTAATCATAGAGTAATACCGACGGGCACTTGCAGTACTTTCAGATCTAGTACCGCCAGTATTTACAGACCCGGTGCCGCCGGTATGTGAAGTGCCGGCCCAGCAGCCTCTCAGAACCTCGTTAACCTGCCCAGCTTCTGCCATGCTGTACCCGTTTGGTCGCTAGGGAGCACTGAGTCTAAACGGTCCATAATTATCCGCCCCGAAATTTACAATCCTGTCTCTGGCATGGCCTTGCCCGGACGGACTACTGGGATGTCTGCTAAGGACTGAACCAGAAATTGACATCTTATCTGACCGGCCTAGGTATCTGCAGATGACCACCCGGTAGATCTGACTGCTTGAGAACACTCTATATGACTTGTTCCATTACTAGGGATCAGTCCTCATAATATAATGCAATATTTTACACCATCTGGGGGCCAGAATAGGGGTAGGCTACAATATGTAATGATCGTTCAACTTCAGCTGATGCATGCTATGTTGGATAAAACGTATATACACCGCAATAATTCTTGGAGTCCTACTATAGCCGTATCCTCATAGAAGCCACAACTCATTCAAGGCTGTTACAGACATCCAAGCATTGCCAGAGAGAAGATGGCATGTGCATCGAGTGATAGAATATGATCAGAGCGACTCTACCTATTGAAATTAATTGGAAGTACGGGTGCCATAACACGATATGCCCAGTATTATTACCATTTGTAGTTGGGATTCTTAATCTCTTAGCCATCGCTCAATCTTTAACTCGACACATCTTTTCACAAATAAAAGTTAATATATATACTCATCACCGATTTGGCGGCTATACCCATAAGTCGACGTACGGTACCCTAAGCGCCTGGGTTTAGTCTGACGGATGCGATGGTATTTTGTTATTAAATAAATGGCAATATCACTTTTACCCAATTGATTAGATTGGTCGGGGTTTCGGGGGTATCAGCGATTACCTAGTTCACGCTTCTGCTACCTACGCCACTTACCTCCAGCGAGGCAGTCAAGGCCTTTGTGAAATGACAAGACTTCTTCATGTATGGTAAAATCCTCGTAGAATTTATCAGGTCACACTTTGCAAGGTTGGTGTAACACAGGTACCAATTGACGACGTTCAGTTTTCTGAGTACATCCAATTCGCTGGCGCTAAAACCTTCCAAACGTAGCCACGTTTAACGTCAGAGCCGCAACAACACGTGCTTATGAGGTGTCGATATTCCCTGCGGGGTAGCTGATGATGCTGAAGCACACCAACTGTGCAACCCAACATCGAGCTATCTTCGAAAATCATCACATCAGATTAACCGAGCGCACACATCTATCAAACGACAGATCACAATGGGCAGTACCGCCGCCCCCTCGTACGTCGTGTCCTATATCTGTCAGTCCCTTGTAAAGTCGACTGACGCATGTTATCTTCAGTCAGGTCGACTCCTCCACCATGATGACTATTCTCGTCGGTCCCGAACAGAAACCGTATACGGCGCACTCCGATATTCTTACCAAACACTCCGGCTTTATGCGTGCGCTATGTGCCGGGCGTTGGGCGGAGTCTCAGAGCCGGGAGATTGACTGGAGTCAATGGGAGGAAGCTACGGTGAAGCGGTTTTTGCAGTGGATATACCATGGGAATTACTCGACATCGGAGCTGGTGATGGAACTGGGCATCCAACAGACACCGACACCAAGCTACCAGACAGACTCCTGTCTCCAATTTTCGCGGCTTGATGCTCGCATCACCTCCGAGTCAGAGTCTGAGGCAGAAGGAAATGCCACACATGACGATCGCGGCAGTCCCTCCGCCATTCTATTGGCCCATGCAAAGGTTTATGTTCTCGCCCAATACACTAACACCGAGGCACTCGAACATACAGCCCTTGAACGGTTGCGGAACATATTTCTTACGATCAAATCCCTAAGCACGAACTCGGGAGTTATTGAAGGGATCGTCAGCCTGGTCGAGTACGCGTATGCAAACACCAATGCTCTTGTGAACTCGGAGGAGTCTTTGTTTGTTTGTTTTATTCATACTGTGTGCACTCTAATTAGAGTATGACAGGACCCAACATCCCCTCCGCCTCCGGGCGAGCCGGCTAGATGGCGGAGCTCCCCCCCTGCTACCCTTCATCCCCGCTGACAAATGAAAAGACTAAATGATAGACCAACCCACGCCCGAACAGAAACGAAAAGAAAAGAAAAGAAGGTATACGCCCCCGCCCCTGAGTCAGCCTCTGCGCCTGCTCCATACCGCTCTTTCATCTGGGTGGGAACTTCCCGACTTCAGTAGCCGCCAGGAAGTCCATCACCGCTTGGTCGCACTCTTCCACGGAAAACAGCTCAGAGATCTGCACGTGTCTGCATCTGCCCGCTTTCCAGCCCGTCGCTTTTCCCACCGCCTTCCATAGTGCCTGTTGCTGGTCTCTCCACCGGCTGCAGTGGCGGAAGAGGTGCTCCCGCATCTGGGCCGTCCTGCCTCCGCCGCCGCACCACCAGCATTTGTCGTCCTCTCGGTGGCCGAACCGTTTCAGGTAGACTCCAGTGGGTGCATGCCTGCACTTTAGTCTGTAGAACCTGGTAGCCAGCGACTTCACGCTTGTCATCGGAACGGGTCTCTTGGTCCCTGTCTTGCCCTTGAGTCTGTAGCTGAATTGCTTGCTGCACTTGTCCGCCTCCCACTTTGCCTTGGCTGCTGACCTCCCCTCGAAGATTCGCCTAGCTCTATTCAAGGCCGAAGTGTATGGCCACTCTATCACCGTGTCTCCGCTGGCGTCTTGGGCTAGGTCTGCCTGACGGTCCGCCTCTTCGTTTCCAGGGATACCGGAGTGTCCCGGGACCCAGTGAATCTCGGTTGCGATGCCGTGGGCGAGGAGTGCCCACGCTCTCCGATTGATCCGCCTCGCCAATCGCTGCCCCGGGCCCTGCTCCAGGTGTGCCGCTCGTCGAATTGCGGTCTGCGAGTCGCTGAAGATAGCCACCGTCTTCACTCCATGCCTTTGCAATGTTTCTCTCTTCACGATCGTCTCACCAAGCGCGAGTCCAATCGCCCACAGCTCGGCGTCGAAGACCTCCATGCGCCCAATGCCCAGAAAGCTGCGGCAGGACCTCCATTGATTTCCATGTTTGCACACTGCTGCGGCCCCCACTCGGCCATCGTCTGAGCGTGATCCATCTGTCCACCACATCCAAAGCCCCGCTCCTATTTTGGCTTCTTTCTCTCTCGCCCAGCGCTGCGCGGTTCTCTTGGCAGCGGTGGTGTCGTCCAGTATGATGGTCCTGACCACTGATTGTTCGCCCGGGGCCGGCCACATCATGCCTTCGGTTGTTCGGCCGTGCTCATGCTCTTCCTTGACTACTCTGCATATCGGTGCACCGGAGGAGGGGTTTCGGTGTAACTCTTTCAGCTTGCCGCTGCATGCGTCTGCTAGTCTCGCTGCGAATCGCTGCTGTCTGGAGTCTAAGACTACAGGCGCGGGTGTAAGCCCTGACTCTCTCATAAGTGCACCCCGTGGAGTTGTGGGCAGCGCGCCCAGGATGGACCTGGCTTGTCCATTGAGGAGGAGTTGGAGGTCATCCCGCCTGCCCGCTTCTTCGGGATCCCACCAGAGCTCACTCCCAGACAGTGCGACCGCTTGGACGCACGCCACATGGACGGCCCTTACGCTCTCAGGAACAATGCCGTATGTCGTGGTCAGGGTTCAGCGTCTCGCTTCTGCTGCCATGGCTTTCTTCATGCATCGGTTGTGCTGCTCCTTGAACATTAGATGTGCGTCCATCCAGACGCCCAACCAACGTGTCGGCTGTGTATTGAATCGTATGACCCCGCTGCCGACTCTTATCTTTGCTGTCAGTTTTGGCCGGAGGTGCTACCTGTGGCCACGTCTGCGCGTGAATAGTGCCGCCTCCGTCTTTGCCGTGTCGAACTGTAGCCCTAGTCTGCTTGCCCATTCGATGCTCCTTGCTGCACATCTCTCAAGTATCGAGACGACATGGTTGACATCGCTTCCGGTCGCCACCCAGCCGAGGTCGTCTACAAAGGACAGCCTTTCGGCTTCTGATACGTATTCTTCGACCCATTTGATCAGTCCTGAGGTGTAGATTGCGAAGAGGATCGGTGACACCGGTGAGCCCTGTGGGACCCCAGCTTCCACCGGATGTCTCTCCATGGCGTTGCCCTCGATTATCATCTCCAATGTCCTTTCCGACAGAAAGCTCTCCGTCCATCGTATAAGGTCTCCATCCATTTGCCTGACCTTCATTAGGTTGACTAGCCTTCCTTTTGCCACGCTTGGGAAGGCTGCTTTAATGTCCATGAGAAGCACGCCTGCTATGTGGCCACCTTTCCAGGCTGCATGAGCTCTGTCAACCATGATGGCCGCTGCGTCGATGGCTGACCGGCCTCTTCTGCTTCCGAATTGTCCGTCGCTCAGTAGTCCTCTTCTCTCGGCCTCATCTGACAGCAGCTCAGCGACTATTTTTTCGACCACTTTTCCCATGCAGCTCACCAGCGATATGGAGCGATAGGCCTTCAGCTGCGTGTAGTCATCTTTGCCAGGCTTGCGAATGACCACACCGCTAGCCCGCTTCCATACCGATGGGTGTCTTCCCGTGCGAATGGCCGCCTTCGTCAGCCTCACCATCCTCTCTTTGTCCCACTTCCAGAGCAGCAGTATGGCGCTGAAAGTCAGCTTGTCCGGCCCCGGTGCCTTTTTTACCAATTGAGTAAATAGGGCTCGTTCAACTGCTTGCTCTGTGATGTGTGTGGGTGGGCTGCCTGCGGGAAGTAGTTCGTAGTACTGGTCGTCGTCATTCGGAGGAAAGGACTCGCGCCTCAGCATCTCCTCCTTTTCCTGTGACGTGTTTGCTTCCTTGCCTTCCCTGTCTGTTAAGGCCTCCATGGTCATGCCTGCCCGAGGGTTCGCGTATCGCACTGCTCTCCATACCTCGGCCCCCCTCAGGTTCTGCAAGTACTCGCTCCACATTTTCCTCTTGGACTGTCGAATCGACTTCTGGAGCTCTGCCTTGGCCTTGGCGGCCTCTTGCGAATTCCGTCTCCTCCTCTTTTCCCTTCCGACCGCCTTCCATCTCTCCCTGATGTCGGCGTTCCACCACCTCGTCGATTTGGCGCAGATCCTGATCTTCTTTGCCGTGGTGTCGAGAACGTTGCCCATTGCTTCCTGACACCATGCGGCCTCTTGCTCCACCTCGTCTGCTGTGCATTCTGCGTCCAAGTGAGCTCTCTGTTTCGCTAGCTCCATCCATAGCTTCTCCGCTGCCTTCGCGTCCTTCTCAGTCATTGCGGCTATATTCCACCCCACTACCCGTTCATGGCCCGCCTCCTCCTGCCTGTCTACTTCCACCTCCCACTCTATGACCTCATGGTCGGATCCTGTGGCGTTGTCGTCGGCCAGTATGGACCATTTGGTTATTAGTCGATTCGCCAGCGTCAGGTCGATGACCAACTCGCCTTCATGACCTTCTCTTGTCCAGTGGTGGGTGGCTTCACCATCGTTTCCAATTTCCAGTCCGTTTTCGTCAATCACGTCTACCCAGAACACCGCATCCCGCTGCACTTGCCATCTTGGGTCCCATAGTATGCTATGGGCTTTAAAGTCTCCAGCGAGGATGGTGCTCCCCTGCCGAATGACTCTCTGCCGGTCCAGCTTTCCCGCCGGTCTCTCTCCCGAATGCGTGTTCTTCTGGTCGTCAACGTTGACAATCCTCGTTATCCTCTCCTCCCTCCTCCTGACGTCAGTCGTAATGACATCCTCGTTCCCACCTCTCCCCAAATCTGTCCGCTCATCAACCACCAAGCCACTCCATCTCCGTATCGCCGTCCAAACTGTTTTTCTTTTTCTTATTTCGTATGCTGAATGGCTGATCCCGACACCTCCTCTTTCTCTTTCTCTCGGTGGCTCTTGCAAGCACACTACGTCCGCCCTGCGTTCGACTCCCGTCTCCAGTGCCGCGATGGTCCACTCGTATGACCTCGCGCAGTTATGCTGGATCACTCTAATTATTGGTAGCCAGGGCTCCCCCTTCAGTTTCAGTTTCAGTTTCAGTTGCAGTCGCGGCCGTGGTCGCAGTCTCGGTCTCAGTCATCACGACGTCTCTTGCCTCCCCCGTTGCCTCCTCTCCCTGCACATCAGCCATCTCCTCTTCTTCACTCCCCCCATCTGCTGCCGCTCCTCCCCTGGGTCTACGACCAAGCACCACTCTGTTCGTCCCCGTTGCCGTGTGCGTAGCAACGCTCGTGGGAGCCCGTCCTGCTGTTCTCGTCTTTCTGCTCTGCCGCGCCGCTTTGGCGGCTTCGCTCTTCTTCGTGCACCTGCTGCTGAACGCAATATGATTTCCTTTGCAATTTGGGCACTTTTCCAGCCTGTGGCCGCAAAGTGATCCCTGCTTTGCCATACACCCCACTACATTGCTTTTGTGGTCGCTCGTACGGTGGTTGCCGGAGCAGTAGCCGCACTTGGGCTTGCTGCCGCACTTGTTTTCAATGTGGCCCCATCCACAGCAGAGCTCACACCTGCTGTCTGGGCCCGCATTCGTGAACGCCTCGACTCGGTACCACACTCCCGCAGCCTTGATGCCTTTCTTGATCTAGCTCTGTGCCAGCCTGCTTCCCTTTACGACAAAGACTACCGATGACACGGCGATTTCCCCGTTCTGCTTCCTCTCCCTCATGGTGAGGGGGTTCGCCAGCCATCGCACCTGGGTGGGGATCGCTATGCCCTCGTTCTCCGCTTCAAATTCCTCTCGCATCTTCTGCAGGCCCTCTGTGCCTTTTCCCATGTACCGCACGAGGGGTACTGCATGGATCTTCAGCCTTTGCCAGGTCTCGTTCTCTTCGACATCCACGACTCCTCTGTCGACAGTCCTCGCTGCCGTGATGATGATGTCGCGGTACTGCATAGCCATCTCTGCTGTTGCATTCTGGTGCGTGATTGCCGTGATCGCGCCCTTCGCATTCCTCCTTGCGTTCATGATCCTGTTGTGGGCCAGGGCCTGCTGGTGGAAGAGCGCTCTGTTGATCGCTGACGCAATTTCCTGGTCCATTTTATTGGGGAGTGGCACAGTTTCGTCTCTCCTGAGGATTAGGCGTCTGTCTGCCATGCTCGAGCCTGTCGTCGATGCTGGGCCTGGGCTCGCCGGCTTCTTTTAGTTTCGTGGTGGGACCGTCTCCCATCGTCTGGTCGGTGTCGGTGTCGGCGCTGATGTGGCCCCTCTTGGCGCCGATGTGGCTCTCGGCGTCGGTGTCAGCGCTGGCCTCGGTGCTGGTGCTGGTGCTGGTGCTGGGTTCGGCTTTGGGGATGGGTTTGGGTTTGGTTTCGGTTTCGGTTTCGGCGTCGGCATTGATTTGAGCTACCTTCCAGGCTGCAGCTGCTGGCGCTCTTCCGGCTGCTCCAGTCCACCTGTCTGGGTCAGGTCTGCGTGTATCGAGGCCTCGAGGCCGACACCCTCGGTGTCCGCTCTTCTCACCTCTTTCTGGCCCCGTTCTGTAGCAGCCACTGCTCTTGCGACCATGTCCGTGATGCCCTCGCCCCACAGTAGGTCATCCTGGTGATACGCGTCCCGCTTTTTCTCTTTTTCCTCCAACCACGATTTCATCCCTCGCCACTGCGCCTCCTGCAGTGCAGTGTGCGTCTCCAGCATGTTTGCCATTTTTGCGATGGTTCGGTGTAGCGATGCTAGTTCGCGGGCTTGCTGCTGAGCCGCGCGCTCCATGCGGCTTCTCCAGTTTCCGAGGGCCCAGGCGGTCACCGGGACCTCACTCCTTCTACGCTTTCCGTTGTCGTTTCTCTCCATCGGCTCAGGTGTGGCTTCGCCTGCAGTCCCCGCGGCGGTGGATGTCACCGCCGTCGCCACCTCCATCGCCATATCCATAGGCGCGTCGCTCCTCCCGTCCGCCGCTTCTCCCGTGTCCAGGCCTCTCCTCTTGCTCACTCTGACTTCGGTCATCACTTCTGTAAGTCACACACCTCGTCCAGGGTAGTCCTCGTCGTCGCTCGCTAGTTGGTTGACGCGTCGGGTCGATCGCGTTCTCTGCCAAGACTTCGCATGAACCCACTCAACTGTGTGGATTGCTGTGCGCGCCCTCCTCCTGCGGTCTCGCTGGTACTGGGACGCTCGCTCCGGGGTCAATTCAACGTCCAGAATCGATTGCCGCCGTCCGTTTTCTAATTGCTATCGTTGTTTTCGACTTATCGCGCTGTTTTTGTTTCGCCAAGACTTTTTGCAAAATACAGGTGAGTACTCGGAGGAGTCACTGCGGTCGATTATCAGCACATTTTGCGCCATTCGATTGCTTGAGCTACAGGAGCAACCTGAATTCCACACTCTGCTTCATGCAGGGGGCGATTTTGTCGTTGACTTGTGGGAGAAGGTAGGAAGGAAGGCTAGAGAGGACGAACAGATTGGGGTCAAGAAATTTGAAACGTTAAGTGCGGAGAAAGAACAGTTGAGAAGAGAACTTGGTAATCAGACGCTAGAGATTAAAAGGTTGAGAAGAACATGTGCCACACTGCGTGAACGGACTCAAGAGAATGAAATGTTGCGGGTAGAATGCGACACACTGCGTGAACGGGTGCTAAGAGTGTGTAGATGTAGAGCAACGGACACACATTGGGATTGGTGAGAAAAATCAAGAACAAATGAAGATGCTGAATTGTCTACCGTACTAAGAGAGAATAAGATTGTCATATATGTGAGAAAGATACCATACACTGGCCGAGGATAACTAGAGTAGATGTCCACCTAGGCCCGATGTTACCGGAGCCGAGTGCCGTACTAAGCCCGAGGCTATCTGGTAGTCAAGCACCGTACCAAGGCCGAGGTTAGGTTTAGTCTCCGACGGCCTCCGGGCTAAATCTTTAGTCAAGTCTGTCAGCCAGCTGACAGACTATCCTTAGTCAACAGGCTACAATACTTCCATAGGTCTAAAGAATTTAGTTTATTAAATACATCACACGGATTGGCAATGTCTCACGCCTGCACAATAGCCTGATTACGTATACTCGTTCTGTATAAGTGTCACCCGCATATGGTGTTTAAAATGTTCAATAACCTTCTAAAGTGCTCCAGCTATAATGTGTCGTTCCGCGACAACACTGCGTGTTCTTAATTCCTCCGAGGCTATATAAGCTATCAAAATCAGGAATCTCAACTGTCTGTCTTGTCCCGTCTAGGCAGGGCCATGCCCTTTGACTACGATTTCCCGGGTAGAGAATTTCCTCCCCATTTTGCCTAAGACAGGACTACAACCCCATAGGACTCTACAGCCTTCACGTATTCAACGGAACCCACAAACTAGATGATATCTGGACCGTGGAAAAATACAGCCAGCTATATTCACCTCTTGGCGCCAACTGGAGCAACAACGTGGGCAAAACGGGTTAACAGGATGAAGAAACTCCAATTCTTACGCTTCGTTTGAGTGTGATCAAATTGGGCTCAAAGTATAATACCCTGATTGACGGCAGAAAATATTTTTACACAATGCATGTAACTTCTACTTAGGCCTTAAAAGATACTCGTCTATCGGATGGTTAAGCTGTCGTTGACTTTGTGATGGAGGGTACGAAACTAACTCATTCTGAGATTGGATGGGATTATCAGTGCCATCATCTTGGATACTGTAGAAAATGAGGAAATTCAGTAGCGCTCTTAGCAACTAAACCTGTACAATTGTTATCTAAGACAATTCAGTGACTTTAAAACGCCTTCTGGGATTTCCATATATAGAAGAGGAAATAACTGGACCTTGCACCGCGCGACCGAGTATTCTCGGTTTCAACATTCCTTGAACAGGATGAATCGAAAATGTATAGATCCGGAATAATACTGCTTAGAATGGGAATTACGGCCCAGAGCGGCGTCATCCAGTGTATCCTATTGGCTACACTATCAGAGGCTATCGAAAGAATGAAATCAGGTAATCCAAAAAGTAGATTGAAGAGGTTTAATCGGTGTCAAATCCCAGTTTTTCGATCCATCAGGTCAATTCCTGCACGGTATACTGGTGGCGCAGCAGACGACTGAACAATACTAGTATGATCATCATGCTGCCACGTCCCACCAAACTATTCGATCCGGTTACCTCTAGAAATGGTATGCGAACGCAAAGAACTTCCTGGGGTGTTGCCAGCATGCATACCTGGCTATACTCCACCTTGTCCAACCAGCAAGTAGCAGTAACTCATTAGCTGTGACAACAATGCATGTGCAATTCCCAATTGCCGACCGGCGATACGCTTATGACTGGGGTGCTGTGCGCGTTTCTGGGTCTACATATAGTGTCATATTGCGAGGTAACTCGCCCACTTCCAGATAGCCGTTGAGTAAACAACATGTCTACCGTCTTCGCTGACCCTCCTTCCACTCCCGCATCCCAATCCCGTCCGCAACACCATCACTTTATCCCACAGTTTGTGCTCCGAAACTTCTCCCCCAGCCTTCAACCTCGCACAAACGACAACAGTTCGCCGAGCCCTCGCAGCTGGAAACAAGCCAAATCCCTCAAAAAGAATGCCTCCGTAAACTTTTACGATATCGCGGACGAGTCACTATCACTACAGCGCGTTGCCAAGATCTATGGACATCGGGATCTATATCGTGTGGAGTTTAGTCACGGCGAGGGCGATGGGGGAGAAGAAGTCCATGATCCAAATCATGTCGAAAAAAAACTGGCGCAGCTGGAAAGCCAGGCCGCTGTGTTGTTCAAACGGATCAGGGATGATGCCGATGGTGGGAAGGAAGCATTCGATATCTCGCGGCGAGACAAAGACATACTGCGGAAATTTCTATACATAATGAAGTATCGTGGTGAGCTATTCGGGAAAAAGTATACTCTGGACAGCATCAATGAGGACCACGGACGGAGTCCTCGCGAGAAAGCAGCGGTGCGGAAGCTGATGGCCGAAAAGGGCTTCACGAGCTTGAAGCAGGTGTGGGCGCACCACTTGCGGGTGATCATGGATACGCCCATCGACTGTGAGGGGAACTGGCGGAGGACAGTAAGGAAGGAGATGGTGTTCGACAATGCGGAGAATTTCATCGCGCATATCGATGAGTTTTTCATGGCGTTTGTCAAGCCGCTGCACCCAGCTACCGATGAGTTTATTGTGACGGATAACGGATTCGGGGTTTTTGAGGGCACCGTAGAGTATGATACTCCGTACGGACTACAGATATTTGAGTACCACAACTTAGCACCCATATCTCCACGGCTGATGCTAGTTCTCCGCAAGAATATCCTCCGAGATACACAGATGAACAAAGGGCTATTAAAGCTGATGCGTAGCCAGGCGGTCGCTCTGCCCGGCATGCCACCGCTGCGCATCTCACTCCTGGAAGACCTCCCGGTATCCCCACCAGCAACGCCCAACATCACCGCACTTTCCCCCAACCGCATCCCGAAATTCACCGATGATGACAAATTCGTTTTTGAGATTTCTAGGCTCCCCCAACGGCATGTGCACCGGATCAATAGCATTATGTTGACGGAAGCAAGGTCGGGGATAACGTTTCTGTCGACGAGATCGATGGAAATGTCGCTAAAGGCTTGGATAAATGACGAAGAGTTTATAACTTCAACCGCCCACCCACAGTATGCAGATATGATACAGCTACGGCAGGCAAAGATAAAGCTACTACATAAACTTAGTGGAGATCCGGCATCGGTCACACCGGCACTGGAGCTGCCTACGGCGGACAACAATGCAAACGATTACCTACTACACTACTACAAGCTAGGTAAGTATCAACTCCATCGCCCATTCCTAAATGTATAACATCACATTTGTCCTAACCTCTCATCGTAGGAGGTACCGCCGCTCGTTTTGACGCGGATTTGCACGACGCGATCGCCCTCTGGCAGCACCGTGACGCATACCCAGACATCAAAATACGCGGGGCGGCGGGAGTGACTGCACAACGGAAACTATTTAGCGAACTGGTAACAAAGCCCAGTTCTGTGATTTATCTTCACATCAAGCTATGGGGATCGGGTTCAGAGGCAGGAAGTAAAGGGAACACGGCAAGATGGAGTGAGGGACCGGAGGATTTAGTTGTCAAGTGTTTGTTATCCCTTCCTTCATCTCTCAAAACATATCACTGAGTTGTACATAAGTATCTGGCTACATCGGTGAACCCTTTCGCAGCCGCCTGATGCTCGAGGCATCGTGGAAATATAAGTTCCGCCAGACGCTCCACTCAATAAAGGGCGGGGACCAGTTCGAGAGTCAATTTGAGATTGAATTATTCATGTTTTCGCAGTGGGGTAAGTCGAACTAGAATGTCGAGTAGAGCAGCGATTGTGTTGCTGTTAGGTTTAGAAATACAGGTTTTGGCTGACATATCGGTGATCTGATACCGAAGGCGGAATCTGGAGCTCCTGTAAGTGTGCCTAATTAACGTCCCACTCAGTCCCGACTAACTCCGCAGTTCTCTACACTTCCCGCCCGGACTCAGGCTCACCTCCAAACGCCGCAATCCTTTCGCTGCAGCAACGCCAGGCACCAATGGTCGCCCCTGACCGCAGAAACGTTACCAGCTCCGAAGTGCATACCCTCTTCGAAACGAATCTTATCTTGAGCCAGGAGCTGCTAGGCAACATTGATATACGGTTCTTGTCGGCAAACGTGCCGGATGGTGAGCAGATCACAATGCAGACGGTGGATTGGTTGAGAGAGCTGCTATGGGTGCATTTGTATCCTCTGGGGGCCGATATTGGAGGCAGAAGGACCGCATATGAGACTTTGGGGACTGCGGATCAGTTGCATAATTCAAGTGTGACGAAGGAGATGCAGGGGTTGTCGCTGAAGTGAGCGGAGGACTTGTGCGAGAAATACACCCAAGCTTTGTATTTGCATTCTATATAGTTGTGCGGAAATGTTTTTATAGGCAACAGTCATGTTTGTACGTATGCAAAATCTGTGAAACTGGAGATCGGAATATGCTAAAATACAGTGTGGACTCGCTATGCGCTACTCTCGGTGTAGATCTGGATGACGTCTCCGAGGTCTATCCCATACGCGTTCCCGAGTAGCTTCCGTCGTGTTGCTGTCGTTGTCGTCATTCCGAAAAGCATGCCGTGTAGCGATCTCAGGGTACGGTCCAAATGCCCCTTTGTCTCGAACTCGTACTCGTGGTCTCCATCTCGTCCACTGATGCGTCGTTCGGCCACCGTATTCTCGCCCGTGTCGCTTAGGTTCTCTCGATCTACTCAACCACTCCGGAGTTATCACTGCAAGCACTAGAAGCGAGGCAAGAGAGTGTCATACAGAGCAAACACAAGTCACCGCGTCTCCGCCCCGTGTAGCCATAGGTCCCATCAATCAACTCGACTCGGTTGCTCGCGAGAGGCCACCCACTTTCCGATCGCCGGTAAGAGCGTATGTTGAATTGTTGCCAAGTCGTAATGTGTAAAGTATGTAAAGTATATCTCGATCTCCCGGATGTACTGTTCCGCCTTTACTGCAGCCACAAGTGCCAATAGACTACCGTCACTTTAGAGGTAGACTCGGACGACGATTGCGGTTAGGTATATGGTTATGGAGGAAGTAGACGACGGTGCACAGTAGAGGAAGACATGTAGTTGATGAGACACGGAGTGAACAGGGGCGTAGACGACGGCGTGGAGATACCAGGGCGATGGAGACACGAAGGCTGAGGAGACACGACGTCGGAGGGGTAGATGGCATTGAACATGAGAGTAGGTACACGTAGAAGAGAGCGGAATATACGACAGCAGAGGACTCGGAGAGACGACGGCAGCGAAATGGGCAAACGGAGAGGAAAGATGGCACCGGTGGTCTTGAAATGATGAAGCGACTCGTGGCGTCTATTTGATGCAACAGTAACACTCCCTACTCTGTAATAAACCCAATTGGCCAAATCTTATGTATGGTCCGGGTAGGTACAGTGACTTTACTGTCCGCCCAGACTTGATATTAGCAAGAATAAATCAGTACGAGTGGGTATTAGTCGCATACATAGTGAAAAATGGAGGAGTCTTACTGTCTGGGCGACACCAGAAGGTCTGGCATGGATGAAACGGTATAGACGACGCGTAGATGTGAGAGTAGCGCGTGGAGGTATGGACAGGAGCGGAGACTTGGGCAACGTATGAAACGAATGGGTACAGAAGGGCGTCGACATGTTGACTATTGAGAACAGTAGAAGTATGAGAACGAGGCGTTGGGAGTGTGGGGAGTGGAAAGGCTTTAGCTGTGCCGTACTGCACTCTACTACCAAAGTGCTACGCATGCTGGCCCATTCTAGGAAACTCCTTGCATTCGCTTACCATATCCGGAGGCCGCCAAGATTTGGTGGAACTCGGCAACACGATGATCGCCACGGAACGGGTATATCCTAGATTACACGCGGGTACTTTTCCTTGTAGGGTATTCCACTCGGCTACTTACTAGGTTTAGTAACAATAGCATAAACGAATTTAGTCTGTCTGATAGCGTTGTGTAGCCCGCTAGCGAGAGAAAAGCCGTACTGAGTAAAGTACTTGTCTCATACCCATCTAGTAGCACCAAGATTAAATCTCGTCGGCTACCACCTGGTAGTAAACCCACCTGAGCTGGAAGAGTGGAATCGACCGCCTCTATTTGCACAGTGCAACCCTATATGCGATAGAGAAGTAGTACAAATTAAATGCACACTTAAACAAGCTCACTGAGCTAGTGGTTGTTGAGAGAGCCATGTGATGGTTGGTTTGTCTGCATTTCACCGTTGCTCAGAGTCACAACCATTATGGTAGCGCGCACGGTCTGGGATCTAGTACTCAAGGATCCCTTCCCCCCTCTGTAGAGGCGCCTGTTCCTAGAAGCAAGAATGGTTCTGCATAGGCGACAGAGCTGATCTTTGGAAGTCTTGGCTCTGCATAGAGTATCACTCATGAGCGGAGAATATGGCACTCTTAGGCTCTTGTGCGTTAAACGGGACACGCAAAACTGGGCATAGAGGTGTGCTTAAGCACTACACGATATAAACCTTGTTCCTGTTTCCTTTCCGCTGTTGACGAAGCGCCCTTGCTATCTCTTTGACTAGGTCAACTCCCACATTGAATTGAGGTGCTCTAGGTTAGCTGTACCATCTTCTGTCGCAATAATGGAGCTATCTATAATTACACCCTTCCTACTTATCTTATACGCTATTCTAATAAGAGAAATCGATATTTTGATGTTCTATCGGCGTTGTTTACTGCTAGCCGAAAAATGATGGGCGCGGATTGGTAGCACAAGAAGATTTGTAGTCTAGGCTCGAGACAATTATTCGTAGTACAATAGAGTCGTCCTGCCACCCGCGCATTTAGCCTTTTGCTCTTGGAGTACCAGATCTTAACCAGCAGTAGTACTACGGTATATATCGTGACTTACCACACACAGTGTTCCTAAGCGGCCACTTAGGAACACTAACCACACAGATGCATTGCATGTAGTGACAACACAGCAGGTGCTGAGATGTGATCTGGAGATGGAGCCGGAGGGATCTTTTGCGTTAAAGTCAACATGTATCATACCGCACTACTGCCGGCCAAGATCCAAGACTATGAGGGCAAAAGATCGAATTCGCGGGTGGCAGGATAACTCTAATGAAGGTTTCCAAGCATAAGGCGTATATGGAGAGGATAATTTTTCGCTCGACTCTACTACCCCCGGGATATCCGTTAATGCAAGAGCTTCTAGAGTACACTCTTCGGTATTATAACTATAGTCTCAGAGTGTCCCGTGCATCTGTTATATTGAAAGTGCTAACCGCAGATCCAACATGAATTTGGTTCAGTAGTCATGGAGCGCGCCTTCTGAGACCGAACAGCTGAAAGGGATGTATTGTTTGATAGGAATATGAACAGAAACTTATGTTCAGATCTACTCTCCGAAAATTTGATGCAGTTTACGGTTACCACCCTGACTTGATCGTGGCAGGGTTCTACACTTACAAATTTCGTCCGTTACACATACAAATTCAGTTTAGTTTTTTTGGTCAGAGGATTCAGTCCGTCAGAAGGATTCGGTCCAGCCTGGGAGTCAACGTATAAGGCTACAATCTCCGGCCGGTAGATGTAGTACAGCCAGAGACGGTGTACACAGCTTCAACCTCCGGCCGCAGGATGCCAGGGAGCCAGTGTAGGAATTTTCAGCTTGAGAATCACTGCGCATAGCTCTCAACTTCCTGTCGGAGGATCCAGCTCAGCTTAGGTGACATCGTACAAAGCCGTAAGATTGAACCCAGCCAGAGAACTAACGTCGAAATCCTACTTCCGGCCGGAGGATAGAGTTCAACCTAAACAAGGTCCAATTTCTGGCATCCTTAACCTGAACCTAACGAAAATATAGCTATAATGGGACCGAGTGCTTGGATGAGATTATGATCTTGTACGATTATCTTGTCCGGTATAACACTATAATCTACAATCTGGTAGTGAAATTATGATTGAGGGGTAATGTGAATTACGGTCTATAAACTACAAGCCGTATATGGCCACCGAGTTTTGCGGAATATGGAGACGGTAGTTCGTGGTGAAAGCAATAAAAGATAAATGTGTGAAGCACGTTGTAATTGGGATTGATATCCAAATAATGGCAAACTGACTGAAGGTGTTGGAAATCAATATTGAGATCGGGGTCGGTGGTCTCGTTAGAGCAAGGGATCATCAATGTACTTTTCTAATCGCACAATCTATCTGTCATCTCGTAACTTTTTATACACGGTAACCAGGGAAATCGTTAGATGGCGAAACATGGGTGCATTCGAAACCCCGTTGAGACCTCCCAGTGGACGGAATCCGCAGACTGAGAGTAGAAAATCTGAATGGTAACTAAAAGCTTCCTGTATCGAATGCAAGGTCTATATAACTTCCAAGCGCCATCGTCATGACCATTCTGAAGTTACCGTGGCGCGTGTAAGTTTTTTCACCCCTAGATGTAGAGTAACGGAAACAGTCGAGCTTCCTACACACGCCTGCAGAAGGGCCCTTAACTTCCCTACCTAAGCTGGTATATCCCGCGGGTATCACGACATCTCCGGTTTATACCTATCTTGTATCGCTTCAGCTTCCTAAACATCCCCTTCAGTTCCGGAGGAGACAATCCACAATTTGGCGAACTGGACATAGGCAACTATGGATCAGCTTCAAAGGAGCACAGGCATCGAAGTAGAAGGAGGCTACAGAGTAGAAAGTTGTAGCAACAAAGATTGCCCCTTCACATTAACAGGAAGCCACGCATCTGCAACTCGCCCCGTGGACCAGCGTACAATAACATTACGCATGTCGTCACCTCGCCGCTTGCGCCGGCCAAAAGACAACATGCATGCTTGCAGAGTGCCTAGCCAGCCGATGCTAGAGGTGTACACGACTGTAGTACAGGCTGGGTTCCAACTTCAGCAGGATTGATCTGGGTGTACCCCTCGCTTTCCATTTGGATAATATCCTCCCGTCGCCAACGTCGCGTATCCGCCCACTCGCGCTACCATTTGCCCGACCAATCGCTGACCCAAGGCTCGCACTGCCAACTACACGCGCTACGTCAAAAGGGGACGACCCGTGGGGTAGCGAGGAGATGCTTAACACGGAACCACTAACCTCCGCCACCGGTAATTCGTGATAGTGGGCTCGTACGTATGCGTGTGCTGTAGTTCTGCCTGTGGTGACTATATGAACCCAGCTACCTGCGGAAGATATTGCCCAGTTAGCCGTCAACGTAAATATAGAAGAGGCGAAGATAGTGAAGGAATGTAGTTACAGAGTCACATAGTGTGGGTAGCACCAAGGGATCGAAAAACGTTGACATACCCGTCCATACTCCTTAGACTCGCAATGGAAGGCTCGTATTCGAAATGATAGGCACATATGTATGCGTGCTCGCTGCGGTTTCGGCCTGTGGTGACTACAGAACTGAGACACCTGCCAAAAGTATTGCGTGTTAGCATACTCCTGGCGAAAGAAGAGAGAAACGAGGAAGAAAGTAGTCAGGTTACAAAGTGTAATGTAGCTGTGCAGTATGTGAACTTTGTGGGTTGATGAGTAGGTTGATCGAAGTCGAATATGGAGACTGAAAGCGGCGAACACAGGGGTTGTGAAATGAGGTTGAGAATGTAGCAATGTTGCTAGACCTCTGACGGAGATAAATATGCTAGAGGAGAGTTAAAGAACGAGAGGAGGGGGGTTGCAGGATTCGGGATTTGGGAAGTTGCGATGGATGTGAACATTTTCAGTGGGGGTGGGTGGTTGACAGTAGTTGACGTGGTGGTTTGAAGCGGAAGTTAGAGTAGGAGATTGGGAAAGTGGAGATGTGTGTGCAACGTCATAGCGCGGCAGCAAAAATGTATAAAACATCAAAGAGGCAAAATATCAGACTGATATAAGGAATTGAGACTTGCTATTGTGAAATTCAAGTGAACAGCTTACAATGTCGGGCGGTTGAAATTTTTGACTCTGTTCTAAATTTGGACCCTTGAAGAGCCGCATGGCACCTTTCAGCCGCATCGTTTCTCCTCCATTCTAGCCACCTCCGTACTAACGCCTCCACCAGTCTATAGAGGTAGCTATTCTTCTCTGCTACACCACATTAGTTCACTCCACGAATTTGACCTCGGTAACTCCCGTTCCCGTCTCCGTTCCCGTCCCCACTTCTTGCTTGCTTGCCCTCATTGCACGACCGCGGCTAACAACAAAGCTATCGCAGGAAGCGAGGTTCGTATAGGCACCACAGCTGAACCGCAGCGAGCATACATTACACGTACGAGCCTACCACTAAGATCTACCACTACGAGATTGGGGACGGTCAGAGGAGAGGATATTTCCCGATTCCGCACTGCTGCATCCAACGCGCTCTCCCGACCCGTCGCCCACTACTCCTCGCGACAGCCTACAATTCTTGCGGGCCATTAGTCGGCTTCTACTTTCACCGGCTCGCGTACCTGCACTGCTAAGATGCTTCTCACCTCGTTTGAACGCCTCTTAGCAGTTAGAGTAAGATAAAGGAGCGAACGCGGGATCAGTCGCGAGGGGAATGATCTTCGCAAATAATGGGAGGTGGACTCGTAGGGCACCGATGCGCAGATTTTATAGTAGCCTTCTTGTCATTGCTTGTTTCTCGCTTCGGGGGTCGGGGGTTTCAGAGTTCGTCGCTGATGTTCATGTGTATTGCAGGTAGCTGGGTTTCGTAGTCACTACAGGCTGAAACTACAGCGAGCACGGACCGTATAAACCTACGAGCCTATCATTGCGAGTCTAGCATCTGTTGTCCAAGGAGCGGGTGGATGGTCGGAGGTCGGGAGGGTTCTCGATTTAGCGGGGACGAGTTCAACACGCGCTCCTCACTACGCATCGGGGACTAGTACTGATTCTGCACACGTGTGTTGGTTTGGCGTCAACGCGGAACCACGCGGATGGCGAGGGTCAATATTGGGGGCCAAAGTGGGGTCTGGAAGTATGGCAAATAAACTGCAGCGTCTTTGCTAAGGTTTCGTTGACGTCATCTCCGCCCACGGGATATGGAAACGTGATAGTGGTCAATGGCGGAGGTCATGTATGTACTTGCGGCCAGATAACTGCAGCTTTAGATAGGCCTCGGACATCGTAGATGGTTGGGACCGAGAATCTTACCGCTTCTACATATACTTTCGCTCAGATCCACGTGTGGATCCTTACCTTTACAATTATCGTTCGGAACAGTGTCTACCGGAATCGGGCTTACATCCAATCCATTTACGCGGGGTTGGCGGTGGCGGAGGAAACCGGCATGTCGGGAGAATCAATTCCGTCCCTTCCATTGCGTCCCTGCCGCATCCGATACTACAACATCGGCATGTTCCGTATCGTCTTTAATCTAGCTTTGGTATGACATTCTATAAACTTCGCAAACAGGAAGAGTAGCTCCAAAACCGTTCGCCATGTGAACCCATTCCTAACACTTTGGATCTCCCCGAGCCGGTTGCGATTAGATAGTAGATAAGCATGGATCAGATAACGTGGCAATTTCTGCGGCTCCTGTTGCTAATTCGATAGCAGATAAACCTAGATCCGATAAGGTGGCGGCTGACAGCCGTCAGAGTGAAATCGCATCTTACCCATCCCTACCACTGCACCACACAACCACCTACTCCCGCCCCCACACCATCCTAGTCATCACCCAAGACCGCTACCTCCTCGCACTCAGCCAGTTCATGAAAAACCGCGTCGAAGCCTCGGTTCAAGTCTTGAGTACCTCAGCCCCACTACCGTGCCCGGAACCAACCACACCGCTATTGTCATCACCGCTGTCGCCGACCCCATCTCACAATCCCCGCATTCCCTTTACCTGTCTACTCCGGCTCCCCCACCGATCCCGTCGCCACGTAGGCTTCCCAATCTACAACTTTCCGCCGACTGTTTCTACCAATTGCACCCCTAGAACTTACCAGTACACCACTGGAGTTGGTACTCCACTGAACTTGACATACACTGATGCTGGGCTGACGAAGAACTACATTCACACCATCCCCTTGTAAGTCATCAGGATCCCGATATTTACCACCACACCCTTCACCAATACATGGACGATCTCTCGGCGGTAAAGGTTAGCGATGACGATGGAGGCAGAGGTCGCTTATGATCGAGTGGTTGCGGAATACTGTCGGCGTTGAGAGTGGTGGTACGTTAGATTTGATGGATATGCTTGTTGCTGTTGTGGGGATGGGTAGGGTATTGTTCCTGCTTGAGCACGGCGTTTTACATTGTTAGCAGCGAATTCTTTTGGCGCTGGGCGTTTGCATATGGATGGGGGCGGGATATCTGTCCATTTTTTTTATCAGTGGTGCCGCAGATTATTATTTCTACACAGAACTACAATTGTGCTCCTATGCACGAGACATATAGGTGGAATGGGCGGATTGTTGCAGGCCGTTATGAGACAGGGTTTGCGGTAGACTTCAACTACCTTGCAGACCCCGTGATCCTGCTTTGTCCGACTATTGGAAACCCTTTCCTTGCACATCCCACCTGGGACAATCATGTGATAAAGACTATTTTTGCATATGTAAATACTCGAAGGCATTTATAAATACCGCCGACAGCTATACTGGCAGATACCCCTGGCATTTGCAAATACTGCCGGAATTTGTAGGTAAGTCGCCAGCTTTGAGAGCACCGGATTTAGCCCGTTTGTGGCCACTAAATCGCCGGCCGGGTTGTTTAGGAACGCTGGAGTACATACCAAAAAACGACCCGTATATTTCTATGGTAGTGTAGCTGTCCAACTAAAGATGTTCAGTTTCTGTATGTATTGTTCGAAAGTTTCGGAACGAACTTTGACGTCTTTCCTTTTATGGCAGCTGCATGTTCTGCCGAATGATCGGGGATAAAATATGCTAGTGCACTTGAGCTGGTCTGAGTTGAGGGGTCCTTGATTGTAGTTTCTTGTTTTATGTCGAAATAACGTGCAGACCTTAGAGGTTTAGTGGACAGGTCCTCGGGGTTTACAGGTTTATTGGATGCTCAAACATAGATGTCATAGGGTCCTTCACAGTAAGAAGATTTTGGGAATCTGTTGTCTATTTGCCTAATCTTCAAAGCCATTATGTTCTGCGACGTTTTCGCTACAATATATAGTGAGCCCAGCAAATATACACCGTAGTCACCTTTCCAAGCTGCGAAACTTATCTAAATAATTGGTAGAACGTATCAAACATCTAGTGGCTCTAGTGTTGACAAATTAATCCAGTATTTCAGAACTATACTTAACCCTGATCAACTAGCTGGTGATAGTTTATGATGCACCCCCGAATAGACAGTATATAACAGTCAACTAAATTTTATTAATTTCCTTCGGCATTATCACACCTCCGAGTTAAAGAGGATATTGTTTAATCTCTAATGCCTATCCTCCTCATGTTCATGAGTCCTGCACAAAATAGTCTTGTAGTAATCTCAAGAGCATTGTACGTCTTAGTCAGGAGCAGTGCTCTTAGCCAAGATCAATTCTCTCTCCTCTACGAGCAAATCTCCAGAACAAGACCGTAAATGTTCTCCGGGGGGTACATAGCGATGCTGGGGTAGGCTCTGTGTTCAGTGGTTCTACAAACCACCAAAAATTTACGTAGCGTCTGTTAACCCGTCAACAAAAACCTTGCACCCAACATCAACCAAGCCCGTTATATGACTAACAAGCGGAAACCTTGGCCCAAGATATACTACTCAAACCTCCTCTTCTTGCAAGCCGGCGCTTCATCCATCCTATCCTTCCTCCGCCACCAGCGCTTCAACTTCTCGACGCGGTCCATCCCCGGATACCACGGCGCCGTCTGCCACGTGTAGCTACGGCTCCACTCACTCTCACCCTCCTGCGCCATCTGCGGAAAGAACCGCTGCATTTTTGCGATATCTTGCTCTGAGGGCGTAGGCGGCTCTGGTAGTGCCTCTGGTGGGGGTGCTGAGATATCAGATTCGGTTTCGTCGTCTTGGGGTTCGTCGTCTGTCCGAGTGGTATCGAAATCATCGTATTCCGACATTTGTTCCTGCTGCCCCGCGCCGCTGCCCGCCGTCTTCCGTTTCTTTGGCGATCCCGGCCGGTCCACCGTTTGCGCACGTTTCTCTCTCTCCTGCCTCGACCGCTCCAACTGGCCGTCTCCCGCCTCCGCCACCACACCCGATGCCAGCCTGATCCTCCTCCCGCCAACCGCAGCAAACGCATGCACACGCTTCAACACCGTCCAGGCGAACCGCGCCCACATGAACTCAGTACACGCATCGGCCGGTAGGCGGAACTCACGGTTATGGTACATCCTCCCCAGGTCCGCGGACGCATCAAAGAAATGCACAACAAACCCACTCTCTTTGCAAACGACACAGAACATGCCGGAGTCCATCGCCGTGTGTACATCCTGCCGACACCAGAACCCGTTCCGAGGATCGTCGATCTGGTATTTCGGCTCCTTCGGGCACGACACCGTGTCGTTGTACGTGATCATTGAGTTCGTAATGAACCACCCGAGCTGTTGCCGTGGGATGATGTGCGCGTTCTGACACACGTCGCGGTGGCCAGTGATGCGGCAGCACCCGGCGTCGCGGGTGCGTACCGCCAGACTCATTGCTGACTCGCTGAAGGTCTGTGGTGGCCCTGTCGCGTCTGGGGTGGTGGCGGATGTTACTGCCGCTATCCAGTCCGCGGGGATCACGGTGGGATCGAACTCCCATTCGTCGAAGCACGGAACGATGGGGTATTTTGGATCGGGATCGGCATCGTCGTCGTTGTCTTTGTGGGCGTTAGTGGGTGAGATATAGGGAGGAGGGGATGCATGAACCCAGGTGGTACCAGTATTTTCCCGCGGGTAGCACATCGTCATAGCTCATCTCGGTGACCGGTGTAGCATTATCTGTTTTTTTGAGGGTGCCGGCGCGGTTGCATGCGATGATGAAGCACGCATCGAGCACGGTGCCGTAGTGGACGCCATGTGTTGGTGGCGGCGGAGGTGGCGGTCTCCGCGCACGAACGGCAAGGGAAACGTTCGCATGAGCTGCTGGAGGAATGGATGGAGGGGATGCGATCCCAGTGCAGGCGGGTGCAGAGATGGCATCGTACGCGCGGAGAGTCAGGATTTGCGTGTTACCGATGCCGCTCCCGATGTAGCCAGGATGGTGGATCGACACGCTTTGGTCGGTGGGGAGCTGGATGGGTGTGATGCCGATGTTGGGAGATGCGGCAGGGCGCACCAAAGAGGGAGGCACAGGGGAAGGCAAAGGCGGCGATGGTGTCGTCATGGGTGAATATAGGTGAAGTTGTGGGTTGGCGGGGTTGGTGTTGTAGACGCGTGTGATGTCGTCAGCAGCGAGACACTAACTAATAACGCTGATCTAATCTAATCTAATGCATCTGATAAAGTCCAATTACCATCTCTGAGTCCAAATCGGGTGTGTAATAATCTCACTGCTGTAAACGCCAAGACCGCCACAGAAACCGAAGTGATACTGTGGCGTATGGTTTAGTGAAGGGTTTGTGTGTCATTATGGTTTACCGTAGTGATGAGATTAGATTATTAACAAGATTAGATCAGATAGTGGAGATGCTCGGGGTGGTATGCTCGGTCAATTCCTCACATTACAATAACAACAAGGGAACACGCGTGTGGAAACCACACGGTACCCCGAAAAATAGGTTTCCATACTTCTGCTTGTTCTCTCTCAAAGTTGGCCCGAATTCGACTCCGGCTCCTTCGTGTTGCCCGCACGCTCGCTATACTTCCCCTGGCTAGGTAAATTTCGTGAAATTGAATTCGTGCCTCGTGTGTTATATAGTAGGGATACTCGCAGCTGAGACGGGTAAGAGCATATACTCAGTACTGACAAGAGAGCGATACCGCCAATCTTACTCCAAATCCGCTGGCGCGTGACCGCGCGTCTCATCACTTTCTGGGCGCAACTACACAACAACTTCTTCGTTAGGTCTAGAGCTAACATTACTAATGCTCTAGATCCAATGCCATGTCCTATACATATGTGTGGCCGTACTGAGGCCGTTTACCAATATATGACGGTGTAGCCGCACATATTGGTCGTCGACTCAAATGCTGGCCGCTGCGAAGCCGCCACCGGAGCTAGTACATGTAAGTGCTCTATACTGAGGGGTCAGTTACCGGGCTCATACGGCAATCATTTCACTGGTGTCTATATCTGTTGAGATCAATCAAGCACAAAGAAAGAGGTTGAATTGCCAAGGGAAATCTATTCGTTTATATACATTATACATGAAGAGGTTCCGCGGAGATACTGAAAGTGGAGTGTGTTGCATTATGCACAGGAAAGACGACATTTATGATCCAAGACTCCTACCTCCAGAGGCACTACTTCCACGGCACTAACTGGAGGATCAAATCAATTGATGTGATATGGATGATACGAGTTTCTAATTATCATGCGCAAGTCAAGATTGGGACCGATTCTGCAGCACTCAAGTCAATCAATAATCTCTACAAGTGGAAACGACTATTACCGGATCCACTACTATTATCAAGCGGTATACATTACAACCCTCAGTATATTTGACGATATGGAATGGACTCGAAATACGAGTGGATCTGTTGGATGTGTCCATCTCAACGTATGTGGTACCAAACTACCGCGGTTTAGGGCCCGAACCCGGTAGCGGTCGATCGGTCCTTGTGCCGGTCCTACCATCGACTAATTTATTTCTCTCGCAGCCTCCACTATGGACTGCAATTGAGTAAGTCGATATGTAGATATGTGGATGCCAACGGGCGGCAGAAACATATCTGTACCGCGATAATGCTACCGGACGCGGCGAGGACAGGTCTTCTCCACAAGCATCGATGAAGCTTCTGGAACGTTGTAGGACATGCCTCTCCCGGGGATACAAACTCGGGGACCGCTTGATGACTACAAGCATGCAGGCGGTTATCATGGCATTCACCCAACGGACTGGGGTTTGTACAAGTTTGCCGGGAGCTACGGTAAAGCGGACCCACTAAGGTGGCATCATGAACCAGCGGAAGTGGTAACTGTTGACTAGGGATTTGGCCCGGTGGCTTCCTTAGTCTTCGATGCCGGTGGACTCGGGCATGAGGCCGGTGGCTGGCCGCCCCCATCGGCCTCGCCTGCCCCCACCAGCCTCGCCTGCCCCCAATGATTCCACCAGTCCAGTCCAGTCCAGTCCGAGTAAATTTTGGACCGGGATCGGACCAATCCCCAATTCTATTGGACCAGGACTGGACTGGACTGGACTGGAGTGGATCAGTCCAGCGCTGTGTCCAGGGTTAGGGTATATTTCTCACTGTATCGGTCTTTTAATCGGAGAAATATATCTTGATGGTACCGAATATACAGACAGAACTGTCATAATTTTGCCCAGAGTGGGTATTCAGAGGTGAGTGGTTATCAAATGTGAGGATGAGTCATGTTTTCAGTGATACTTGACTATGAAACAATGACGAAATTGTAAGTGTGTGTGTGGACTGGTCCAGACCAAGCCTGTCCAGTCCAAGACTGGCAGTCTGTGGTCCAGTCCAGTCCAACCTTCCATTTGGACTGGACTGGACTGAGCCCTACCCCAGACTGGGACCGTCCGGACTGGTGGAATCATTGCCTGCCCCCATGCTGAGGAGGAGGGCTCGGCACTGGTACTCGGCTTTGGGCTCCAGCTTTGGCAGTCGGCATGGAGTTTTCCTTCTCTCTCTTTCGTATATAAGTTTATAGTTTTCCCTCTCTTGAGATCGATAGACAATTGAGCTTCTTCGTTCTTTCTCTTTTGCTCTCAACAGTAACCCTCGTTGGCTAGATGGGCGAGCAAGTAGGTGGGCGAGCAAAATGCAGCGGCAATAATTGCAATAGAAGGGCATTCATTTAGATCCTTGAATGACTGCTACCAGTTCGCCGAGGCCACAAGGGAGCAAGCCATCCGCGTACCGCTCTGATTTAACCGTACGATTAGCATCGCTACTCCTGAATATACTCTTCACCATTTTCATCCCTTTTTGATTTTTTTGGCTAACACAGATGGAGCAGATTCCGAGTCATACGAATTCATGCGAGCCTACAGTTCGGACATAATCCCCACAGACGAATGACAATTGAGAGCGGTGAAGGGCACTTAGGAGCGTCGGAGACTTATGAGCTAGTCTAGGTACGAGTAAACTATACGGGTCAATCAACGATGAATCAATGAGTGAACGTTTTAAACACCGAATGGGATTACCCCCGAGATGAGAAATGACAATTCTGCAGAATGCTACCATATCGAACTCGGAAGAGTCATCGCGGACTACTAAATTTGGTCTTTACAAGCGCATTCCAAAGATGGATAGCCGATGATGGATGACAATCAGTCTTCTTGACTATGGTGATATATACGAAGTTATGTGGAATTCTACCCTTTTCATTATTCTTACTTTCGATGACAATCTACGAGACTAGCAATTGAATGCAGATATGCGGATACAATGTACCGGCGGCATAGCCCTACTTTTCAAAGATACCTAATCAAGCAGCCGTATGGCGGAGATTACAATGCCTAATAGATTGCCGAATCTGTTACAAAGTTACGTTACAAAAAATACAATCCCGAATGAGATCCTGACTTAGACTTGGTGATCCTGAGCTACACAGCTACGATGGCAATTGAAGACTGCGAATCGACTTCCAAATCAACACCGAATCAACCCTTACCAATCGATATGATGTCTACGGAGTTGTATGAGATTAGTCGTTGGTGGAGTAATGACTTTCAAAAAGAGGGATATGACCGTATCAGAATCGCAAACGATTTTTGTGCCAGAAGTGCCAGAACGAAACACAGTGAAACACATTCAACATTAGAGAAGACTAGCAGCGACAAGCTCACCTGACGAAGAGTCAACAAGCGCACCTGAAGATGAAGTGGCAAACACACGGAGAAGACCCAGCAAGCGCGCTCGGCAACCAGAGACGATGAGTGCACCTAGCATACGACGTACGTGCAAATGCACTCGAGAGAGATGATAAGTCAAGTGGGCCTGATTTGTGCTGAACCAGTGCAAATATGGCTACCGAAGAGTTCTAAGCGAGATACCGAATGACTGCAATATGGCTACCGAAAATGATCACCGAACGAGATCGGACATAACCACGAAAGCATACTAAATAGTATACCAAATAGTATCACGAATCACGAGAGAATCGAGACAACTATGGAGAGATGATCACCGAGATCTCACCGCGGCGAAGATCATTGCCGAAGGACTTCAAATAGAGATCAAATAAGCGGATTACCGGGAATCCTACCTACCGAGGCCTTCGACCGAAATGTTACTGGATAGCGTGCTGAAAGATCAAGAAACTATCGCTGAACGGCTTACAGAAATAAATGCCGAGCAACCGTATCAAGGCCTAGCAGAGGACTACTGAGAAGTCGACCGAGATGTCTACGGAGAAGTCAATGGAGATTCAACCGAAGTTGCTTACTGAGATGGCTACATAGAAGTCGACTGAGAATGTACCGAAAATATCATCCGAAGGACTTTTACTGAGTAGTGGTCTACTAGACAGTACCGAATGGAGATCACCGAGTCAAAAACATCGAGGGGCCAATTGCACAGCAACCAGCTACTGATGACTACCGTTCTTTAGCGATAATCTTACTACACTTCTACACCTATTATCACTCGCATCCATATTTGCAACCGTTGTTGCATGTGTACCTGCATCGTGAGCCTCACAGCTCAGGTCCGTTTGATATGCAGTTGGTGTATGAAGATATGCCTCAGGAGAGCGGCTCGTATCAGTACAGAGCGGCTCATATCAGTGCAAACGG
>Ga0307514_10000669_pt1 | contig 61539 bp, 86 predicted proteins | sample 16_EM_MG_FD_203088 | JGI IMG/M metagenome (GOLD analysis project Ga0307514, IMG submission 203088) | Populus trichocarpa ectomycorrhiza microbial communities from riparian zone in the Pacific Northwest, United States - 16_EM | ecosystem: Host-associated > Plants > Roots > Unclassified | place... | reverse complement strand
GGAAAAAGGCGTTCACTGAGAAGTTCAAGAAGTTCAAGAAATCTCCACAGAAGAAGGTTCCATGTATGCGCTTTCTCACACTCTTCGATTTTCATGATCGCCGCTGACAACCTACCCAGACAAGAAACGCAAACCAACGAGTGACGATGATGATTTTATTGTCCCTGACGACGCAAGCGATTCAGATGCCGCTTCCATCCCTTCTGTGGGCGATCGACGCTCAACTTCTCGATCATCCGCGCGCTCCGTGTCTGGTGTGGACTCGGACGAGGATGAAGAGGACGAGATACCAAAGCCAAAAAAGATAGCCCCGAAGCCCTCTAGAAATCCTCAGGCTTCGATCACTTCTGCCCCATCCTCCTCGCCGTTCCTGACCGCCGCGGAAAGGAACACGCAGGACAAGAAGTTAGAAAAGAAAAACGTTGAGAACCCCTTTAGTTTCCTCCAAGATATCAAAGACAAGGATGGGGTTCGGCCTGGGCAACCTGGTTACGATCCAAGGACCATTTACGTCCCGAAATCGGCTTGGGGGGAGTTCACTCCTTTCGAGAAACAAGTGGGGGAATCCCCGTTTTATTGTTAGATATCCGACTTACGATGTTTCCTAGTTCTGGGAGATCAAGCAAAACCATTATGACACAGTGAGTGGCCCCGTTGCCTTTTATTTCCCAGCTCATCGCAAAGTCCAAAAACAGATCCTGTTCTTCCAGAAGGGGTACGTCCTTCTGTTGCTGTGATATAGTGTGTTCAATTCCAACATATCTGCCCCAATTTCCCCAGAAAATTCTTGGAGGTAAGTGTGATTCGTGTCCCCAGAATCACTCACTCACATTATTGTTCCAGCTGTACGAAGAAGATGCAATCGTCGGCCACCGCGAGTTTGACCTCAAACTCACACAGCGGGTCAAAATGTCCATGGTCGGAGTTCCTGAAATGTCGTTCAATTTTTGGGCTGCGTATGTTCGACCCCGATCCATTTACTTCTTTTATGGCTGACGTTTGCTGCAGGAAATTCTTAGGCAAAGGTCAGCATCGACGCGAATCCACGTACAGCTCATACCGACCGGAATCCAATAGGATACAAGGTCGGACGTGTCGACCAAGCCGAGACGGCGCTCGGTGCGGAGATGCGCCTCGCCGCAGACAAGGGTAAGGGCAAAAAGACACCAGGGAAGAATGGAGGGGCCAAGATCGTGAAGCGGTACGTTGCTGCTATCTCGGTCGTTGGAGGTCGCTGATAAGCAACTTAGGGAGTTGCACAAGGTATACACGAACGGGACTTTGGTCGACGAAGAGCTCCTCACGGATGACCAAGCTGGTCACTGCATTTCGATCCGCGAGGGTAGTGGGAAAGACGAAGAGGACACATTCGGGATATGCGTGTTGGACAGTTCTACTTCGGAGTTCAACCTCAGCGCATTCACCGACGACGTTTGTCGCACCAAGTTGGAGACAATGCTGAGGCAATTACGACCTAAAGAGATCCTCTTCACAAAGGTAGATTGATCTCCTCGACCGATTTCTTTGATTGACTGGCCCACGACAACAGGGAGCGCTGTCCGTTTTGACCACAAGGCTTCTCAAGATGATCCTGCCGTCCGGGTGTTTGTGGACAACTCTGCGAGATGTCGAAGGCTTTGACTACAAGACTACTTTGGAGGAACTGAAGAAAATGTACCCTCCTGGCGAAGAAGAAGACGAAGACATGACAGACGACGTCCTTCCTTCCAGCGTTCCTGAAGCCATTCGCAGTATGCTCGGGATGAAAGCCCCCGTAGAAGCATTGGGAGCCATGGTCTGGTACCTCCGTCAACTCAATATCGACAAGGATATCATGAGCATGCGAAACTTCAACGTGTATGACCCGATGAAGAGGGGCCAAGGCTTGGTGCTCGACGGACAGACCCTTGCTCATGTCGAGGTGAGCACTACCGTCTGTGCTTGCCCTTAAGCCTCTCAGCCTCGGTACAGGTCCTCGTCAATAGCGACGGTACTGAGGATGGGACTCTGCTGAAGCTGTTGGGAAGGTGCATGACACCATCAGGTTCGTGAATTTTCTGGAGTCAAGTGGGCTGTTCTGAAGGGTATGCGGTAGGGAAGCGATTGTTCCGGATATGGCTCTGCATGCCCCTCCGCGAGGTCGGGGATATTGATACGAGGTATGATTCTCTCGTGCGGACGATGTTGAGCACTGAGACATTTTTTACACAGGCTAGATGCTGTGGAGGACTTGATGAACGACCCTGCGTTCGAGGAAGAGTTCACGGCGCTTGCCAAAGGTCTCCCCGACCTCGAGCGAATTGTTTCTCGTATCCATGCCAAAAATTGTAAGATCAAGGACTTCCTGCATGCGCTCAACGTGAGTTGGAAAGGAACCTGATGCGTTATGTGACTGATCCGTTCTGCGGCGCAGTCGTTCAAGAAGTTGAGTAAAGGTTTGAAGACGCTCGAGAAATCAGCTGAGGGCTTCAAATCGAAGAACATCCCTGGGTTGTTGAGGACAGCTCCAGATCTGATGCCCAACATCAAACACGTTCAAGAGATGTTTGTACAAGCGGAGAAGGAGAAGGGATCGGGTACGAATCTCATGCATATACCTGCTAGCGATGACAACGATGCCAAAACTCTGCAGACCCTGATCAACTCCTCCCAGTCGCTGGGAAGGACGAAATATATGACGAAGTACAAGAGGAGATCGCCATGTGGGAGCGAAGTTTAGAAAAGGAATTGAAAAAGTTGGAAAAACAAGTGGGGTTAGTGGGTTCGATGTTCCAGCCACTGCTCTGCCTCACCTTCCCCCCAGATTCAAGCTCGCGTATTGGCACAGTCATATCGGGAATAAGGTGCTTGTTTAAAATTAAGGGGTGCCCATACGATGATGTTGACCGACTCTGCGCAGGACATTTACCTGGTCCAGACGAAGGCCGATCAGAAGAACGTTCCGAAGGACTGGATCAAGAGCGGGGGTACTAAGGTGGGGGGATCCGTTGTATCGACCGCGTTCAACACGAACTGACCGCGTGGCTAGGCTGTCACGAGATGGAAGGTCAACTCACTGGTTCCCATGATTCGAAGTCTGAAAGAAGCGACCGAGAACCGAAACCAGGCCATCAAAACGTTCAAGAACCGGTTGTTCGCCGAGTTCGACGCAGATCGGGGCGTCTGGCTGCGTGCGGTCCGAGTGTTATCTGAACTCGACTGTTTGATATCGTTGGCCAAGTCTTCAGTGGCGCTGGGTGAACCGAGATGTCGGCCGGAGATAGTGGAAGGGGAGAGCGCGTTTGTGGACTTTAAGGAGCTGAGGCACCCCGCTTTGTGCGCGAGCGAGAGGCTGAAGGGCGATTTCATTCCGAACGATATCCAACTCGGTGGAGACAAAGGGAAGATAGCGTTGTTGACAGGTTTGTTTGTTTTTTGTTCGGCGGTCGGTTGGGCCAGATACTGAGAATGTTTTAGGACCCAACATGGGGTAAGACTGCATCGAGCATGTGTTTCTCCGGCTTCCGGGATTCTGACTGCTGTTTTATTCCTGACATAACAGCGGAAAATCCACGGTGAGCTCGTTCAGATCAGCGAGGTCGTTATCGCTTACAGTTCTCACCCCAGGTCATGAGAATGACCGCTGCAGGAGTGGTTGGTTTCCCTTCGGGTCGCTGCATATCTTTTCCTGCAAACTGATGGATCTGTTTAGGTGATGGCACAACTTGGGATGTTTGTCCCTGCCTCTAGCGCCCGGTTATTATTTTTTTCATGCCTGCCTGTATACTGACGTTTACGCTGATCCCTTCCTTTTGTGCTAGGATTTGTCCCGTGGACACGATTCTTACACGTATGGGCGCGTATGACAATATGTTCTCGAACGCCAGCACGTTCAAGGTCGAGCTTGATGAATGGTGCATATCGTCTCGCCGAGTTTTCGGAGTCGCTGTGTAGGCGCTCATTTATTTTTGACAGCTGTAAGATCCTCAGGGATGCAACTCCCAAGTCATTAGTTATACTGGACGGTGAGTCAACGCTACGGTTGTTGATTCGCACTCGATAATATGAGCCTCACGGTGCATTTTTTTCTGCAGAACTCGGAAGGGGTACTTCGACATACGACGGAATGGCGATCGCAGGGGTATGTCATCTATTCACTAAAATTGGGGTTTCAAGAACCGACAAGGACCTATTATCCAGGCGGTGTTACACCAGCTCGCGACGCACACGCTATCCTTATCGTTCTTCGCCACCCATTACGGCTCGTTGACGGACGATTTCGCATACCATCCAAACATCCGAAACATGCATATGAAAACAATGGTGGATGACGAGAAACAAGAGGTCAGCCGATCTTGCATTACACCTCACATTCCCCTTTCGAACGATGCGCGAGAAGCTTCCGGTCACTAAACCTCCGCCCGTGTTCAGCTCGTTTTTCTATACAATCTGGTTTCTGGGATCGCGTCTTCCTCGTTTGGTACACACGTTGCTTCCCTGGCCGGGGTGCCTACCACGGTAGTAGACCGGGCCGATGTGGTTTCGACAGACTTTGCGAAGCAGTTCAAGGAGAAGATCGAGGGGAAGAGGAAGCAGGCCCGATTGCCGTTGGTCCTTCAAGCGGACTTTGCGTATCTGATGGGATTGGTGAGCGGGAAGGAGAAGTTGCCGGAGGATGGGGCAAAGGCGCAGGAGGTGTTGAAGGGCTTGAAGGAAGCGGTGAGGATGGGATTGCTCCACGCCGCTCGACCGCCTGCCGCTGCCGCAGCAAACGCGTAGATCTCCCACCTGCCTGTCACTCGTCCTGTGTGATTGCTTTGATCTTGTTCGCACGTTGCTGGTTCTATTCACTGGTACTGATAAATATTGGAGTGGAATGAGTCCTAGATTAGGAAAGATATTCTACAACTAGATGGATTATAAACAGACATCAGGGAGTGTGGTGGCGATGGTTGTGATGTGATGCGTGAGATCGTTACTTGGTAATGATGAATGAGAGACCTCATGAAGTAGAGGAGTAGAGTTCGAACTCCCAGGGAACTCGTTGATTCAAGGGCCAGGTCTCGGAGAGCCAAATCCTGCGTAGTCTGCAGGTAGCATAAATCTTGATGTAAGATACGTGTGAGAACGCGCCATTCGGGACAGGGTGCATCGTTCCCGGAGGGCCTTCGTGATCAGGAGTGGACAGCAGACTGGAGGCCGAAAATGACGGAAGGTAGGTGGCAACGTTTAGGTCCACACTGCACCACGAAGTCAGGGGAAACGATGAGGCGGGTGGGAACATGAGGGGGAGATGAAGAAGCGGTGGGGAATCTGGGAATAGTTTCAATGAAGGTTGCTTCTGGGAGAGGAGTCGAGATGAGTAATGAACGAACAAAGAACGGGAGAAATGCCGTCACCTTGAAAGTGGAACACCGAATGGCGCCCTCCCGACCGGCGTGGTCGACTATGCCGACCTCAAACGACCACTCGCGGCCTAGGCGCTTTACCTGAATGTGGAGCCACGGATGCTTGAGATGGAGATCTGAACCAACGGAAGGACATCGAATGAAGGTTGTAGGAAGGGTAGGTGATTGCAAGTGAAGGACGGTCTGGTCAAGTCTCGTCATCTGCCTCGAGGAGTCGGCGTCATCGTCTGGTACGAGGTTCTGGTCTCTCGGGGATGTAGGGAGGGAATTTTCATCATTGAGGAAGTGAATGAAAGAGTCTTCTGGAAGAGTGTCGTCTGTCTTGACAGACCAGAGGCCGGTGAATGGATCAGATCCGGTGGAGGAAAAGAGGGAAACGATACTTGGCTGGAACGACCTCGAGAACATGGTCGCCCGAGTTGAAAAAACGGATGACTGAAGTTTTCGATCATCTGTGGAGTGGACTGTGTGACGTCACGCGGCGGTAAAAGGCGCAATTGTGCGCTGTCAACCGAGAACGCCGATGTTGACGGCGTGGCTTTGGACACGATGTCCAAGGGGATTCGTCCGCAGCGCGTGGGGCAAGGCTCAGAGTCGGGGTTTGACGAGCCTGCCGCCAAACGAGCGGTTCGAAATCCTGTTTCTTGGGAGAGATGAATTCTCCTGCTCGGTACTGAGGCAATTACACGCTGCGAAAGGTATGGCGCATTTCCCACGCGCTGGTGTCTGGTTCTAGGGTAGACGTACGTTGAAAAAGACGTATGGCAGAAGATAACGCTCGTGACCCACCCTGATCATCGTACCGGTCGACGCGGGAGTCGAATATCTATATGTGCGTTGGATCAGTCGACGATTATGACCGTTTTTTTGTTTGACGATACTGTATAGCACCTTTGAAGTTATTGGGGTACGAGTTGAACCTGACAACACACATGATACCTTTGGCGAAATCGGAATTCAAGGAATGGGTTGTAAGTGGTCCAAGGCGAGTATGAGCGCAGATCAACTCATGGTGTGGGATGGATACAGCCTCCAGCGCCGTTCGTGCCTTTGTCGGACGAACCAAGTGCCAAGTCGAACCATTTGTTGGTCACGGCCTCGTTTGGCCGAATACTCCGAAAGGGACAACTCGAGCGGTTCTCGCCTGGGAGGAGACTGAACGTGCACCCCTCTTTGTTGCCTCACTACCGGGGTCCAGCCCCTATCCAACACGTGCTCCTTAACGGCGAAAAGGAGAGCGGGGTGTGTGTCATTGAAATGTTAAAAATCAAGGCTGGTCCGGTCGATTCCGGTGACATCTGGGGATGCGACAAGACGGTGAGAGCGAAATCATCTGACTTGATAAAACCCGCAATGGTTTACAGGGTCGATTAGCAAATCGCTGACGGAACCACCTTAAGCCAATTAAGGGATATTCTGGGGAAACAGGGCGGCGACCTTCTTGTTTCCGTTCTCCGGCAGATGCTGCGCTCCAAGGTCGTCTGTCGCACTTTGACTGTCTTTTTTTTCCTCTCTTATCCCTTTTCTTTCTAGCTCGAATCGAGACCTCAAGAGGTTCATGAGGAATTAAAAGTGGCGCCCATGATCTCGGCCGCGAACGGCTTCGTAGATCCAAGGTTACAAACGGCGGATCAGATTGTCCGAATCTATCGTGCCCTCGAGGTCAGCAAACCCCACGCGAGATCAATACAATCTCTCAGCCGTCTTCCTTATTCAGAAACCTGTTTTCCTCGAGTTCCATAGACCGGACCAAGATCAAGAAGCCGGAGGAACGTTGCTGCAGCTCCACCAACCAGCGGTTCTGTCACTTCGGGGCGGTCCTGTCAATCGAACCACGGATCCCCTTTCTTCTTCAACAACAAGAGCAAAGTTGACGGCGAAAACTCCAACGCCACCGGTGGGGTTTGGTATATATGATTCAAGGAGAACCGGCTGTCTTATCGTCGGCTGCCGTGACGAAACGTACTTGGGGATCAGATCGGTCAAGCAGGAAAACCGCGCTTTGCTGGAGGCGCGCGAATGGTGGAATGGACTAAACGCCGGTGATCGTCCAATCAGGATGTTCAATTTAGCGCACGGAATTTGTCACACGGAAAATTGATATTTTTGTTCCCGCGTTACAACATTCACACACACTCACTGCCCATCTCTTTCGGGGTTTCCATTCTTCGTTAATTCGGTGATTGCGGGAGAAGTCTTGTCTCCTCTGGCCTCTGGAGTATGGAAGAGGTTTTCAGCGACGCCCTCCGCCTGCTTGGAGCGGAGATTGAGGAGGACGATGAATACGTGTACTATGGGGGGATGAAAATTGGGGGTGGTTCCAAAGGTATGAAACAACTCATTGTCGTTCGATCAACCCATTAGGGTGCACGCGCGCGTGTATAGGAGGGTAAGGTAAGAGAATATGTTCCAGGAACAAAGGGTATCGGCAACCCTGGAAAATTAGGCTATAAGTGTTATGGCCAACGCGCTATTCTCTCCTTCGATTCTATTGGCTGAATTCATCGAGTCGGGTCAGATCCCTGTCGAGGAACGGAAAAGTTAAGATCGGGCGCGCACACCTGGTCCACATCATCACAAGGGACTGATCCGTCCATATTGGTCCTCGAACTGGGCGCAGGGGGTGCCCTCCCGTCCTTGTTGGCTGCGACATTGCCAAAGGGAAGACACGCGTCATTGGTGGTCGCCACAGAGCACCCAGATCCTTTGATCATGAACACGCTCAAGGGGAACGTTGCAAGAGCGAGGCCACAAAGGGGAAAACCTCATCCTACGGTCCAAGATATCAATGACACCGAGGAGAGCGAGGAGGAAGAGCAAGATTATTGTAGTATTGAATTTGCAGAATTTGAATGGGTCTCGCAGTTGCTGTTGAGTACCATCTGCCATGTGTCTGACATACCGGCATCTGAATTTATTTTTCTTCCGGCCCTTCAGTCGATTCCTTCCAGATAACGCCGGTCCCGGTTTCGATATCGTCATCATGTCGGATTTGTTGCACTTGCACAGTTCGCATGCCGCTCTCTCGTGGATTCTCTCGCCGCCTTGCTCTCAAAATCTGGCGGATCTCGAGTTTACGTCTTCGCCGGCAAATACACCAAACAAGACATCTGTGACCGTTTCATAGATCAGGCTCGAGGCGCAGGGATCGCCCTGGCCGAGGAATGTTACCAACAGGTTGGTTGGCAGGGAAAAATGGCTGTTCCTGGACCGGGATTGGACCGGGAGGGTTTGAAACGCCGGAAGGAAATGAGCCGGCTCTGGGTCGGCCGATGGACAGATGGAATGACCGAGTAGGCCGAGAACGGATTTACATACGTCCGCGGAGATTCGTTTCCAGATCCACACCCAACATGGTTGATTTCCACGACGATACCATCTCGAACTTGAGCAATCAGAAAATTAACGTCCAACGCCAGTAATTCGTTATCTTCTCACGATCGCTGCCTCCCCCTCTTTATACCATACCAAAAAAGGAAGACTTCTGCGATCGAAACGCACACTTCCAAATAATGACAAACACGTCTGGACGTTGCGTTCTGGACTTTTTTTTATTTACTTTGCCTTGTAAATATATATATCGGAAATCAGGTCATCCATATCTTCACCCTTACCCTTTTTGAGTCCACATGCAACCTTCCTTCGACTCTAACGCCTCGGAGAGACGCTGGCCCGGATCCGCCATCCAGGACGTATCCTGCGCCTTCTGGCCGACGACCTCATCATCATCCCCGTCTATCTACCCGGAATACTATCCGGATTACAACTCGCGCACTTCAGCCTATCCCTTGCCCGCACTCTCTCCCGCCCTCTCCCCGTGCTCTTCGGCAGGCTCGACAAAATCGCCCTCGGCAGACTACAACTGGGACAGCTCAGGCCTATACGTCCTCGGTGATGACCAGCACAGACACTTCTCATCGTCCAACGCAGGAGACCAAGACCAGGACGAGATGGAGCACGAGAGGCACCCTGTCCGCGTCAAATCAGAACCCGTCGATACCCCTTTCATAATCGAGGCTCCTGTCCCCCTCGTTGGCCCCTGCGTACAGGCTCCAACCACCATGGCTTGTCCCTCGCTGCGCGCGACCCATGCGACCAAGGACATGAAGAAGATGATGGGCGTCTTCCGCCTCGACCCCTTCATCTTCAAAGGAGGAACCTGGCATCAAGAGGAGAACACGGGGCTGAAGGAGGAGCCAGAATATCTGCAGTTTTACCTCGACTTTGACCTCGAAAACGTCTTTGAGCAATGCATGTGGTCCCCCCAACCTGAGGAGCATGTCGATCGCACATACCGGGAGGAAACAGGGATCAGGGTTCATCAACCATCGTACTCTAATCAACAACAGACGACATACGCATACGAGGGTGAGCGACCACCCTGGTTCTCCCCCCGCACGTGAAACCTGGTACTGACCTTTGGTCATAGAGCCTTACTACCCTAATGACGGAACTTACTATTATCACGGCTCCTCTGACGATCAACAACATCCGCACACCATCTATCGAGGTAAGCGCACCGCCCATCATTTCTCCCAACCACCCTCTGACAGACAGACCGCTCCGCACAGATCGCATATACGGCTTCGATTGATTCCCCTCTCCCCCGTCCGCCTTGCTTTCTTGCTCCTCACCACCATAACCAACCACCATATTACCTCATGCTGTAATATCACGATAGTCGACGATATCCATCTCATCTCCCCGCTTTTGTCGCAACGCTTTGTGTCTTTTGAACCTGTTTCGCTTGCTTTGTCATTGGGTATAGACCGAGAGTAGGTAGCACTTTAATGTATAATATCCTTTTTGTCACCGCTTCAGTTAGGAAATGAGGACACGGTGCCGCGCGTCGTGAGTTCAACCCGCTCACGTGGTTTGTTGAACATCCGCGTTTGTAAATCCAGTATCCAAATCAGATGCAATACGTGTATAAAACCCACGGATCTCTCGGGGTTTAGGCGATAAAGAGCAAAATAAAGTCCCTCCTAGACACTGGAGATATACTCTCCCCAGGACGATCGCGGAATACGACGTGCGCAAAAATGGCAGCTGTTGACACCGTTTGGTCTGGTCAGTCGCGGGGAGAATGCACAAAGTAGTGGCAAATGACGTACCCAACGCTTTCGCCCTGTCAATCCTCTCCTCGTCTGGAATGCACTGTTGACAAATGTAATATAGGAACGCTGTGATGGAGATCCAGACCTAATCGAATCTCGGTCAGTCACCCAATCTTTTTTGTACTTATTGTCATAAGCGCAGTTCGTGGTGTAGTACGCAGGGCCACAGCCAATGACGATCGTCCCCCTTCGCTCCATGCAACACACCCACCAAAAATCAAATAGCAAAATATGGAAGTTTTCCCGACGTACGTTCACGGAAGCATGTGGAAACATGTCTAAAAGCTGTTGGGCGTCAGTGATTTAGATTAAGCAACAAGCATGATCAAAAACGATGTGCACCCCGGGTACTGCTTTCGGCTCGGTGTAACCGCTCCCGAAAGAAGAGAAAAAAAAAACTGTAGCGAGATCTTGCTCACCTCAAACCCCTGATCCCTTGACGTCGCTTGCGCACAAACCGCGTTCAATGCGGTCGGAATGAGCGGTTCTGTCAGAGATTCTAACAGTTGCAGTAGCGCCTCGCCAAATCCGACCGAGATGGCCGAACTCGTGTGATCCTTTGGAAACGCGAAATCTCTTCCCGTGTCGAGACACTGTAGGTTTTAATTTTCAGTCAGCATCCCTCCAGCAGGCGGGCGTGACTGATAGTAATAATCTTGTCAAACCTCGCGTATGATCTCCACCACCTTCGGGTCCCCACGCGTGGTAAACAGGTTGGACTATCCGAAAAAATTGGAGTGCGAAACATCAGACCAACAGGCTCGCACTAACCGAATTTCGAATTATGAGCGTGGCCACTTACTACATCTCCGTCTCCGGACATCATGTGGTTGACGAGCCTCATCACTTCCCTCGGTGCGTTCTTCGCGTCTTCTTCGGAGAGTAGGTCGTCCGCTGACTCCATATCCCTTATCGGCTTCTTGAGCCGCGTCAAGTATGAGAGCGCGTTCGCGAAGCATGTCGGTTCTAATCACGCCAATGGAAGCCCGCGTAAATCCCCCAACACGCACACGCACCACGCGCACACACCCAGGCCCTAAAGGCAGCGGGGTGGGGGAGGGTCGAGGTATGTGGAACGACATACCGTAAGTCGCAGACACCGGAATGAAATGATCCTTGCCGAGCCCAACATGCAAGATCAACGTCGCTTCCAACTTCGGCCGGAACTGGTTCAATTCCGCTGCCATCTCACCGTCAATGTGAATTGTGAGTGTCACCACCGTGCTCTCGCCAGGTAACAATAGGTCCTATCGTTTTGTTTTTGCGGTGCGGTCACTTTACGTCAGTCCCACTTGTGCTCCAAATTATTTCGTACAAGATAACTGTGCGACGAACCGTCATTGGTCCGATCCTCAACCATGTCGGGCCTGGGGTTTCATGTCGCAGGTTCAGCCTAGATCTGATGCCCTAAAGCCAAATAGACGCACAGATTAGCTCCTCCATTTCCAAAGGCACGAACCGGAATGCGCATGGTATCTAGGGTTCTTCCGTGGGTCAAACCTAATCGGCAGAAAGAGATCATGTGTCTGTTTTTTTCTTCTACTGACCTTCCCAGTGTTTTTCACCTCGAGCGTCTTCGTCGCCGATCTCAAATACCCAACTGTCCCGAAATCGATCGAGGGGGGTTTAAGGTTGACCTTTGGAGGTGTTTCCTCCTCCTCCATGTACAAGACCAGTCGATGAAGTCTCTTCATAGTCTTCTCGTATTCGGAGAGATCCAAGACATCGCACTAGGGTAAGAGTGGCAGGAATAAATTTCTGGAAAGGCAGGAACCGTGGGCCTGTTCTGCGTACCGACACCACAAAGTCTGCCGAGACGGGTCTATGGTCGCTCATCGTAATACTTGGATGGCCTTGGTATGAGAGCTGTTCTACGAACGTAGTTTTCGAGTGCATGTGGAGTATCCTGTCCGTCCACGCCGGTTTCCGCCTGTCGGAGGAGCCGTCAGGGGAGCCGATTAGCACCACCCACTCGAGACGTACTTGACATCATAACCAAGATTATCTGTAGTTAACCCGGGAGCAAAGCGATACGTTCTGAACCGCGGTCGGAACAGTGTTACCAGAGATGTAGGCTTCGAGTACGTACGGGAGATGCGTAAGCGTGGCTTCTTTGAAGTATTCAAATGCCTTGCGCTCTCCGATGGCATTCTGCAACTGTAGCCGCATCCTCAGCACCACACGACACACTCCCCTGAACCCAGACTCACTTGGTCGTATTTCCGAAGCTCTGCTAAATTTACTTCTGCAGGCCCAGGCCACGTTAACAACGTCCGAATGGACTGGTCAGGAAGGTCTATCCGGTAATTCAGATCTACCCGGTGCCTAAGCTCAACACGTAATATCTGCAAGGGTGGGGTTGCTTCACAGACCTCCCATCCAGAACAGGGCATCAGTTTCAAACGCAGAAACGTTCACCTGCGGAGAGGTTTCGGTAGACGGCCCCGCATTCGGGTCCACAGACCAATTAAACAGCAATCTCGACGACAAGTCGCGGAAATCTGTGTTCCTCCGGTCGGCCATCTCGTCGGACGCAGCCAAGTGCGAATTCACAAATGTCAGGACGGTTGGCACGGAGGCGTTCCCTGATGGATGTTTCGGGTGAAAGCTGAGTCGGATGGCGGTACCACCTTTATTGCCCTAGAAAAGGTCACATCCCCATACCCACGGGTATATTTAGGTGTCCTCATACCATCACCCCGAGGATCCCTGCTCCGACGGAGGCCATCTTGATGTCTTGGACGCATTCCTTCAGGTCCTTCTTGACGAAGACCATGATGAGCATTCCGACCAGTTGCTTCGAGGCCAGCTACCAGAGTACGAGAAGGTGGATAAAATTTCGGGACGGAAGTACCCGTCACAACTAACTTTATCGTACAGTTCGAGCTTTTCGCCCAATCCGGCAACGATTGCGGATGTCCAAGCATCTTCGCGGAGCGGTTCAGTCGTGTATAGGAGTGCTCCAGCTGAAAGGTCGAGCTCTTGGAAGCTTACGACCAGTATATCTGGGTCGTGAGCATTTTCATCTATTTCAGAAGATGTGCCAAGGTCAGCAGCAGCCTACCGACATCGACGGGCGATGCCGATACTCGCCTTCCTTGGTATCAGATTCTCCGAGTGTGATTTTTGAAAGTTTCTTGAGAGGCGGTATGAGCTTATCCGCATCATGATCGCTCCCCCGAACCCACGCCCCCAAGTCCTGAGTAGGGAGTTTTCCATTCACATTAAACGTTCCGAGGCGAATCCTTTGAAGAATCCTGAATATATGCGCCCGGATTACGAGAAAAGGGGCTCCTGACCTAAGATCATGTCTCGCCTTCATCTTGTTGCAAATGATCCTGGAGGCTTCCGGGACCCATTCCTCGCGGATGAGTCGAATATCTGCAAGGTCATCGCCCGGTAAACCGGCGCTTGCAGGCGAAAGGCGTGTGTATAGTGGGCGATGTGATAAGCGAACATCAGGGGGTACAATGGCTGTATGAAACGATGTGAGCCATGAAAGGACCACGGTGAATACATGAGGTGCGGGTGGCATACAGAATGCAGGAGACGCCGTGCTGAGGTAAGGCAGGATCCAGACAAATGCGGTAGATACCGTGGCTGGATCGACGTTATCATCTGAATGGCCCGAATTAGCTCCCAAGGTTCGAAAATGTAGGGAAAGGGGGAAAGGACAAACCCGCGATCTGTTTCAATCGCTTGCACTCTGCGAGAACAGATCGCAATCGCTGAAGGTCATTCGCGAGAAGAGTGATCGGTTCTGTGGACTGATCCTGGGTGAATTGATGACCGGGATTGATTGTGACTTTTAGTTCTGTACGGGAGAAAGATGGCGATCACGAGAGAGATAGATAGATATTCGGTGTTATCGAGTGGCTCAAAGGGAGAAAAAGAGGTGCTCAATGGTGACAGAGATGCTTACCTGTCCTCGGTTGATTCCTCGTCAGTGGCGAGGAGGGGTTTCGCAAGTCGATCGTGTTCCGTCTGGACAGAGCAACCGAAATCGAGAAATCCCCGGAGATGGGAATAACGTGGTCAATCGCGAGTTCAGCTGACGGATTCGCACCTCCTGCGCTGTTGGTCGGCTTGAATTTGAAGATGAAGAGGCTGATGGGAAAGCATGAGTTTGTTTCCGAGACAGAAGGAGGTATGTGTGACGGGTAAAAAATTCACCATCCTTGTTCGTGGGACTGATACGCGTTGCCCTTGTGCGAGATCACGGCAAAAACGCGCTTTATGCGCTCCTCGACAAAGACGGGGTTTGTCTCCTGGTCGGATAGCTCAGGCGAATGCACGATGACGCATTCGGCGACTCCCTTTGCTTCCTCTGTGGGGAGGAGGAAATAATGGATGTCTGTTTCTATGTCCTCGATCTCAGCCATGGTCCAGAGGGTAGGGATGAAGAAGCAGGATTCACGTGATCGCTGATCTTACATCATTTACCCCGCATTTCGCGTGGCTGTAGTATGACATGAACGAGAACGCGGTCGAAAGAAATGCTGCCACTTCCGAAAGGTCCAAGGTGACCCAAGGGAAAGGCGGTCTAGGCCAAATATTATCATTATTTTTATTATGGGTCGGTCCGGTGGAAACCTTTGATCCACGGGAGGTCACAAGGCTGGAACTTTTAATGATCCACCCTATATAAACCCAGCCAATTAAACCGCAGTCTCACCTCACTCTCCATCATGACTCGCACCGAACGTTCTCTCTCTCCCCGTGCCATAATCAAGGACAGGTCCGAGTCCAAGACTGGCATGGACAAGGCTCTCCGCAAGGGTGGTGCCGGGGGTCACAACTGGGGCAACATCAACGAGGAGTATCTACTCGAAGATGAAGCTCTCGCCGACGAGCAGCAAGAGTCGGCCACTAACAAGGGTGAGTGCTCCGCCACACTCCACACGCGACTCCCCGCTTACCAACGTCCTTTCTAGAAGCATCCGCTGACAAGCCCGAACTCACCAGACGCAGCAGTGTCACTTCCGAGGAAGACCGCACTGCCGCTCGAGAGGTCCGCAAACGCGCTCTCAAGGACGGTCAGTACCCTCCGATGATCGTATGCCATTAACGCCTCACGATTTACTCTAACCAAGCAGGCGTCGACCTCGCCTCCATTGCTCGCTCCTCCGCCGCCGTCTCTTCCTCCTGAAACAAATGTGCGTGCACAGTTCCACAGCTCTGAGGCATCCGCTGACCTGGTCTCAACCAACAGTGTACGTTTATAAGCCAAGAATTATGTATTTGTACTCAGAAATCGGTCAAAGTAACCAATCCATTGTCATTTACGTCCTTGCGTGACTTCACGCCGGCTACCCTTCTTTACGTTGTGCTCTAAGCGAACATTTTCTTGAACTTGGCCTTTTCGCGCTCCTTTTTGGCCTTGATTATTGCCCTGACTTTCTCGAGCTCTGACGAGATCGCTTGGTCATTGACAAGCTTGGTTGCCTCAACGAGGTCTTTCTCGGCCTCCGCTTCTTCTTCCTTGAGAGCGACACGAGCCAGCGCCCTTCGGTACAATCCTTTCGCTAAGATAATCGTCATTATCCGATATCTCCGCATCGACCTAGAATGCCTACCTCGATCAGCATCGGAAGGCGCGACGTCTACAGCTCTATTTGTCAGGCTGATTGCAATTCGCGAGTTAATCGGACCAGCGAGCTTGATCGCCGCCAAAGCGGAGTTGAGCAGAAGGAGGCTTAGCAACTCTTGGAACCCCCGCCTCGTCTTCACTTCCCCTTCGTCCTCGGGAGCATCTGGGTCTTGGGAAAGCGGGGTTTTACCTCCGAGGTAGGCGGAATATTCTGGGTGGTGATCTAAGTATCGGATCGCCTCTGTAAGAGTGTAGATGCAGGTTTGGTGAATGGTGCAAACGGAGACGGGAACGGCGCACTCTGCCACTTGTCCGACGCATCCTGGGTCTTTCCCTCCTTCCACATTTTATTTCCAACTTCACGAATGTCTTTCGCCGCCTTCAGAACCCAGATTAGCGTCTCTTGCGATCAGGGCGAATGTCCACTATTTACCTGTAAAGCGACCTCTGGTTTTGAGATATCGACACTGTCTTCGTCCTCTGGGAAATCTTGATACCTGTCTCCCGACTCAGCGCCTCCCGCAGGGGCTGTCAGGGATGGATCATCGGGCTGCAATTGACCGCATGCAGTGATTACGCATGGAGAAACGGGGACGTCTCCGCTCGAAGTGGGTGTGTGCTCTAACTTCCTGACTGAAGAACTCCAGTTTGCGAGCCGTACACACGAGAGTAGGGGTGGGGGAAGAGCTCCTACTTACCAACACCCTTTCCTTTGATGACCTCACCAAACACGACGTGTTTGTTGTCAAGGTGCGGAGTCTGCACAGTGGTGATGAAAAATTGGGATCCGTTTGTGTTAGGACCGCTGTTTGCCATGGATAAGAGGAATGGCCTGTCGTGTGTCTTGGGGAACCCCTCATCTGGGAACTTTTCCCCGTAGATCGACACCCCTCCGGTCCCGTTTCCGGCGGTGAAATCGCCACCCTGGATCATAAAGCTATCCGGATAGTTGTTTGTACGAGAGTAATCCGAGAGTACAGCGCTCACTTACGATTTAATCACTCGATGAAAAATACTCCCCGCATAGTGCAGGGGCTCCCCGGATTCCCCGACGCCCTTCTCTCCGGTACACAAAGCACCTAGAGCGTGTCCCAGTTCAACGCAAGACTACCGTTGAAACAAAGACGCTTACGGAAGTTCTCAGCGGTCTTTGGCACGAGATCGTTGTAAAGGGAGAAGATAACTCGACCAATCGGCTGACCACCGATGGAGATGTCGAAATAAGTTATCGGTCTATCTGATTCTGAAGACATTCGGGTATAGCTGGGGGCTCTGCAGGTGATGTCGACAAACTGATCTGGGCACGGGGGTACCTTCGCCTCTTTGCGCTTTCTTCTATAACCACCACAATGGGGGGGAGTGATCGAAGGTGCTAGAACCGTAACGAATTGATCGTCCGCCGCCTCTCTATTTTTCCCACCCACCAGGGGACATTGCGCTCGAAAACGCTCGTTTTTGAGTTTGATTGGAACTGGTGCGTACAGCAGCCTTGCACTGTTGGAAAGGTATACTTTCATAGATTTAATCCCGTGTGTGGTTACCCTCCAACCAACTCCCTGCGAAATCCACCCTATAACCATGAATATTGGCGGTGGAACCGAAACGGGCCTCCGTACTGTTTATCTTGGCGGCACTTTTCTGGAATTAAGTCCTGAGGGAGAAGTGTTCTTCAAGTCGGGAACAGGGATCCAGGATGCGGAAGAGTTGAGGAAACACATCATCGAGGTGCAGGAGGGTGCTTACAAGGGAAGTCTTTTCCGCGCTGATTGAGCACAATCCATATGATAGGCAGTGACGTTATGTTTCGTGCTTCAGGTCTATCCGTATCCCTACGTTCGCGGATTTAGATTTTCGAGACTAAAAACCGTCAGGATGCCGACATATCCACACGTTCTCGGATTGGGGAATCGACTAGATGCGACATTTATGGGCATTGAATGTCGTCGTGAGGACAAGTTCATTCCTGGAGTTTGCCCTGATGATCTGACCAATCCTGCTCTCGTAGAGTGGGTGCTGAGGTGAGAAAGATTATCTATGACGGGTGGCCGATATGGCACGCTATCGCCAGACCTCGAAGCAGGTTCGGTTCTGGGCCGCCGTTCTTACCCACCGCATGGGGGTAACGTTTCGCCTCGGACCAGCCCCCATGGCTCCGATGCCATACAGTCCAACACCTCCCGTTGCATCGGTGAAACTTCTCACCGAACTACGAGGACACATCTCTGACTGGCATGGCGAACCGAAGATGGTCGAGCCAGGACATCCAGCAATGCTGTCAGTCGTTTTCCCAGCTCGGACTGTTTCTCATCGTCGAAGAGGCGGAAAGGAGAGGACGCATGGATGACAGAGGCCAGCGTCCAGGGACTTTAAGATGTCATCCAGGAACTCGGTGCGGTGGTCGGGAGGAAGGAGAGAGCGGTTCTACTCGAGGAGGGAACCAAGTTCTACTGGCTTGCTTGGTCTGTAGAACGATTTTGAAAGAGGTATATCTCGGTGAAAAAGTACGGAATTACAAATTGGGTACAAGAGATTCAAGAATACAACGATTATCTACACACCCTGACTGAGTGATCCAGGGACTAAGCATCTGGGGATCTACATCGGTCTATGCATAGATCGTTGGTGCCATCAAGCAGCCTACTTGCCCTTTGGCAGTTCGTTACCGGTGGTAGACTTGAAGGCCATCCTAATCGCATAGGCGATTTGTTCGTCTTTAAGTTGTTCAATAGCAGATTCGTCGCTCTGCATTATCTTCAGATTAGGTGCGCGAAACAACAGGCTCCCGGTCTGCCCTTACCTGATCACCCTGTTTCAAGATGTGCTGTTGGAAAAGGTCGACCGCTGCATTGTCCGTAAGTGTGACTGATCATTTCGCGGTAATGCACTTGCGTACCCTTGTCCAGCTTATCCTCGTCAAGCTCTCCGGCCTGACCGCCACCGGCCATCTCATTGACCTAGCGAACAGAATGGGGGGGGACGGTAGATGGAAAGTTTAACTGAAACTGACCTTATTCGCAAACCAGTCTTTCTGAGCTTGCTTTTCTTTCTGTTTCTTTCCTTTGCCCCCTGCGAGAACATCCAATATCTTATCTCCTACATCCTCTCGCTGTTCCGCATTCTGCTTGGCTTCCCCGCCCCATAGTTCCCTGACCTGGACACATCGGATGTAGGGTTAATCCCAAATCTCTGCGAGTTGAACCACCTCTTACCCGATCCTTGAGACCATACTCAGCTGCCGGTTTTGACCCGGCAGGCTGGGCGTCCGGACCATCCAGGACATCGAGGATCTGTGGGTGTAATCGTCATTTGAGTGCGCAATTTCGCTTGACCCGAGCGGGCGAACCGTTCCGCGGAAACCCATTTGCTTGTCCCGTTCTTCTTTGGCCTCGGCATCGATTCGTGCGAACTCGGCTTCTTCTTGTTTCTTCCTGGCTTCTCCGTGATCCAGAAGGTCTTGCATCTGCGCGGGCGCTTTGAGGGACAATTCACTTTTTACGCCAGCGTCGGGCATACCTTGCCAGTGAAACCCCGTCCCTCCTTGATTCTTTCTCTGGCCTCGGCCTTCTCCTTCTCTGTCTTGAGCCTCAGAAGCTCATCTCGCTTCTTTCGTTCCTCGTCATCGCCATCGAGAACGTCCTTGATCTAAGCGCGATATTGATTGAGAGCAGTGTTCGTGATCAGTACCCAGAAGATCAGTGCTCAACGATTGAACAATTTTCGAGAACTCACCCTATCGCTCCAACCGCTCTTCTTTTGGATCTCATGTACCTTATCCTCTTCTCCGTGAATCTCGCTCCTTATTTCGTTCTGGGTCTTACTGTGCCCAGCGGGGATGTCCTTTCGGTCGTCATTGATGACGTCATCCAGGGCGTCCTTGAGCTTGTTGAGACCAGAAAATGCCGACATGGTGGAATCGATATGGATATCGCAAAGGGATGGAGAAGAGGATGATTGGGGTGGGTGTAAGTAACGTCGAGAGGGGTATTATTGCGTCAACGGGCAGAAAAGTGTGGGAGTCCCCGTGGCGATGATCTCGACCTTCCCTTGGGATTGAGCCCAGAACGACGACGAGAATGATTGAATCGCGTCATGGGAAACTTTGGAGAAATCTGCACAGCAAATGGACGAGATCGAATCCACCTTGGCGATGGTTCTCCACTAGGCAAAGTGCTAGTTCCACTATACCTGCCACCGCTGTGGATATATAAACCCTCGAGTGAAATGCCAAAAATAAGTACACCACACTCACCCCAAGCCACCGTATCAACCACACCATGTCTGACAACTCACAATCCACTGGAGGAGGCATCCTAGGCAAGGTACAAATCTCGTTGGTATCAATTGGCGTTGCGGTGTTGATTGTTCGCCTTCTTTGAACGTGACGTGCGTTAGCTCAATAGCTTAGCCGGAGGTGGTGAATCCGGCGAGAAGAAAGAGGGTGAGTCGCCAGAAAGCCTGGTCATAATACAGGACGTGTCCGCTGACGTCGGCCACGCATCTGTCCCCAGATGTCCTCGACAAGGGTGAGCACCGTCGCACTATGGTGGCAACCTTCCAGTGTCCTCACGCCGCTCAGCCGTCGACTACGTGCAAGAGAGGACGGGTGGCGGTAACCAGGTGAGTGACTTGGAGATACAATACCAACGATTTTGTTGATTTTCATTCGTGCAGTCCAACGAATCCGCCCTTGAACAAGCCAAAGACGAGCAAATCAGTGACGCCATCCGTCGCCAATACAAAAACTCCACCGGTTCCGAATTCCCTGTCGCTGACAAGTCTTGAAATGATTTACTCGAGAGCATGCTTGAAAATGTGTAACTTCAGAACTGTACTTGTCCTACTCCACGATCTAGCAAAATACACGATTGTCCAATGAGTTAGGAACACCGAGTGCTATGAAAACCGTTGCAAATCGACCAAATGCGATATTAGGCAATTGCGTATCTTACGCGACGATTAGAAGGCGAAAAAAAAAAAAAAAGCGAGAGCGGCAGGTCAAAAGTGGGGAGGAGTGGTCTCGTCAGGTAAATCACGTTGAAGAGACCACTCCTCTCCCCCTGTTGGAGGGAGGGGCGCTGGCAGGGTGCGCATGCTGGGTAGGATGGGAGGAAAGGGATGCTGGGCAAATGCTAGGCAAATGCAAGGGAGGAGGAAAATGTTGATGTCGGATGAGATGCGGGGGATGCTGGGGTCTCTAATCTAATAGACCGTGGTTGATACAACAATTTCGTGAAGGCGCCGTGCAGAGACGGTGGGAAAGCGAAAACATACGAAAAATAACCAGAAGAAGAGAAGATGAGCGTAGAGAGGATGAGGAGTTCTAGTATGCCGCTAGCGCAGACTAATATGTGTGGTTGAAGTGGGCGTAAGGATAACAAAAATCTTGGACTTCCCCGGGCACGGGCGCGTCGAATCCCATCTCCTTGAAAAAGCCATGGTGAGGAGGCATATCAAGCGAAGGCGCAGCCATCAACACAGGATAGGGATCCAACGCCTGAGAAGGGTAAAATACCTCCGTGTGTTCCTGTTGAACATGAGGTTCACCAAACGGCCGAGGTGGCACGGGGAAATAGTTGGTACCCACGGGGGGGTAAGAGTCGATGTTTGGGTCTATGTGGGGGGAGGCAGTATGGTGGGGGTTGTAGGAGTGGTTGGCTTCCGGCGGGGGGTAATGATCATCGGAAGGAGGTTGAGAGTAGCCAGTAGGGTCGAGAACTGACCCGTGGCATTCGGTGTACACATTCGTGATCATGGCTTGGCCGTTTTGTGGCTGTTTGACAATTTCTACGTCATACGAAAAGTTGACGTCGAGTTTGTCGACCTGGATCTCGGCGAGTGCAGGGAATTCTAACGGGATGGGTTCCTGGTATTCGGCCGCAGGGGCCCCGTCTGTGGAAAGAAACACAGTTGCCTGAGAGCTTGGGATGGCCGGATCCCCCTGTGGTTCACTTATAACATAGTCATTTGGATTGTATTTTTCTTGCGCCCTACGCTTGGGCATCCCTTTGAGGTGATAGGATTCGTCGAACAACGGTGGGATAAAGCTCGAGTCAGAGATAATCTCGAGGTTGAGTCCCAACCCGGCCAGATGCTGAACTTTGACGGGCGGAGTTATTGTTGGTCGAACCTTCCGGTGGGTGATGCCCTTTTCATGGCCAGTGGCCTCCCGATGTCTCGTGCAAGCACCTGGATCAGTGAAACCTTGACCACAAGAGCACAAAGTGCAATAGTTTTTGAAACTGGATGTTCGTAAGCCCCCCTGCCCGAAAAAGTTGCCGCAGAAACGTACTGTGTGTTGAGGTGCGTTCCCATATTTGACCCTTGTTTCATCACCACGCCACAGATGGTACAATAAGCACGCCTGAAATGATAAGCAAGGATGAGATCAAGTTTGGGAGAAATTGTGTGTGGCTTACTTTCCAAAGTGCTCTGAACCGACATGCTTCAACATGTCGGTACGGCGAACAAAAGCGCTATCACACCACCAAGCACAGCAGGTGAACCGTTTTGCTCTGTTGGATCGAGGCGAGGAAGATTTGGAGGTTTTTGAGGTGGACTGTGAGTGGCACCTATGAGGACCGATACCAGCACGCGCAACAGTTCACTTACGTGCGGATTGGAAGCTTTTGATTTGGAAGAACTGGGCCTAGCGGCAGGCATTGTTTCGACGTAAGGGATAAGGTAACCGTCTGGGAAACGCGCCTCACGGGGGCAGGGGAGAAAGAGGGGGAAGCAGAGAATTACGTCTGGCCACGGGAATCCAGTGGACTTTTATATTCCGCCTCCTGCCGACTCGACCTGCAAGTTTTGGACCCACGAAGCAGGATACGCCGTCGGACGCCTACGAGAGCCCACCGTGAGCCCACAAACCGAAAAGGGATAGTAGGACGTGCATGGCTAGGGCGGTGGCGAACTCGTGGACAGGCATGGCGACTCGGATCAGAGAACTCGCCTTTGTGGGCAAAAAAACGCGGCGGAGGCCATGGCACGTCCCACACAGCATGCAATTCGCGATGCGATAATGACGTCCCTTCCTATCGAGTGTGGGGGCTGACGCGCTGACGAGGCAAGCCGGCGGACGATGTACACCAGGAGATGTCTTGTGGACTCGTATCAATTCCTCGGCAAGTGCCGATCCAGTCGCAGTGAGGAGTTCAGCTCATGGTCGACAGTCTCCTTGACGATTCCTGAGGCGTTGGAACGTCCTGGATTACCCCAGCAAAGGGACGTTCGAGTGCACCTCATGTTTCTCAAGGGGAAAATATGGTGTTCTGATAGATCAGCCCGGTCCAAGTGAAGGCTGTGCGGTTCCTATGTCTTTCAACCACAGCGTCACGAATCGCGGCAACAGGACCTGCACTTACCCGTGGGTGTACGTTCCAGATGACGCATTTTAAGCATTCCGACTTTTCCTCTCACGAGAGCAGTCTGTTTCGATGCGTGGTATTCACTGACGAGGCGAAAGTTAAATTTCGTACGCTGATGGATGTCTAGTGAACTGGCAAAATTGAGCAGGGGCACGTAGGAATCGCCAGAACCGTTCGCACACCGCTGGATAACAGGAACCAAGGGCAGTGAGTCAGGCTTCAGGCGTTGGTCGACATTAAGATGACGCACAGGAGTTCCCGTCGCGGCACATCACTCCGCCGGATGGGCCCGTGGCCTGTAATGTCCGTCAACACTCGCAAGTGATTGTAACTTTGATGTGTTTCTAGGTGTCCCCAGGGTGTCCCCTCAATAAAACTCAAAACTTGGGTATTCTCTTGGAAGAGAGAGAGTGTGTGTGGGTGTCATCAGGTTCGGTTCGGGTCTAGTCGTCTGGTTCCTGAAGTCATCGGGTGGCCAACAAGAACAATAACGCCTTTCCGTCCACTCCTTTCTCCGCTATGGCTGCCGACTTTGTGCACCATAGCGAAACACTGCCTCTCTTTATAACCCATCCGAAAGTGCGACGGAGTCGCTGCATGTGCCTTCTTTTTCTTTTATTAATTGCGATCTTTGTCGGTTTGGCACCAATCATGGTTTATCGCTCGTTGGGAGTTCCGCTGGAGGACGGGTTGAGAGGACATAGGAACGCGTATGTTGCTCCTCCGTCGGTCTTTTATATCTGCCGACCCTGACCGGAATTCCCAGCCAGCCTTGTATAATCGTCCAACAGAATCCATTCAACGAATCACCACCTCCGGACAGAGCGGAGGCCCAAATACAGTGGTTAGTCCAGTCGCAGAGCCCTGGGATGGCCGCGAAACCCAAGATCATCATTCCCAAGGCACATTTACGCCCGCCTATACCCGTTCGACCTGCCTCTTCGTTTACTCCATTGGACCTCCCAACTACTACCCACTTACACCACACACCCCGATCTTAATTATACCCAACCGTACGCTTCGACTAGAACACATTCGTTTCCATCATTACGGTGCATTTACTTGTAGGATGACAGCCAACGCGGTTGGCCTCCCACTCAAACAACACCTAGTCTTCGTTGTCTACTTGCTTTGAACATTAACTCTTCTCATCCCAACGTTCAATGTTATCGTTCTTGAGGCTTGTGTCGTATGCGTCCTCGATCGTGGTACACAGGGTGTCAAGGTCATTCAACGCAGTGATCAGAGCTTGCAACGCCGATAGATTATCTGTGAAAGGCTCAACACAGGGGTCATGCCAAGGAATGAAGGAAATGCGAAGGGCGTACCATACATCTGAATCCGGATGTTTATATGATTTTCTGATGGGTGGGGGACGCTACGGGCCCATGTTCAGACGGATTAATGAATTCACGAGGAAGCGAATAAGATGGATCAAAGTTATTGCGGATGAGAAAGTCGCTGGTCCATTCTATTCAACTTCAATGGTGGGCCCGCTGCGACGACATTGTTCTGCGGGACGGACAAAGACAAAGGGACGGTGTTATTCACCTGTAGCCACAGAATTCAACTTTTGGACTGCCGCGGGTGAGCAATCGAGACGCAATGAAACGTATAGGCAGAGACGCGTACTTCTTCATAATCATCCAGCGGAGAGCGTTGCCTATTGTATGAGACTCATCTGCAATTTGGAAAGTCGCGGCGGACAAGTCAGGTGCGGCACCTCTCAACTACGGAGAAAAAATTATTAGTTTGGCACGGACCCAAGCCTATCTTTCACTCACAATTTTGACCTTCTTTGTAACAGGGTCAGCCATCTGACTGCCTTGCGATTTAATTCGTGAATGGGAGACAAAAGACGGCGAGTTGGACGTGTGTCCCAATTAGGAAGGTAAATTCTTCGATTACCTTTTATGGAAACACCCATTATTCCCCCAGCATGGGATGCAAAGACGGTCTGTTCGCTCTTTGCTTTGTGTGTCGGCTGAGAGCAAGCGACGGTATTAATCCAATACGGTATAAATCACCATGTGATCCTCGTTTGGTTCCACAGCCCTCTCTCCCTTTTTTCTCTCTCCTCCTTCCTCTCGACCAAGTATAAAGGCAGTGCCTTTGGGTACCCAGGCGGACCTCCTCCTCTCGCGTCCTCACGTTCCCCTCTACTACGCCTACGCCCTCTTACGCAAAACTGTTCAGATACATTTCTGTGAAATGTCCAACCGTCCTACTCTACCTCCCCTCCGTACTCTCGGCCTCCCCAATCCTTGTTCCAACTTGAGGAAACAGATGGCCGGTCTCAGAGTTAATGATACCAACGACACTTATGATTCGCTGGTGAGTCAAATTTCTTCCTTTCTCTTTTTCCCAGTGAATCGAGAGTCACTGATGCTTTTATCCTGCCGTCAAATAGCCTCCAATACGCAACTCGTCCATTTCATCTTCGATCACCGATGTCTCACGATCGTCCAACTCTCCTCCACCTGTCACCGCCAGGACGAAATTGTTGTCCTCCTCCTCTCAACACAATATCCCCCGTCTTTCCGTGAACCATAACCGACCACGACAAGGTTATCGACTGGTCTTGTCTTCGCTCGACAATGCCGACGCGCTTTTGATTGTTCCCGATCCCGGCGAACAGTCCGTCGCCTCCGGTCCCGACTCACAAAATACACCTCTACAGCCCAAGATGGGCCGAGGCTACTTACTTGTCGGAGAAGCGATGCACCTTCATTTGCGCCAAAAGAAGTCACTCAGGGGTGCTCGCGTCCACCCTTATCGTTTCGTTTCCCCCCCTCCCTCACGTTGAACGGGCCCAGGTCAAAAATTCTCCTTTCTGCTTCTCTCTCACGAAATGGATTGGTTACATTGTGGTGTTATTGCTCTCCTTGTTTTGCTAGTTTTCAACTGTATCAATTGCTTCCGAATAGCTGTAACTGTGCGCCGTTGTCTTTTTCCTGCTTGCATATCATATGGCTGGAAAAGCCAAGTAATGTATACATACCATCCTGTAGATATCCAGTCTGTCCGTGATACCCATCGTGCACGCATACAAAACAATCGATAATCCGTAGAAAGTCCGCTGACCTGACCGTGAGTTGATCTCCGCTGAATGCCGCCTTGATTGACTCATCTTTCGATGGATGCTACGCTTATCCTTGGCCATGACGGACGAAAACATAACTCTCGCTGTGCCAAGGTTGTCTATATCCCCCCGGCATGAAGTCTCTTCGGTACTGGTGGTACATCCAAACCCAGCGCAGCTTCCCCCAAATCACGTCTTGATTCGCGTCGACCGGTTTGGGTTTACAGCGAACAACGTCTCTTACCAGGCTTTGGGAGAGGTACCGCATTTCCGGTGAGTTCGTTTGGAATAGTACGTGAAATTTCTTGCCAGAGGCTCAATATCACTACCTGTAGTTATTTCGATTTCCACATTGCTCCCGTTGCGGACGGAGTGTCTCCCAAGACACACGGACTCTTCCCCGTTTGGGGGTTCGGAAACATTGTCGCGTCCAATCACCCCGTCGCCAAAGTTGGGGAACGTGTTTACGGATACTTTGCCCCTGCAAGGTACCTTGGTAAGCGCTCGTCCAGGATTCCGGCCGACAAGCCGCCTCAGCTCAAGTTCATTTCAGTTCTGGAATTCTCGACGAATGACTTGAACAAGTTTTTCTATTACGTTCCGCGACCTCATTTACCCGCAGGTATGCATTCAACTACACAGCGTAACCCATCAGAACAATTCTAACTCAAATCGTAGACCGGCGACCGTATAACCAGGTCATTCGTTGTGCCGCAGATTCACAGTACAGTTCGGACCCCCTTGCGGAGGACCTTACAATGCTGTATCGTCCACTATACTGGACCTCGTTCTGGTGCGAGGACTGGCTGTTTGCCTCCAACTACCGTGACGGGGCGAACCACATTTTCATCTCCTCGGCGTCTTCGAAGACAGCGTTCTGCCTCGCGTATTGTATCCAGATACGGATCAGAAACAAGGAAATCCCTACGAACACGAGAATTATCGGCCTCACGTCCAAGCGGAATATGGGATTCACTAGACGCCTTGGTCTCTACCACGAGGTCGTTTCCTACGATGACATCAATGAAAACTCATTTGTTCCGGGGGTTAGGGCGATCTATGCCGACGTTGCAGGTAGCGACAAGTTTAACAAGAAACTCCTTGCGGTGCAGGGGCCAATCTTTGTTGCTGCGGTCAAGCTTGGGATGTCCAACGTAACACCGACGGAAATTGACGTCACGAACGTCTGGACCAAAAATACCAAGTTGGAAGAGACCGCAGATGGGCCCAGATCCACGAAAGCTCTGGAATTTGAAACTTTCTTCATGGTGGAATGGCTGGCGGTGCGGGTCAAGCAACTTTCGGTCAAGGAGATTGTGGAGATGCAGATTAAAGCTTGGAAACGATTTCTCGTCGATGCGAAGGGCTGGGTTGAGATCACGAGGGTGTATGGGGGTGAAAAGGTGAAAGCTGCCTACGACACTGCGCTGAAGAGTGGATTGCGCGCCGAGGATGGTTTCGTATGGAGCCTGTGGGACGCACAGAGGGATGATATGGGAACCAGTGTGCAGTACAAGCTGTAGGTTTGACGCATGTCCGCTAATAAGATAACCGAACTGCATCCGAACAAACCGAAGAAGATGGAATGACCGTGGGAAGAAAAACCCATAAGTGAGAAAGTCAACCTACCACGCGTCGTTGCCTCTCGAGTGTTGCGTTCCGCCGTTCCCTCCTTCAAAACGGGCTCATGCCTACGTTTTCAGACGGTCAGGACGCACTCCCTCCTACCATGTCCGACTTTATTCCCCAAGGCGTGCCCTCAATCGGCGACATGAGGGCCCACCTCCAGCTGCTCCTCGATAACAAAGAGAAGCAGCTGCAACAAGTCGGTACCCTCGGTCAACGAATCCTCTCCCAACAGGTCCAGCTCGACGAACGGGTTCGCCAGCTTCACGAACTCGAGGCGGAGCTAGGCGAAAACCAGGATCTTGATTCAGACATCCGTGAGCGGTACAGAGAGTTGACGGAGATGGTCAAAGCCTGGGATGTGGACAACACTCAACTAACCCAGTCGTTTGACCCGAAAGTATGTCCATTCCACGCTCTTTCTTCGATCCTGCAGAAAACTAAGTCAGCTTCACCATAGCCCGTGACAAACGGCGCTCCGTCACAGGTGTCATCGAGAGCGGCTGACATTCCTCGAGATTCAGAGCGATCCAAAGTTGGTCCATCAGCCGCAGCTCAATCTCGACGTGCCAAGAATGCTGCTCATCGTGCGGATGATGTCGGTCGGTGTCCCGTTCATGGTCGTCTGCCATGATGTCGTTCTAATGATGTATCTTACACGCAGAATTCGCTTTCGAGATTGGGAGCGGTCTGCTTACTGAGGTCCGACGACTGCAAAGTTTGCTCGCGGAACGTGACAAGGTCATTCAAGATATGAAGGAGGAGAAGGACGACTTAGATAAGACCATCGAGAGCCTCAGGTCAGGACTTAGGGCCCAAGAGCAGAGTGCAGGTGAGTTCTAGGTGCTATTCCATCGGGAATGTGTTTTGATCTTCCTTGCAGACAAGTACAAAGAGGAGAACTGGAACCTCGAGGTCACGCTCCAGGAACTCCGGGCTCAGTTATCCGACTCACAGGCTTCCGCTCAACGACTGGATTCCGAGACCAAAAGACTCACGAAGCTCTTAGCCGCAGCCCGCGAGAGTACCGACCAGACAAAGACGGAGAACGAGAAGCTCAAGGTCGCTTTCGACGAGTTCAAGGCCAAGCACGAAACGGATATTGCCCAGGCTCGCAAAACTGTCGCGGGTTTACAGAGAGACAAGTCCGACCTTCAACAATCATTAGACGCTCTCAAAGTCGAGATGCAGCGCAATGCCCGCCGGCTGCCAAAGTTCGGATCTCCCCTCACTCCCAATGGCGCTCACACTGGTCCCAATACCCCCCGTGATGATGAAGACGACCCATTCAGTCCCGCGCACACCGCCGCTTCTACCAGGAATAGGAAACAGCACGATACTTCTGCGCTTTTCCCCGCTGACGAACTCGGTTTCCTCGATACCTCTCCTGATCCCTCCCCCCTCCGACCTGTCATCGCTCCCAATCATCCCAGCAATGAGATCGAAGCTCTCCAACAACGGCTTGCCCATGCTCAGAGACAGATTTCTACGCTGAAGGGTTCTTTACAAAGGGAGAAGGAGATGCGACTTGAGGCTGTTAGGAAGTCGGTAGACTCTCCCGGGTACGGTCCATTCGAGGGCGACGAGGAAAATGCTCCCGAGAGCGAGTCTTCCCCTCCTCAACGCAGACTTACACCATTCCGGGTGGGCGGTCGAGGAAAGTCTCGTCGCGGTCACAACAGTCTCCTCGCGCGACTTGGCCAGGCAGCTCGCAGCCCAACTCGATCCGAGTACGACGACGATGAAGCTCCTAACTTCGGTACACCTCCCCCCATGCCCCACATGCCTGGCGATTTCCAGGAGGAAGCATCTGATCGTGAGGACCATGAGGATGAGGATGAACCGAACCCAGTCAATATGTCTCCATCTGTTCATGCAGCCTCAAAACGTGTCAGCGTGGAAGGAATGGATCCCGCTTTCGCCAATGTTCTCAAGCGATCCTCTTCTTCCGCGTCCTTGCAAAAGAGCCCCATGCGGAGGGTTTTGTCAAAGGCTACCCGTGGTGGAACCTTCCCCAGAAGACGCGGCGGCGCTGCTTATCAACAACCTCGACCCCCTTCGCTTGTTGGTCAGCCCGAGCTGTTGGCGGCTGAGCTAGGTATCGGAATGGATTCTACGGGTGAAATCGACTTGACGCCCCTCAACGAAGAGAACAACACCGTCGAGACGGCGGAAATCGCCATCCAGACAGAGTACGAAGAACCCACCATCAGGGCTCCAACGCCACCCCCAATTCCCATTCGAGTCCACCCTCCCACCTCCGAGATTGCGGTTCAGGTAGACCCAGAACCCGAACCCAAACCTACCACCGTTGACTCAGAGACGCAAACCCTTCCGGAAGTTCTCCCCGTTCTTTCTGATGCTGCCATCCAGTGGTCCCCTATCCCACCACCAGCGCAGGAGAAGGAAACTCAGACCCCAAGGCTCCTCACCGCTGAAGTTGAGATCCAAACTCCTAGGCCTCCAGCATTAACACTGGATTCCACCAACTCACCGATGCTGTCCATGCAACGCGGCTCTCGTCGTACAGTTACCCTTTCCAATGCCTCCCGTTTCACCGTCACCCCGGGATCGCTGCCAGGAGCTCTGTACCGTGAGGATAGCGATGAAAATACCATCACATACCACCACTCTCTTTACCGGACAGATGATGAGGATGAAGACGACGGAAACGAAACGGAGACTGGTGTTGAGACTGAAACAGATGCCGATGATTACCAAGACGCAAGAGCCAGCATTGGATTGGCCACTCCTGGGTCATTCAATGATGCCGACGAATATGTTGACCCGAGAGACACACTTTCGTTGTCTCACGTCGCATCGTCAAGCCAAGATGACTTCCACTCCATCATGACCGTCACCGACAACGACTACTCTTCAGACTCGGACGACAGCTTCAGGGCCACTCGCATGTCCAGTCACCAAGGTGTTTCAGCTTCTCCCTCGGACGCGGTTCCCACACCCATAGAATCCCCAGTTGAGAGGCTGGTTGGGTCCGCTCCCAGACCTATATACGCCGAATCGTCTGTTGAGACGGATGCGCAGGTCGAGGTTTCCAAACCCGCGCACGCTTCGGTTTCCGTTGCTACCGAGGTCATCGAGAGCCCAAAACCAACGTACGCCTCGGTGGCCATTGAGACCGACATCTCTGAGCCAGAAGTCGTACTGGCATCTCCAGAACCCGAACCTCAGCCAATCCTCGAACCTGTGCATATCCCGCCCCCTCCTAAACCAGAGCTCAGGGAGATTTCGATCCAGACGGACGAATGGGTCCCTCCGATACCTATTTCTGTCCCCGTCCCTATACCTGAGATCGCCTCAGTCCCTGCCACCATCTCAACCCTTGCTCCTGCCTCCGTTCCTATCCCTGTTCCCATCCCCACCCCTCCTGTCGAAACCCCAACCACCCCCACAACAAGTTCACAGCCAGTGTCTCCCAAACCCGGCATCCTCTACCGTGTTGGCCCCAGCAACCAACAATTCCAGCTTGTTTCACCGCTGTCCTCACCTAATACCTCTATTCCTTCCCCCTCCTCCACCCCAGCACCCCAAGAGACATCAATCCGAGACCCCAATGCCACCATACTTGCCAGGACTCGATCCGCCCACCACGACCGACGCCAGTCTATTGAGTCTGCTCTTTCTGCGGCTGTGGATGACGCACCGCGTGCCCGGGTTTTGTCCGCCCCTGTCGATAAGTCGCGACCTCCGATGATGGTTCTTCCACCACCACCCAGGCAGCCCCCTCCGCCAACTGGCTTTATGGGACCCCCGACTTTCATCCCTGATCGACCACCTGGTCGTCCTCTTTCACCACCCCCACCGGAACTTATCCATCGTGCAACCAGCCCCGCCTTTGGCTCAGCGTTGACTATTCCCAACCGTAATGTCTTCAGCACAAGACAGCACGGTTCCAGTATGCCGCCCTCCCAGACTGGAATGCGACAACCTCCATCCACCAGCAGCTTTAGGTCTGCCATCAACACTGCCGCGTACTCGCAACAGTCTATCGCTGGGCCTTCTGTTAGGCGGAAGCACATGTCATCCACCTCACTCGGATCCTCTCACCGGTCATCCTTGTCTTCAGATAACCACGTCTTCATGGATTCCTCGAACCTCCAACACCAGCGCACAGGTTCTGTTGGACAACCGAGCGGCGGAGAGACCACTGATCCTAATGTTATCCACGCGATCACTCAGACCATGATCGGAGAGTTCTTGTACAAGTACCCACGCAAGGCAATCGGTAAGGGATACGGAGATAGGAGGCACAAGAGGTTCTTCTGGGTTCACCCGTACACGAAGACGCTCTACTGGAGTTCTGCAGACCCGGGGTCCTCCTCGGTTTCGGAGTCAAGTGCCAAGAGCGGTTAGTTTGCTGTTCTTTCCAAAGCTGAATTACCTCACCGTCCTTTCTAGCATACATCGAGAGTGTCAGATCCGTCCTAGATCCCAACCCAATGCCCCCAGGTCTTCACCAATACAGTGTCATTGTTTCGACTCCCACCAGGGAAATGAAGTTCACTGCCCCCACAAAAGAGAGACATGATATTTGGTTGAATGTATGGCCCTTGTTTCTGTGACCAGTCGCTCAATACTCACATGGGCCTTTAGGCATTGAGATACCTTTTGGCCCGTCCCGGTGCCATGACACCTGGTGCGGAAGGCGATACACCGCTCAGCCCCATGTCGATCGGCTCTGACCTTGCCGATGAACGAAACCAGCACGCTTTCATGGCCAGTCCTCACAGCCACCGAAGCGGCCGAAGCGCGGGCACTGTGCTCAGCAGTGGCGGGGATTCATTCAACAACACTCCGAAAGGGCAACATGGGCGTTCGCAGGTGTCGCTTCGAGGTTCGATTGGTAAACGGTCGGGGACCCCAGCTGCAGAGTACTTGAGATGGACGGAGCGGGAGGCACCGTACAGTCCTAGCAAGTCTTACGAACATGTGGGTGACGAGGATGAGGATGACCTGGATTTCGAACTTCATGAAGAGACTATGTCCGATGGTGGTTTCGAAGGTTTAGAGAACGTTCGGGCTTGTTGTGATGGGCGGCATACGGTCGGGAGTCAACACCAACACCATCACCATCATCAACATCACCCACCTGTACAGGAAGCGTTACAGCCCCCTCCACAGCCAGCCCAGCAACTCCAACCACAAGAAAAACATCTAAGACAGAATAGCGGACGTAGCGATCACCTGGACGCCAATCCTCGCGATATCTCTCGACCCGTCTCCCCCGCTTGGTCGTTCCGATCAAGATCTGGAAGTACACATTCTTCCAAGGCTAAGGGCCTATTCTCGAGATTCGGTTCTCGACGGGGAGCGAAGACACCAATAAACGGAGATAGTTGAATAAATGAATCATGTACACCCTCGTTACCCCTTTTTCTTTCTTCCTCCCCACCCCCTCGATTTTCTTGATCTAACTCGCTGCTTGCATCGCGAAACATTACAGTCCTTTATAATCAGGTCATCCTAACTCTCCTTGATCCTTATTTTCTTTTTTCTCGCCTTCTTGTAGCATGTTGATTTATGGAGTGCCAGTATTTTCAATACCACTTTACATTCATTGGTGTCCTCAAGTCAACGCTACTACTACCATGGCGAACGCATTGGTACTGGGTCTGTCACGTAAGCGCCACTCTTGAGCTGTGGGGAGGAAGAATCAGCACAAACTCCAAGGAGTTCGTAAGGGACATACAGCAATCGAAATGTTCTTGTGCACGATACATAAGTCTGCGGAACCGTCAACCTGGTGCGCCAGTGCCTAGAGGAAGGACGTACAATCGAGATACGAAAGTGCCCCATTGTTCTGATCTTCCACCAACATATCACTGAACTCGATCTCCGCGCCATCCATGTTTTGTCGGACGACGAACAACTTCGGGATTCTCCCCCTTTGGACTTTTCTGTGAGTGACGATGTTCCTGACCTGGATGGATAACGTGCTATCCAATTCAGGGAGAACAGACTGCAGAACGAAGGTTTAGCTCAAAATGCGAGCCGCACGACATCCTCACCATTTTGGGGTCCACGTTGTGGATGTCTTCGACACCGAACAAGTCCAGCAGCACCTGCGGAGACACACTGTTTCCAACCCAAATCATCATGGCCTCTCCGCTGTCTAAAAGACAAAGGTCAGTCCACGATAAGACAGGTCGTACGGGATGGCACTCGCCGAGAAGGTAAACCCCGTTGGAGCTCATGAATATATGGCTGTTTCGTAATAACGAAGGGATTCTTATACGACCAGTGACCGGGTCCGGGAGGGCTATCGTCTCGTTCAAGTCGTGGAGGCTCATAAGCGGTGGATACAGGTACTGGATTAGGCTTCGAGTACTCGACGCCAGCAATTTATGAGCGTAGTAATTCCGAACGTCCGCAGAAACAAATGTATCTAGTCCCGAGGGAGAAGCGTTGGACATCAAAATGTTCAAAATATCACGCTGGACTTACCTTTGAGAATTTTGCTCTTGTTCATCGCGAGGGAATATATTGGGAGCCCCTTGAACGCTTCGGGAATGACCAGCTGAGGTTGGAGAACTTGTGGCGTCAGGAAATAATTGGATGATAACAAACACTACTGCCTGACCTGGGATACCGCTGACGATTGTGCGCAATTCCTGCGATAACCCAAAAGGGTAGCTGCACACGTCTCCGTCAAATCTTCCCGTAAACTGTGCATCGGCTTGGTCGAAATTTTCGATATCGCTATTGTGGCACGCAATTAACGTGTCTGCCTCTAAGTGGTCCCCTCCCGAAGTCACAAGCCCTACCTTTACGAAACCAATACGCAACCGCAGCGTCCGCGTCTGCATACCGGAACACGTTCATGGCGAGAGACACAACCGGTAATGCCATATTACACGTCCGCACCATTCTCTGACCGGTCGTAGTCGTATACAGGACGGCAGATTGGATACACACATATTGTCGCTCATCAAGAGTTGAGGTGTGTCCGAAGAGGACGGTAAGCGACTTGTCAGCATCCAGAACTCCAAACTCTAAGTCCGTTTGTGACCGTTTATAGAAATTCCCGTACTGCTCAGCGACCTTGAGCCCTGAACACCAAATCAACGGATGATAAATGTAGAATGGGGTAGAAAACCATGACGAACCAGTCGAACAGCGCACTCGCATCATACAGTTGTAAACTGTCTGCCGTTTTATGAAGCGGTCCAGTTGACCAAACAGCGCATGTGAATCTCGTTCTGGGTTAAAGCGCGGGTGGTAAAAGAGTTCGCCTCCGGTTACGGAAACCGGAAAACCTGCAACGAGTTCGGTGAAAAAGAGATGATGATGCGACGGACGGACTTACTGATGGACGCAACATCTAAGAAACTTGAAGGAGCCAAGAACATACTAATCCCAATACCCTCGTCCGCGCACTCATCGGCGATGTTTTTCCAGAAAACATTACGGGGGGAGTATAAAAGTCGTTCCTTCTCTGTCTTGTGGAGGTTACTCTCCATCTGGACAGGTTCTAACTGTCCCATTCCGAGGGTCGGTATCATTGCCTGAAACACGATCACTTGTCCACCCCGACCTGCCTGACTAGCATGATGAGTGACAGACGTCAAACATGAGGAAAGTGGCACGTACGAGAGCAGCTAGCGCCGCACACAGAGCAGAACCAAGGACGGACTCCCTTACGGTGGTGTCGTGGGCTCTGTCCGGTATGGCGATCAAGGTGTCCTGGATGATGGTCCTGTAAAGTCTTATAAGTGCATCTTCATACCAGTACTCGTCCAGCTACCTAGCCTCAACAGGGTTAACGAAAACATCAGGACCTAACGGCATGAACACATCTTCAATATCTGGCACAACGAGAACATCCGCAATCCCTGATCCACTCTGGGACGCTGGGGTTATTGACGTTACAGGGATCGTGAATGCGGGATCACCCACCAGTTTGAATACGTTTATAACGCAGTCATATGAGATAATCGCAATCTCGCTGCCCGCAGGTAGTTTGCAAACGGCGCCTTCCTCCGTCTGTTGGTATAATATCGTGCGGAGCGCATCGCAAGAGCTCCTCAGAAATCCAGACTTGACAGCGTCCGCAGAAACATCGAAAGCAAAAACGTAGTTCATTGGTTGGGGCGGCCTGTGCTGTCTCTTCCTCAACGGGCCAACGGGTGCATAGGAAGGGTCGAGTTTTGGAGGTGGCTCGATAGCCCAATACTCATCAGACACGATGAAATCGACTGTTCCTTTGTTCAGCTCCGGTCTTTGTAGATGATCTAAACGCATAAAGTTGGAGTCCAGATTGCAAAAGTGATCGGGACGGACTTGGGTAGGGGTTAGAAAGCAAGCTAGTGGGATCCCGGCATAAAGCAGAAGCCCACTCACCAACAGTCTCACTGCCACAAAGGTTACACTTCCACCTGTTCCCTCCAGAACTCCAAGTACACCACGAGTTGATGTATGCTCTGCATGTCTGACATCTCTCAGGTCCAGCTGAACCCGTCTCGACAACCGGTATTGGGTCATCCAATGGATCCAACTCGGCGAAGGGTTGGATAACAGCGACAATAGGAACATTGATCTCGGACGCAAGGTCGGAAGAGTTTGGAACGTTCCAAGTGGACATACGAATAAACTTTGGAGAGGAGTTTCCTTGGTCGACCGCAACGAAATCACTCGTGCACATCGGCGGGTGCTTGCCTGGTAGTGTTGGATACATCTGGCCACCTTCCCATGTTTGGCGGTCCGTGTCGATTGTTTCAACGATGGAAGGTACATGGTGGGGATCGATCGCGGACCTTAGACCTGTACGAGTGTTGTCAGGAACGTCGTCGGGTGAGTGATAGCCACTAGAAGACCTTTGTGGGATAACCCAGCGCTGTGCGGGGGCTGGGGTATGTGAGAGCGGCGGGACATCACGTATCGCGACACCAGGGATCACGAGAGAGGATCGAAGAACGTGTCGTCTGACCCTGCCAGTGTTTTGTGGCCAGGAGGTCGATCACGGAATTTCAACAGTACAGATCACTAGAACGATGCAACTACATGGGCTACATATTTTACAAGGTCTTTCAGATCACCATTTCATCGACTTTCGAACGATGAACACAGAAACCCTACCGAAATCACAAGACAAGTCAGGAGGAGAGGGTGAGATCACGAGATAACACTGACTGGCACAACCCAGGCTTTACAGCTACAGCGTACGCCTGCCCAGTCATAGTTCCCCAGCTTCACGCCGCACTTTTTATTCGGGCAGATAATCTTGCCAGCCATCTCTCCGTCCACCAAGAATGGCTCCATCCATTTCATCTGGCGTCGTCAGACGAGGGAACAATAGTACATGTGATCGTAAAGACATACCGTTTCAATGAAGTATCCCGAGCATCGTGGGTCTACCAAAATCGGTGGTGCAAGCGCAAGCGTCGGAAATGGCGTGGTACCCGCAGGAAGACCAGTGGTTCGTAAGGCCGCCAGATTTGGGTGGGTATGTAACTGGGCGGAGAGACTGCTGGGATGTGCAAGTCCACTAACATTGGGAGGATCTGGTTTCTTCCTCCCGGTTTCGTGGTCCGCTTCCACCTCTGGCGCAGACATCGAAAGCGATTTGGACGTTCCAAGGTTTGCAACTCCATCGGGTCCTAGGGGTCTGGCCTTAGTATCACTGAAAGATCCTCCGGAAGATCCTCTGCGGGACGTCAACAATTTACCAAGGTCACTTCCCAACTGGTCCGGCATCGAGGGTTGACGAGATTCCACAGGGGTGAGCGCGCCAATTAATGCGGGGGTGGGTAGGCTAAGTTGGCCGTGGTCAAGCATATGCTCTCTAGTTGCAAGCTCCTGCCTCCACGACAGGGAAGAATAATCGTATCAAGTCTTCGTGTCACTGGAGTCTACTACCCACCTGCAAACTTTACAGCGAATCCTGCGACGTGGAATGGGATCCGGAGTCGACGGCACTGGATCGGATGGACCCCTTGGGAACTTGGCGAACATCTTGGTTTCCAATCCAGAGCCACCACCATCTGCAAGGGAGGAACGTGACAGGTTTTGTCAAAGGAGCCAAGTTCTTTGGCAGTGGATTACTCACTCAAAATCTCATTCACAGTTCGTTCGAGATAGAACATACGCGTAGCCATATCGTTTCTCGAGACTTGATAGGAAGCGCGGTGGAACACATCGAGCTGCTCCAGGAAGCCAGGGTTCGGACTATCAGACGGGAGTTATCGGGCTGTAGGGTGCTCTGAGTTTTGTGGAGTGAGCGTACTCGATGTCTGGACGGGACTCTCTGATGAGCTGTAGAGCAGCTGCCGTGTCCAGTTGACGAGAATACATGAGATATGCAGCGACGATGACCGCACTGCGACCTGGGTTAGGACTGAGCAACGGGAGAAGAGAGATAAGAGGTAGGAGGTATCGCACTCATCCCCGCTTGACAATGTACGAGAACGCCATGGGCCTTTTCAAGTTCTGCCTCAATAAAGGATATGCATGCGATGAGATGCTTGAGAATATCTTCTTGCTCGGTATCATCAATTTCGATCTGGTGGTGAGTGAATGTCTGTCGGGGATGATGAGGGTTTCGAGTCTGAGCGACTTTGCGGGACACACAGACGGGTTGGATGACCACATTTCCTCTCATGGCAGAGAGGATGGCATGAATGTTGTTTTTCTTGAGGGTGTCTACATCTGCGATGCTGGCGATGTCGCCGAGCCAGAGATTTTTGATCACCTGGTCCATGGTGGTGTCTGGTAAGTGGTAACGCGTGTTTACGATGGACAATCTATCATTATGGGGAGACTAGGCGAAAGCGAAGATTTCTCCGTCGATTGCCGCTGTGCTGTCCAAAGAGCCGTTTCTTCTTTGGCTGAAGTGTCCCCGGTCAACGGCGAAATGCAGGCGAAGTGCGTTTGTGCCCAAATTGGCATTTTCCGAACCGTGTCTAAAATTCTCCCCCGCCCGTCATCCGTCAACCTCAACATCCTCCCCGTCGCTCACTCACATACCACCACGGTCCAGATACCCCACCCCTCGAGTCCCATGTATGAAGCCGGACCAATTCGACGCAAGAGCGTCGACATAGGTGGTCTGGCTCTTGCCCTCGCCGGTGGCCATGGCTGCGGCTCTGGCTGGGGAGGCTGGGATGAAGATGATATCAGCGAAGCCATGTGTGTATTCCCCGTTCTACATTTCCCCGTGGCAGCCCATGACACTAGAGACGCGTGCCTTAGATATGCAGAGTTTCTGAGCGACATGTACACCCAAACCCAGAGCACTGTCAATCACCATTTGGCTACCTGGTGAGACCCCACCCAACCTCCACCAACGCAGTCTCACCATATCCTTCTCCAGGACTTCCCCAGTAATGCTCAACGAAATGCGAACCCAGGCGATCGAAACTCTTGACAGCTGGAACTTCGAGCCCTCTAAATTACCCGAGGAAGAGGTTCTCGTCTGCACGATTATCCTGTTTGAAGCTTTACTCTCCAAGGAAGGCATGGAGGATGAAACCAACGTCTCTCTTGGTATGACCCTATCCAATTCCTACCTTCCCATCAATTAAGATTTTCCTCCCGATCCACAGCTCAGCTCACGACCTTCCTGTCCCACCTTCGAGAAATCTACCGACGTCAGAACTCGTATCACAACTTTCGTCACGCCCTAGATGTTCTCCAGGCTATCCACGTTTTCCTATACTCTGCTGGAGTCGTACCTCCTGTATCCATATTGATGCTTCGTGGGGATGCAAAGACCTGGCGGCCCGGGAAATCGGCCCAATCTAACCCCTACCTTGCTTGTCTCGGGAATCGGGAATTATTCGCGCTATATATCGCCGCCATCGGCCATGACGTTGGGCACCCAGGGTTCACCAACAATTTTATGGTTGGTAGCTCTACGCATCTTCGTCTCCACCACTCTTATCCTCCTCAATGTAGAAAAACGCCAAAACCCCTCTGTCTGTTGTCTATGACAACAAATCTGCACTTGAGCAAATGCACTACACTTTATTACTCTCAATTATGCATCACCACGGACTTGGCGTGTTGCTCGATCCTACAAAGCGCGGGACATCCTTCAGGAGGCTGCTCTACAAGACCCTACTTGCGACCGACATGAGTGTCCACTTTGACTTCATGTCCAGCTTCCAATCGCTACTCAATGAGCCACCACCTGACCCATTGAAGCGACAGGTGCTCGTCTGCCAAGCACTTATCAAGTGCGCCGACATCAGCAATCCAGTCGGTGACCTAAACCCTGATCCCTTATTCAATACTGACGCCTTCTCAGGGTCGTCCCCATTGCGTTTCAAAGCAGTGGGCAAATGCCTTGATGGATGAATGGACTAGGCAAGCGCAACTTGAACGACATCTCCATTTACCAGCATCCGTCACGCCCTCCAACAACGATCCAATAGTCGAAGCAAACTCCCAGGTGTTCTTCATCAGCACCTTCACTTACCCCTTGTTCGCTTTGGTAGCATCCGCTGTCCCCCGTGAGTCAATATATCTGCGGTGACGTTTGGTTCGAAGGTGTTGACTCTATTTTATGTATAGAATTGACTCGTTTTGCGACGCATTGCCAAGATAACCTCGACATATGGAAACGTCGAATCGCGCAACTCACGAACCGCAACACAGCTAGGAAACAGCAGAATAAACTAACGCTAACCCCATCGACGACAACAAACGAATTTTTGACCGTCTTCCCGCTTACATTGCCTCGAGAGTTTCTCAACGAGGAACAGCACTCGGAAAGCGGGTTTGATTCTCGTCCAAGCTCGTCGCTCAGCGGCGCAGCGCCATTCGACCAAATATCATCCCCAGGTGTCTCTCCTCCGTCGCCAAGCAATCCAGCCCCAGCCAATCTTGCCCCTGTACGTCCAGACACCGCAATGTCAAATAGTAATCTATCGACTCGGAGCACCATGACGAACACCAGTGATTCGTCTACGGCCATCCGTGCCGCCTACAAGGCCAGTGTACGGAAGAAGAAAAGCTTTCACAGGTCATCGTGGACACAAGGACCGGTTACGACCCGGGAAAACTTCCCGATCGGTGCGCACCAGCTAAAGTATTCAACTACTATCGACCCTTCCGTAACTCCACCTATCCCCCCCATATCGAAATTGCCGAATGGAACGAACGGGGTTAACGATCTCAATCATCTGAACCCTGTCCTACAAATTATCCCACCGACATCTGGGTCATAGCATGTCCTTTGCCGTTCACCCAACACCTGCGCAACCTATTTTCTACTCTTCCTCTCGACGTCACGACAAGAACAACTATTTATCCACTCCCCTTGCCGTCGTTGCCAAAATCTCCATCAGCACCCAATCGTGTCTTGCTTTGCAACAATCGCTTTTTTGTTTGTCTGTACGCCTTTCAGCACCGATCGAGCATACGGCCCCGCTCCGTTGTCCATCCCAACCTCACCTTTTCCTCTTCACTTCCCCCGCCGGTCGACCGTCGCCTCCCTGTGTCGTAAAACCCCGAAATCTGCTCCCTGACGAGTGTTCGATCACTATGGATCCGACAAGCCGCTCGATGTTCCTTTCGTCGTGGATTATTTTGTCTGTTTCCTATTTCATCAGTATTTTCCCTTGTCACCGCCTTACTATTTCTTCCGCAGGCATTGTGTCACTCTGGTTTTCTTCTTCCGACTCTTTCTGTTTCCATCCTCTCTTATCTCTCCCACAGAAAACTGTATTGTAGATATTATGTTCCGATTTCCGAACCCCCAGTAGAAGTAGCGAAACAACCCAACCTCACTCACCGCACTTACACCCCCCCATAGTCTACCACAGCACATATATATCAACTCATGTACGTACCGTATGTAGCGAGTCAACCAATCGAGTATCATGCACAAAGCTTTGAGCACCGATTTTTTTTCACAAGGCGCGACGCGATTTCGCAAACACAACGGGAAAAACCCATCGCATCGACAAGTCGGCGAATGATACGTTGCGGGGTGAATTCTGTCGTAATATCCAACTGCCAGAGTGTCATCGAATGTGCCTTGCCTATCAAGCGAAAACCTCCATAAGGAGCTGCCGGCGTCGTGACGCGCACGCTGGGATTAACACTTGCAGTCGCCATCCGATTACGAGTGTGGTGGGTGAGCAAAGCATGAACCAGCTTAAACGCTGGTGACAGAGAAGGAGGTAGATAAAACGTACAAAGTAAGGAGGGAAAGGTTATGTCAACACATACACTGTAAATACATCGACTGGGGGATAGTCTGAAACAAGAGTAATACATTCAACTGTACACAGATCTATACATCGGGGGGGGGGGGGGACAGGGTAGAAACATTATGACGACCATAGATGAAGCAGACAGATGTGAAAGAGGTAAAATCGAAAAAGGTGGTCGATTACTTCGACTTGCGCAAGGCAGCGCGCTCCTGTGGTGACTTCTTCGCGAGATCCAACGGCCTCATGGATGGCCTATCGGATTTTGTTGGCGTTGCGATCGGTTGAAGCGGGTTGGACGATGCCCCCATCGTGAGGTTGGGGGGTGGCTTGCTAGACTTCTTGTTAAACTTGAGAGACTTGAGGTCTGAGGCACTGGTTTTGGGCAACTGCACTGCAGTGTGCTTTGACGATGAAGCTGAAGGGCACGTGGTGGACGGAGTAGATGTGTGGGTAGCGTCCGACTTTGTCGGGGGGTTGTTTTCGTTCATGGACTTCTGTGTCTGGTTCAACGAGGCGGACCTAGGGGTGACATTGAGACGCCGTTTCTTGTGAGGGTGGGAACCGTTCGTCTGGCTGGATATCGAGGAAGAGGACGATGCTGAGGTTGATAGAGAGGGCAGAGGTTCATCAGAGACATCCTGGCATTTATCTATACTAAACGTAAGAAGAAACGAAGGGAGGGATTTTCATGTTGACATACGAGCACCGCTCAAGGTCCTTTTAATACCTTGAATAGGGGTGGGCGGTGGTAACATAGACGGCCCGGCGGTCTGTTGGTCGTCCCGAACGATAGGGGACTCTAATGGTCCACTCTGCATAGCTGGGACAACAGTTACCGGATGAGCGGGGCGACATAGGGGACGGGGATAGTGTAATGGCTTACTGGATGACGCGGGATTGGTCTGGACCCGCTTGACTGCGTCGCTAAAGGATATTCTTCGTCGCTCACAATTTGTGGGTGCTGATTCAGATGAAGGTCTAGCCTTTACGATAGGTGTTTGAGAAGAAAGGGGTGTATTTTCGGGGAGTATCCTCTCCGAGAATGTCTGGTGCGACTTCCTCCTAATCTTGCACGTGTCGTGCAGAATATCTGACAAGAAGTAAGTTTCGTGACATCGTCCTAGTAGACGGGTAGACTAACCGTCCGGGATACGCGAGTCACGTTTCTCGAGCGGCGGAGAAGGCAAAGGAGGATGAAACTCAATCGGTGCGGCGGGACGCGGTGTGTGTGTGAGCTTGCCGGGAGTCGGGCATGCGGGAGCGGGCGGCCTGCAGATGTGTTTCTCCTTCTCGAGTCGGGCTGGAAACAGACGTTAGACTTTGATCAAGAATTGCATCGATGACGGCGTACCAGCGGTGAGCTCCTGTGAAATCCTCTCATTATCACTTGTAGCTTGTTTAAGTTCCTCTTGGAGAAGGGCGACCTTTTCCCGCAAAGATTCATTCTGGCGCCCGGTGTCCGCACGGGCCGCTTCGACGGATTTGAAGCCTTCTTGAAGCAGCGCGAACGCACGCTGTGTCGTCAGTAGGGAATCCACAACCTTTCCCAATGCCCCGGTAATGGAATTACGAGGTGAAGCGTCGACAGGCGAAGGTAGATCAGAGCCGTTCTGGGCGTTTATCTCGGTGACAATGGTCTCTATCTGAGAAAGGAGCGAAGAGATTACAGCATCCGGGCATATAGCTATGTCTGAGACGTTAATGCCCTCCCGGGAACCTTTCTCTTGTTTAATCTCGTGGGGGGCTTGCTTTCGGTGGAGGAGAACGAAGTTGGCGTCGGCGACGACCTGGCAGAGCCTGGTTACGAAGTTCGTCGCGCTGTCGAGTTTGTCTCGGAGTTCGCCATTGGCGGCTCGTTCTCGAGCCAGAAGGCCGGCAATGTCGGTATGAATAGCTTTTAGCGCCGAGGTCTGTCTCGTGTAGTTTCGTTCCTTTTCTGCGAAGGAGGCGACGAGACGACTGCGCTCGAGGGTCTCGTTTGCGACGAATTGGTCGAAGTGTTTCTGGATGTAATCGTTGATAGACTCGAGTGAAGATAGGATGGCCTTGTTTGGGGCGGAGAGTGAGGTATCCTTGTCCGCACACGACGGAAATAAGGAGGGCGCGTCAGAGGCGCGGTGAGATCGGTAAGTGGCCATGAAAACGCGGTTTGAGGCCAACAGACGAAGGGTTGATAGGAAATGAGTTTATGGGATAGGAGGGGAGGAGGGGGAGGAGGATGAGAGAGGAAGCGAAGAGTTGTCTTTAGTTCCGCCAGCTTACCCCTTGGATCTTATGTACCTTCCTCAGAGTCAGGGGAAGACTGGACGGCTGGAGGAGTGGCTCAAAAACCTTAAAATTCGGGCAACGTGTCATTGCAGATCCGTCAACTGAAAGCGGCCCAAAGACGGAAAGGTTTCATGTCTTACATCTATGGTCAAACAGCCAAGTACGAATAAGAAAGTATCCCGCGATGCCCACCACAACGACTAAAACGGTTAGCGTCCTTGTCCCAACAAGCGAGCTCTCCTGCTCTACCTGTATGGTGTACCCCCACGATGCATCAACATCTGGGGATGAGGAAAACGGACAAAGACTTACGACAGAACTGAAAGGTGAAAGAATCGGAATCGTAAAGTGGCCGAGACTTCGCTTCGGCTGTTGCTTGTCTCGGACGGCGTGAGACAGCAGATAAATCACAAAGCCCGATTGCAGGATGATACATCCGATAAGAAAGAGCTATAGTGGAGAGTTCAGAATGACAAATAGCCACCACAGCAAGGGCCCCAGCTCACAATAATCCTTTCCAACCTCGAGTGGCGGGCCTCACTCTCGCGTTTCAGAGTTCCCAGCTCTCTCTTGCGGTTAAAAATAACGAACGGGTTGGGAGGGTATCAATGAAAACTATCCATGGCAGAGACGCACGAATCTCTTGGTCTCTTCAGAGTCCCTCAGGTGTTGAACTTCCAGTTGGTGGGTGTCACCGGCGGACAGAGCGGTCTCAGCCTTCAACGCCCTCGCTGCCCAGTACTGTTCGGCACCTGTGTTGGGTCGAACGTCGTGCTTCGTACGGTCTTGGTACCACTGTGAACCATCAAGGTCAGCACCGGTGGCGATGGCGAGTGTTCTCGACATTGCCAGCGGCCGGTCTTTCCTCAACTTGTTCATAACGTGTGCGTTCCGTCGGCAAACCCCGAGCGCCAAGCGCTTTCCCCTCACCACATTTCCTACGCTTATTTCCAAGCTCCCCACCAACTCCCCCGCTCATCCGCTGGCATCGGTCTGCTTATATATCGTGTGCCCCTCTGGTATTCAAGGGGTCCCAACTCCTCCCTGTGGTTCCTAGCCGCCTCTTACCGCCTCACACTCACCCAAAGCCATGGACGACTCGGATTTCGGTTTTGGTATCGTCTACATCATTGAGAATGCACAACAATTTTGGTCGGGTCAGTACCTATTCTTTCTCTTTACCTCTTCTCACCAAGTTTGGGCCAATAGAGCTTGAAGACATTCTACACCTTCCTACCGAACCGTCCTTGCACCGTCTTGATTCAACCCTAAAGCGCTTTATTTCCTTCTGTGCGTCATACTATGGTATGTCACTCCATTTTCCCGCGAATGCTCTATACCGAACACCCGGCAGAGCAATACCTTCAAACTTCGATGCAAATGGAGCATGCTTGTCAGCTCTTGCTCCAGTCAGAGTTATTCACCTTCCACTCGGAAAGGATGTGCGATAATATTGTAGGCCAGGTCCAGAAGGTATGCAAAAATCCCTCGTCACAGAAATTTGGCTGAGGCCATTATTAGACGATAGATCCCCACCTCCGTCTCATCTTCTATAACGTTCTGCTCTTTTTTGGACGCAATAAAACCAACTTTCTCCGTAATCACAAACGATGCCAGCCTCTGATACCTCTCTTGATTGATAACATATCGGTTGACTCCGATCCTACAGTCCAGGACGCTTACCCTGGCGCAAACCCTTCCGGCCTCAACTGTTCCCGAAGCATGGTCATACCAATGGAGGTAAAAAGCCGTACTTTATCCGTCCGTCTGCTGTATGAAGTCTGCAGAGTGCAAAAGTTAACATACGACTACCTCAGTAAGCATTCCAAGTTTATCCGCCCGCCAGCGCTCATAAAATTTGGACAGGAATATTCAAGGATCCGTTTCTGGATTTACTTTTTGACTTGGTTGAGCAGACGAGGGATATGGAGGATGAAACCTTCAACTACTCAGTCATCAAATTGATTGTCAGTCTACAAGTTCTCCTATCTTGACCTCTCTGACGGTCTTGGCAGGTTGCCCTGAACGAACAATTTATGGTAGCACTGCTGCCTACCAACTCACCTACCAAGGGCAAGGACGGAAAGGATGGCGGACCTCAATACGAAAATCGGGTCGTCTCCGTTTTATTGCGCCGGCTGGGGTCGAGTAGGACCTTTGGTGAAAACTTGATTTTCATGCTTAACCGAGCCGGTAATCCTCACGTTGATGTTTATGCTGAGTGAGGTACTGACATGGATTTTAGGGCGTTCGCCCGAAGACCTTTGTATGCAACTGCTCGTGTTGAAGCTTCTTTATATCCTGTTCACAACACAGGGGACTTCTGAATATTTCTACACCAACGACCTTTGCGTGCTGGTCGATGTTTTTCTGCGCGAGGTCGTTGATCTGGACGAAGATAGTGAATCTGTGTGTTTTTATCTCAGATGTGAAACACAGACAAACTGACCGGGATCTCACTAGCTTCGCCATACTTATCTCCGTGTCCTTCACCCCCTCCTCACGAGGACCCAGCTCCGTTCAACGCCGTACAAGCGCTCACAGATAATGCTCGCGCTGGAGTCCCTCATCGGTAACGCTAAAATCCGCGATATCAATCCCACGACAAAACGGCTCGTCGAGCGGTGCCTGGGGGGTGACTGGTGTGTCCAACTCAAGAAGACGACATCAATGCCTAGCACACCTGTGGTGGATTTGATGCGGGAGGATAGTCCTGGACCAGCTGCGACGTCTGACAATCACCTGTTGGGCCCTGGCCAACCCAAACAGAAGTCGTTAAAATCGGCGAGGAGCGTTGAGAATCTCCGGCTACCACCGGTGGATGACCGAAGGGGAAACACCAGTCGCAAAGCCAGCACGGACAGCTCCCAGAGCTTGCCTAATGTCGCCGTCACCTCAGATAACTCATCTAGATATGACCGCTCCCGATCGGACTCGAACAACACGCATCCTGCACAAGACCGTCCACCGGTTCCGCGTCCCACACGGAACGACTCGATGGGGATATTTGAGACGACTCCTCTACACACCCTCCGGCCCGGGTCCGAACCTGATACTCTCGACGCCCCTCCACGAGCGATACCTTCACCCTCGGGAAGAAGATCTGCGCCTCCGGTTCCGCCACCGATGAAAAGGCGAAAACCTCCGGCTGTCCCGGCACAACGTTCTCCCAGGTTAAATGGAATGAACGGGGGTGGAAAGGGCATGACCACCATCGGGCCTTCCATCACCTCGAGTCCCCTGTCGCGGGATCTCTAAGTTTATGGACCCCATTCGATCCATACGTACATTGTCTCTCTTCTTTCACGACCTCTTTCACGGATTCTCTCACCGCACTGTATTTCTACTGCACATCAGTCCCCTGATCTTCACAACCCAACCCTTCGTTCTCTCCACTTGTTTTGATCTCGCCATCACTTTCTTTCATTTCGTTGAAATGACTCAGGGCACACCTTTGATTCATCCCCGCAGTCGGTCGTGTGGCTGATTAAGATAATGGAATAGATGCGTCCCACGTGAAAGTCGGTTTCACACCTAAACCCTTTTTTAACCAACGAGAAGCTATGATATGGAAGAAGCGTAAGGGAAGTATTGATTGAAAGAGAGGCCCACGTCTGCGATATCGTATCCAGAAGTGTGACTACGCAAGAAAAACGTGAGAAGGTCACAACAAGTCGGTAACTCTACGTGCCCCAGATAATTCATCTCATTGATTTACTAGATTCAGAGGGTGCATTGAGCAGATGTAATCGAGGGGAAGAGAGACTGATTAAATCAAGCGGAGGATCAGGATGAAGAAAAAAAGGAAAGGATTGGGAACGACGAGTTGGCGAAGCCACCGGTTGTCGAGTAAACTCAGTTGGCCTTCGACTTATCGTTGACCGACAGCTTAGAGATCCCGGCAGAGAGTACCTCTTGCGCCGGTTTTGGGAGGGTCGGGGAGCTCCCAGCCCTTTCATCGGAATTCTGGTGGTAGAAGACTTGTTCGTTCTCATCCACAGCTTCCTGTGAGACAGAACGGATCACCGGGTGAGAAGATTTAAAGGGATCACACGACCAAGGATCTAACCTTCTCCGACTCTTCCTTGTATTGTTGGAGGTTGCGGTTGAAGTCCTCGGCACCAGGAGAAAGGGAAGCGAGCGTAGTCATCCTCTTCATGGCCATCATGGTGAAGACCGCCTTGCGGACTAGATGTGAAAAAGAATGAGAAACGATCGTCGAGGAGCTAAAACACAGACTCACAGGTCTTCTTAGCGTCAAAGTTCTTCTTAACTTGAGGCAGCAAGTCGGTAGCGCCGCCCGTGCTATCTGACACGTAGTACGGGACTTTACTCGACAACCACTTATCCTCCAACATATCTTGGGCGGTGGGCCGTTTGGCGGGGTTAACGGTGAGACAGGACTCGATGAACTCTTTGGCCGTCCCGGAGACATTCTCCCAATACTCAGCGGGCTCAAATTTGTAGTCGCCAGCGATGATCGCCTCCGTCTCCTTGGCTTGCGAGTCCCGATCGAACGGCGTATATCCGCAGAGGAGGAAATATGTAATAACACCCATGGCCCAGACATCGACGGGTTTATGATGGCCAGCTGTATGGTACGCGGTCAGTCAATTATCCGACATCTGCGTGAAACGCGAGGGGATACACTGAACACTCACTCTTTAAAAAGATCTCGGGCGCCATGTACTAAAATTAGTTCGAGTCATGGATCGTTGAGTAAACTATTGCTGGATTACGAGACCAGGACTCACCCCAGGGGTACCACAGATTTCGGTGAGGAGGGCGATCTTGTCAGAATCGATAACTCTGCTGAGGCCGAAATCACAGATCATAACATCTGCATCCTCGCTGGGGTCTTTGAACAGCAGATTCTCAGGCTTGAGATCACGGTGAACGATTCCACACTTATGAAGGTATGCAACAGCGCCGAAGATGATCCTGATGAGTCCTGCAGCATCCCTGTAACCGAGAGGGGATAGGATCAGACACGGGTTGCGAAATGTGTGAGATACGCACTTTTCAGTGTAGTTACCCTTGGCGCAGATACGATCGAAGAGCTCGCCACCAGTACAAAGATCGAAACAAAGGTAAAGATTATGGGCGGTCTGACGGCAAACAAACGGCTAAGGATTGCGCGGGGATATGATGAGAGCGTCGAAAGTACCTCGAAGTAATCGTGCAACGTGACAATGTTGGGGTGAGACTTGGATACCTTCTTGAGGACGGAAATCTCGTTCCTGACCTGGAGACGATCAGATTGGCGGTTTGGATAGGAGCGGATAGGTTGAAGAAAGAAATCTACCATGTGCTCTCTGCCCTCCATGAGCTTCTTGTTGATCACTTTGCAGGCATAGTAGGTACCGGTCTTGATGTGAACCGCCTCCTTTACGATTGCGTACGTGCCACTACCCAGGGTCTTTCCGGTCCTGTACTGCGAACGCGGGAGTGATGGGCATATTAGAGTTAGGATTATGAAAGGTGAAAAGATTGGGGGGATACCTGGCAGGGAACGGTCTGCGTTGATGACATGGTGTCTTCTGCCTGTGGTAGCGATTGGATTTGAGATTGAGCAAGAGGAGCGCGGGCACCCCGGAGACATCACACCTGGTCGTCTGTCACTTCGGCCGGCCGGCTTTCCACTTCAGGCTCGCCCCCCGCCGGATGGTTAGCGCTAGCAGTGGCCGCATCTTCGCCCTTGGTTGGTGGCGGCGAGGACCCGCTGGAGCCGGACGCGACACGTTGGCCGTCCTTCATTCCGGGCTGGAAGAGCCTAGAGACCCTGTTGAGGGACGATGTGGTAGGTTTGGTGGCGGACTGGCTCTTGTGGACCTTACTGGGATGTTGACCCATGGTGGCGAGAACGATGGGGGTGGGCGGTGGATGGTGGTAGGTGGTAGTAGAGTATGTGTCTCAGTTGCCGCCTGTCTTGAGCTGTCCGGAGGGGGTGAGGCGGTACAATGGAGGTAACTATCAATTGTTGCGGTCTCTTCACTCCAATCCCTGTCGTGCGTGTGGTTGCCTTCACCTCGGCAACCACTTGCCTTGGTCAATAAGATTCTGCATTCCGGGTGTACATCCCTTCTGATTATTCGACATGGAGCGGGAGCGGCGTCTCCCCGATTCGAGACACCGGCCACGGTATGTCTGTCTCTCATATAAAGATTGCGAATTTGCGGCATTTTCTCTCTTCCTCCTCCCCGCTGTCTCCCCCGTCCACCAAGATAGTCGGTTTCACGTTTGAAGAGGAAAGTGTAAGCGAGACCGAAAGAGCGAAATCTCAATTCGCTTCTTCAGGTCAGAGTCTCCGATTGCCCTCGGTACTTTACCTCTGGGTCCCTCATCCGGTCGCTGCAGCGTCCGTCTTCTGCTTCTTTACTTTCTCCTTATAATCCTTTCTATCTCTTCTAAAGTACGCTCAAAGCCTTGGGTGTCTCCCTTTCGCTCATTCTACTCCCCCGCATCCCCCGCACTCCCCCTCCCGCTTCCCCTCGGCGCATATACGCGTCTTTCGAGCTCTGCGTGCAACAGCGACCTCTCAGAAACCGTCCAGGTCTTTCCCTCGCGAATCTCGAATCCACTCTACCGCATAGACCATGCACCTCCGGCTGGTTTCTCCGCACCCAACCCCTGCCGTATACCTCTCGCTGACCTTTCCCTACAACGCTCCGCACCTCCCTTTCCCCCCAACTTGGACATTTTCCGCCCAAAGACTGGCTAACGATGATTTGGAAATTCCAAACGCCATCCACTTCCTCGACAAGTCAACGTGGATCATCTCCATCCTTGACCAAGTCATCTTCGACCTCTCCTCGTTGACAATCACCTGTTATTTCATAGACGGCACTAAAGAGGAATGGCCCCTGGTCGCAATGGACTGTGTACGCGCCTTGGAGAACGTCGTGGCCGATGTGAACTCGGCCTTGTCGACGGAGGCCAAGAGAAAGGACTCTCTTCCGGTAGCACCACGATCAACAACCCCTTCTCCTCCCACCCAGTCCCCGACTCGTCCGAAGCACAAGAAATCACGTTCCTTCTTCGCCCCATTTGTGACTATGGTCTCGTACGTCTCAACTTAATTTTCCACATTAATTTCACCTCTCACATCGTGCACAGCGGCATTGCATCGTTGTCGTCTCCAATAAGGGAACTCACCTTCGGCCCGAAGATTGCATCACCATCTCCTTCTTCTGTGGCCTCACCACCTCCAGAAGAACCCCACGTTCCGGTCGTTCGCTCAGAATGCATTCGCCGGCGTGCTCGAGGTCAATTCGTCGACATTTATCGTTTTTGGATTCTTCCAGAGTTAAAGAGAAGATCAAACTTCTCCGATTATTATACCTGGATCCTTCGCAGTTTACTGGAGCGCAATAAAGCGCACATGTCCTTCCTCCTTGAACAAGTCGGGGCACCTGCACCACCAACCGAGGATGATTACCTTTTGTCTCGCACGAACAAGGTCCTCCCCCCTTCACGGGAATCCTCCACCGGAACGGAGGATGAGGGTGACGGTCTATCCATTACAACAACGACGGACACCGATGGCTCATCTGTCCACACCCCAACCGAGGGTGTTTCCCTGTACCGCAACAGTTACCTCAACACCGAGTTTCCCCGTTCTCCTTCACCCCAGGAGTTCACTCCCGAAGATTTGGAATTGTACTATTCCTTGAGCCAGGAGGGTGACCGTCTACGACAGCTGATCCACCGAAATGATTTATTCGAGGTTCGCATAACCAGCGATGAAGCCCAGCTTCACTCAATGTTAGAGGTCAAGAGCCGCCGGCGAGCGTGGTCGAACAGGGATTTCTGTGGAGGGGCGCCCATGGCCCTTGTGGGGCTTGCAACGCCGTTCAGGAGTTCCCCTCTTGCCCGGTGCGAACCCATCACCCCTGAGGCGGCTTCGTGGGTACTGGGGCATAATAGCCGCGATTCATCTCTTTACCTGTGCGTCACGAGCGGCACACACGACTTGTCCGAACTATTTCCTGAGGCCGAGGAGGATTACGAAGAGGATGACCAGACATTTGCCGAGTACCCGAGTCCGGTGGTTATCGACCTCGAAATGGGACTCCCGATTCCAGTCACTCGTGCCCCGACCCTCCAGATGAAGAGTCGGGCGAGTGCACCCAGGATCACCGTCCGAGACCCCGCGCATCCGAACGCTGATTTCCTACCCTTCCACCACAACCCTTCAGAACCTTTGCCATCCCCGCCCTCTTTATATCCCCTACGATCGAGTAAAGCCCTGACGAACAACATTAGCCAGGAGCTCCCACTAACGATGGAGTATTCTTCCCAATGCCCTGAGGAAGACGTAATCCAATCGTTCCAGTCTGGCTGGAATTCTTCGTCACCCACCATTGTCATGGCCTGCCGTTAGCGACCTTCGCCTGCGCCTTCCATGAATCTTGCATCTACCCCTCCCCACAGTTACCCTTTCCCTTGCCCTCATCCTCAGCACATACACATCCGATCATCGCAGCTTCATTCTCATCCGATACCTAATGAATACTACAATTCAATTGCATACATTCACTCGTGCTTGTTCACCTCCTTCCATGTGCACCCTTTTGTTTCCTCATTCCCCTTGCGTTTCTCCTGCCCGCTGCTTGTGTCTAGCGGTTCCGTTGTCGTGCTTAATGCGTATAGTCCAAAGTTGTACATGTCGTTGCATTGCTTTCCGCTTTTCTTTTTTTTCGCCCTAGCACCCTACTACCCACATAAAACCTGGTTGCTGTATTTAATTCTGCATCGGGTTACATCTTGTAAATAGCTTCTTGGGACTTGTCTAACTTTCTTTGGTTGCACTGCACCTTTGAAGCTACATTCTCTGTGTGTTATTCTCTTGGAACATTATTGAGATATGCACCCGTTTAAACGTAGGTCGATTAAGTCCTATTGTATCATCGCTTATTTAAGATTCGGGTCGACCTTCGATTTCCTTTCAGTTTTTGGTCAGATCTAAAGCGGTTGCACCGGTCAGGCCAGAGGGATCCGGTGAAAATACGACAAACCCGAGGTATTTTGGTATCAATTTGGAGGTGAACTCGATATGGAGATCTTCTGGATCAGCCGTTCGACAACTGCACCAATGACTACTGCCTTCTTCAAGCCGATGTCGAGGATCTCCCCGTGAGAGACAACCGGTTGGGGTGGGTCCTCGACGATCTTCCCTTCGAGCTAAACGGATCACAGAAACCGATAAATGGGTTTTTCTGAGTGAGGGGCTAAAGGAGATGGATAATACCTCCGTTTTGACTTCCGCCTTGATGCTTCGGTAGGTGTCGGGAATGATGACAAAGTTGGTAACCAGACTCAAGGCGATAACCTCCAGTCCTTCTTCCTTGGCCGCAAGAACTTCCGGAACGGTACTCATGCCTACGACGTCTGCACCGGCCGCGCGGAGGAATCGGCCCTCTGCCGGGGACTCAAAGGTGGGACCAGAGACCCAGGCATAAGTACCTTCGGCGAAATCGTCGAGCCCAAACCCGAGCTCATGCACGGCGTGGAAGAAGGCACGACGGAGGGACGTCGAGTATGCGTCGGAAGTAGGTAGGAAACGAGTAAGGCTAGGATCGTGTTGGGGACCGAGGAGAGGGTTGAAACCTGATAGGTTCGGTATACCTAGGTGGTCGTGTAGCACGACGACTTAACGAGAGGTGTTAGATTAGATGTATGTGAGGGTGCACACTGAGGAAGTGGCATACTCGTGCCCACTGGGATTGAAGGGCTAAGTGATCCAGCAGCGTTTGTCACTGTTATCGATTCCTAAGTATCCGCTACTGATAGCGATAAGAGATTTCCGCGAGAGGCTCACCGACGAGATTTTTTACGCCCAACCTAGCCATAACGCGGACCGGGAACATGATCTTTGGGAACGCATAGCCTTCGTAGGCGTGGAACTGGAATAATCAGATTAGATGAGGGTGAGATCGAAATGGATTGGTGTCCGCCCTCCAATCTCTTACCCTCCCCAACATCGCCACGACGGGCACACCGCTACAGAGACCAAAGACCAAATTGCTCTTATGGCCTAGAACTACAACCAAGGACTGAGTTTTCACATTTTGCAATTTTCGACGGGATCGTACCTGTGCTGATCCCGAACCCTGGTATCTCTGCGTACGGCACGGAGGTGATATCAGTCAAGGAGGCGGTGAGGGTGCTCAAGCCGGATCCACATATGATGCCGACCTTGGGTTGTCTGAGGTGTTGTGGGACGCGCTGGGCGAGGAATTTGAGACAGGCGGTGAAGGGCAGTTGAACGTCGGCCATGGTTATCGTGGTTATCGGTCGCTTGAACCTCGGGTGCAGAAGACAGAATCGGAAACGCAGCCTGTTGGTGATCAAGTCGATTTTTTTTAGCCGAACGCACGAGGACTTTTCTTTCCTCTCCACCTCTCCCTTTCCTCGTCCAACCAACTCCTTTCGGACCAAGATAGAGTGTATTCCGCGGTGAAGATGCTGTCTAGGTCTGCTCGCTATCTCGCCCGCCCAGCTTGCTTGACCCGACGCGGTTTTGCGACCACGATGGTTAGGCACCGTCAGTTTTGTTCATCAACCCCGTCCCCCCGCATTTCCCCACCCTGATGTCGTGTCCCGATCCCCAGAGACGAGAATCGCTGTGGCAAACCCGGTGGTCGAACTCGACGGAGACGAAATGACCAGAATCATCTGGAAGAAGATTCGTGAAGAGGTTCGCTGACTTCCCTCTTTGCTATATGCGCACAAATAACGAACGACTCGCGTTGCAGCTCATCCTTCCATACGTCGACCTCGATATCAAGTACTACGACCTCGGACTCGAGTCCCGAGATGCTGTACGTCCTCATCGTCCAACCCGCGTAACACCGCGCGCGGACACACCCGCGTTCGGGAACTGACGTCTTCGCCAGACCAACGACCAGATCACGATCGACTCTGCCGAGGCCATCCTAAAGTACAACGTCGGAATCAAATGCGCAACTATCACGCCAGACGAGGCCCGGGTGGAGGAATTCAAATTGAAGCAGATGTGGAAGAGCCCCAACGGAACGGTACGTTACCTCCCTTCCAACGGGGTTTCTGTTTCTTTCGTAAACTAACGACGAACCAGATTCGTAACATCCTTGGTGGAACGGTGTTCCGTGAGCCCATCATCCTTGAAAAGATTCCCCGTCCTGTCCCGGGCTGGAAAAACCCAATTGTGATCGGTCGTCACGCTTTTGGTGATCAGGTAAGAGGCGGACCCGACCGGTCTAGCGTGTACACCGTCACGGGTTATCTGGTTTCTGAAACTCTACCGTAGTACCGGTCGACAGACTTTATTGCCCCAGGACCGGGTAAGCTCCAACTCGTGTACACTCCCAAGGATGGGACGGCCCCGACGACTCTGGACGTTTATGACTTCAAGGGCAAGGGCGTGGCCATGTCAATGTACAACACAGATGATGTTCGTTCCTTCCTTACATAGATTCGTGGAACTTGCTGAAGGGATACAGTCTATCACAGGATTCGCACACTCCTCGTTCAAGATGGGCCTGGCCAAGAAAATGCCGCTGGTTCGTTTTCACATTGTCACCCCACAAGATCCGACCCTGACGCACATCATAGTTCATGTCAACGAAGAACACCATCATGAAGAAATACGATGGCAGATTCAAGGACATTTTCCAAGAGATCTACGAGAAGTACGTTATGGTCACCACTCGTGTCCATCACCTGCTGACTCCGCACTCCCACAGAGAGTACAAATCCCAGTTCGAAGCTGCCGGAATCTACTACGAGCACCGCTTGATTGATGACATGGTCGCTCAAGCAATCAAATCGTCTGGAGGTTTCGTCTGGGCCTGCAAGAACTATGACGGCGACGTCCAATCTGACATCTTGGCTCAGGGCTTTGGAAGTCTAGGGATGATGACCAGCGAACTCATCACTCCTGATGGCAAGACCGTCGAGAGTGAGGCTGCCCACGGAACCGTCACCAGGCACTACCGCGAGTGGCAGAAGGGTAAGGAGACCTCAACAAACCCAGTGGCCTCCATCTTCGCATGGACCCGTGGTCTCATCCACCGGGCCAAACTCGACAACAACGTTGCCTTGAAGGATTTCTGCACGTCTCTCGAGGAGGCTTGCGTGGAAGTCATCGATAAGGATGGAATCATGACCAAGGACCTCGCACTGGCCATCCATGGCAAGAACATGAAGCGAGAGCACTGGGTTGTTACTGACGCCTACATGGATGCCGTCCGCGTAAGTGATTTTCTTTCTCGAGCTTGGGTTGAAAGTAATAATGCTGGTTCCCAGGACAAATTGAAGAGTAAGTTGGCTGTAAAGGAGTCCACGAAGAACGTCGTGTAAGCCAGGGACCATGTCGATCTACAATCTTGTATAGATAGTTGTGTCGTGTATCATTCGTGATCGATTGTGTGCGGCTGGATGAGATTGCGGATATCCGAAACGTGCAGGGTGAGTACATATACATTTGTACCCTGAGGGGAGTACAGCTACATGGTTCGAGGGGATTAATCGAAAAGACCAAAGCCCTGAACGAATCATCAGTCAGCCAAAAATTGTTACAAGGGAACAGGAAAGAACACACCATATCATCGTCTGACTCCTCCTTCTCCTCTTCCTTCTTCTCCTCTTCCTCAGCAGCAGCGGCTGGAGCAGCGCCAGTCGCACCACCGGCAGCGACCGCCTGTGCTGGACCGCCACCACCCGAACCAACGTTCGACAGCAGTTCCTTCACGTTCTTTCCCTCCAGAGCTTTTGTGAGTAATGCGGCCCATATGGGCTCGAGTTCGACATTGGCCGCTTGTGTCAGAGCAACGATTTTGTCAGTCTAGAGGTTTCAGATTTCGTTGAGTATTGAGACACCCTCGGGGGAGAGAGGAGGGGGTGGAATCCTTGGATATTACAGATTTTTGGGGGTAAAGGAAACGGACGTACGGTGATTTCGATGCCATCATCGGCGAGGATGAGGGCGGCGTAGGTAGCGGCTAATTCTGAAGTGGCCTAGAAAATCGGAGTGGAGAGGTGAATACCTCAAGGGTTTGCGATACACGATATGAGACGAACGCACCATTAGGACGAGGAATTGTCGGAGACGTAATGTAGTACACTCACTACGCTTGTGGTGGAGAGAGTCGTGGTCGAAATTGTGGCTTGGGAGAGCTATACAGGCGTCCGGCGAACCCCATTGGCCTTGGCAGTCTCCGTTCCCAAGATCCATCTTGCAGTTTTTTGTGGCCTTCCGGTTCAACAGCGACGTGGCGCAATGGTTAGCGTGCCGGGCTCATAGGCACTCACCTCTACCCGGAGGTTCCTCGATCGAGACGAGGCGTCGCTACTTTTTTATTATTATCTCGAGTACTTGAATTCCACCGAGTGAGAAGGCATCCTTATCTCCCCTAGGAGAGTGCCAATGGCAAATTTCGCTTGACGTCGAAGACTCCAACCGGTCACTCACTATCTGTGTCATTCGACTGTAAGGGTATGGTACAGAATCTAGATGAGCTAGTGATACACAAATCCGAAGCATTACGAGCAAACGAAAACCGAAGGGGATATACCTAGTTGTACATGGATGCGAGAGTATTGAATTGCTCGGTGAAGTCATCCAATGCGTCAAGGGTCTCCAAGAAATGGCTCAAAGCCAGCGTCTCCTTCCTTCCATGAGCCAGAGATGTGGCTGTCCTGACGGCATTCTTGATCTGCCTACCATTGATATCCCTGGCCGCAAGTTTCCTAACCTCCTCAGGGGCGAGCGTAACGCCGACCTTTGCCAAGAACGCGTTCCAAACTTGCGTCTTGGCCGCCGCGTCGAGATCATTGAAGTATAGAGCGACGTGAATACGAGAACGGAAGGCATCGTCGATGATCTTTACTCGGTTGGTCGTGAGGAAGAGAATCCCACGGTAGTACTCGAGATGACGAAGGCTGAACGTGTGAGAGTATTTAAGCGGCGAGTCATAGCACCAAGGACAGGTTTGACTCACAATACTGCGACCATGGCATTCCGCATGAGATCATGAAGTGAGCGCTGCTCCATGAACACGTCCGCCTGTGGAACTGTCAGATAACCCCACGTAACGCAACGCTTTGGGACGTAAACAGACCTCATCAATCAAGATGATCGCCTTCCACGAGGTCGCGATATCGAAAGTTCTCTCCAAGGCCTGATCGATCTCTGTTGCCGTAACGCCCAAGTCTCCAGCTCCAACTACGTACAATGGTTTGCGAACGTGTTCGGACGTGGCCTCGGCGGATAACGTCTTGCCACAGCCAGGGGGACCAAAGAGGTTGATGACGAGACCTTGGCCTTTTCCTTGGACGAAATCGTCGAATCCAAGATCCTGGTTATGAGATTCCACAAGGGATTGGAGTAATTGCTTGCGTCCAGTGGGAAGTACAAGGTTCGCGAATGCTTCGTCATTCCATTGAATATCGGAAGTTTTCTCGACGTTGAATTCAACTGGAGAGACCAATCAGAGTTGTCATGTGACGGAAAAACCCAAAAAAACTCACGCCAGATCTTGTCAGCAAGACTGAAGCCGTAAACGATAGGTGAGGCAACCAATAAATCGGCTTCTTCAAGCTCGCGTTTCTCCACTTTGTCCCTTCCGGCGAAATCAAGGGTGGGAATGGTGGGTGATCCAACAGGGTTTCCGGTATCTTTGACGCCACGTCTACACGCATTCAAACGACGCCGAGACTGTGCAGACTTACAAGGGTCAACGTTATGAGGTTTTTGCTTTGGCTGAGGGAAGGGGTAATTTGCGTTCAAGCGCTTGAAAGTGGCTACCCAATGGTTGAGGCCAAAGAAACCGCGATCGAGACGCAATGCACATACCTCGATCTACCATAATTCGAGAGTTGAGGTTGTATTTGACCATCTTGTTATTGACCCGGATGGCGGCAGTTCCCTTGTAATGCATGTGATGTACTTCACAGAGGGCAGCCCACCTGCGACCGCGATCGAGGAGCGCCTTACGGAGTTCATCCGGCGTAGGGTGGTATTGGATGGGGTAGGCATCGAGCGAGTTGATTGGGACGGTTCCCTTGAACATGGGGACCGTCACACGACTCCTGACACGTCCAAAGCGGGTGGTGCCATCGTGCTCATCAACCATATCAACACTCTCAAGAGTCAAGTCCATGAACGACCCACTGATCGTGCACACTTGGGCTGCGTTGATAACCTCGAGTGCCCGCAGTTCGTTGGATGAGGGACACCTGGTGAGAACGATCGTCCTAGGAACGAAGACGGCGTAGAGGAGGTCGTAAGTGATCTCTCCATGGCTGGTGAGGTTGCGAATGGCCGCAATGGTGCGTTTCCAGTCCTTGTGGAGGTAGTCGATCAGAATCTGTATCGAGGCAAGGACGTGTTTATCTTCCTCAGAAGCGGACTTCTTCGACGCGACCAACTTGTCGCGGTACTCCTCGAATGCTGGCAAAAACCCTAAAAAGAGTTCGGGTTCCATCTAACACTCCCTTTCAGAAATCAAGCGGGATAAGGGGATTTTTGAATGCGAACCTCCAATGGCTCATTGTTCCACGAGATGCCCTCTATCTCCTTCATCACGTCTTTGATGGCTTTGAGAAGGTACGGACTCTTGATATGGAATTTGTGTTGTGGAGGCTTGGCTTTGTCGTCATCCTTCTGAGGAATGGTCCTAATCACGACAAAGCAGTATCCTGGCCATTGCTCGTTATCGGGCATGAAAGGGCGCGACTCCGCCACAACCTTGGCTCCGGTGTTCCTGTACTTCCAACCTCCCCATCGCGTGTAGTAATAATCAACGCGCTATGAAAGGGAGATATGGTCAGCGCACAAGAAAGGTGATAGATCGTTGTTGGGCGGACCTTGATCTTCAAGTTAGGAGGAGACAACACGTTGACAGTCGTCTGTTGCGATTTCACATCGGCGGTCTCTGTGTTTACGGAGTCATCGTCCTCATCCACGACCGCAGGCAACTTCTCTACGGAGCTAGGACCGGCAGAGGACGAAGGAGAACGAAAGATTGTGGAGACGCGTTTCATGGCCATGGTCGAAAAGAGATGGGGGTTGGAGGGATTCCGAGGATAGGATTGGCGCCACGAGAAGGGCTTTTATACTAGTGTAGCGCCCATGAGCGGTGTTTACTCATTTGCGCGCATCCCACCGCATTTCGCCCTTTGACGACTCCTCGCTGTCAGTCTGAAAGAGTCATTCAGGTATGGGTGATCGAGTCTACTCGGTTTGATCGGTACGCGCTCGGTTGGACTCTCGGTACCCAAGCGTATTAGCCAGGGGGGACACAGCCAAATTACAATAGCGAGTACGCTGGCTGTGTGGATTGTCGACTCATTTCGATAGCCGATGCACAGGCTGTAAGTTACTTTGTCCAATCAACGGCCCATGTTCGACGGTCACGAGTTCGCCCACCGCCTGGCCGCTTCATATCCCAGTTCCTCGGAAACAGTGCCTTCTGCGGTTGCAACACTGAACAGCATGAAAAGTGGGTGACTGAGTGACTATCCGTAGAGCTAAAGAGCAGCTCACTCCGACACCTGTCATCGCTTAACGGGGTGGCAAACGGTGCCAATTTGAAATCTCGTACGTACACTGAAGAGTCAGACTTGGGGGTCTGAGAGCCCCGAGGCTATGATCCGGCCTCAAGTCCCCCCATTCCCCTGCGGGTCTGGTTCAGAGGTTCCGATGCAGACGAGCGACGCAGGCTTGCTTGAACGGGACCAAATACATTACTCTTTCATCATTTCTGTTGCCTCTACTTTGGAATACACACGGCGGTCGCGTCCGAGAAATTTTGAGCTAGATCTTTCATTCGAAGTCATAATTACAGATACTCGTTGCAAAGAAGCTGCAATCGGGGCAAGGGGAAATCCTATGATTCACCCCATTGAACCCGGAAAACTCGCGGGGAACTCAGTCAACCGAG